>Ga0101944_10001492_pt1 | contig 47959 bp, 32 predicted proteins | sample DewCreD2012metaG_FD_75245 | JGI IMG/M metagenome (GOLD analysis project Ga0101944, IMG submission 75245) | Hot spring sediment bacterial and archeal communities from British Columbia, Canada, to study Microbial Dark Matter (Phase II) - Dewar... ... | reverse complement strand
GAGGATGTGACCCAGGAAGAGAACGACCTGAAGCAGCTCGTGCCGATGCTGGACCGGTGCGAGGAACAGGCCGGGCGGCGGCCGGACGAAGTGCTGGCGGACGCCGGGTACTGGAGCGAGGAGAACGCCAAGGTGGAGGACGAGCGGACCGAGCTGTTCGTCGCCACGACCAAGGACTGGAAGCAACGCAAGGCGCAGCGGGAGCGGGGTGCTCCCCGCGGACGGATCCCGAAGGATGCCACGCTGAAGGAGCGGATGGAGCGGAAGTTGCTGACCCAGCGAGGCAAGGAGGCATACAAGCAACGAGGCGCGACCATCGAGCCGGTCTTCGGCCAGATGGCGATGAGGAATCTTGTGCGGTTCTGGCTGCGGGGGATCGCCAAGGTCAAGGGAGAGTGGTCGCTGTGGTGCACGAGTCATAACATCTTGAAGCTCTGGCGAGCAGGGGTAGTGTTGAAGCCGGCCTGCTGAAAGGACAGGCCGCGGTCCCCGGTCGCTTTTATGCCGGAGCAAGGCATGCCGGATGGGATCGGAAAACAAACGAGCGGGCACCCCGACTCCGCCAAGGTCAGAATCCTGTCTTGAAATCATGGGCCCACGGGCTGTGCCGTGCACCCCTTACCCATCGGTCTTCTTGTTTGTCGGACAGGCTCATAACATATTGAAATTCGCTGGAAATATCGCCATGGTTCACTTGGTGCCGGGCTTGGGGGACACGAGCAATTTCTCCCTGTCTGCGATTATCTCTGTAAAGTACGGGTGGCCGGTTTTCTCGGTTCCGTCGCGGTCCGTATACTTTGCGGTTTTCACCCTGGCGAAAAATTCCCGCGCCCGAGCTTCGTCTCCAAGCCGTCGCGAATACTCGCCGATCAGATAGAGCGTCTCCAGCAGCTCGGCGTCTTTGGGGCCGGCGGCGAGCTTCGCCTCCAGAAGCGGCATGGCCTTTTTGACATAGGCCAGGCTCTTTTCCTTGTCGTCGCGGGTCACGTAGGCCATGAGTCGAAAGAAGCGGCTCCAGAAGTTCTCGTCCATCTTGCGCTGCGCGTACACCTTCTCGAGCCACAAAAGCTTTTCAAGGTGCGTGCGCGGCGGCGCCTTGGGATTCCAGTTCGCGGCCAGCCATTTCTTGAGGTTTTCCAATTCCGCCTCCGGCAGTTTCTCGAAGTCCGGGTTGAAGGCGCCATAGCCGGTCTTTTCGTTGATGCAGATGAACGACTCGTCGGTGAGCGGCCAGAACACCAGGTCGAACTTCGACGGCCAGCCGTAGATGTAGCCACCGTAGCTCATGATCTCCTTGGCCGGGACCTTCTCCCCAGTCAGCGGATCGGTGAGCTTCGCGTCGGCCCAGGTGGTGGCCTGGGCGGCGCCCGCGAGACAAACCAGCGCAAGCAATCCGGCGATCGGTTTCATGGCGGCTCCTTTCGGCGAACATCTTATCATACGGATCCACGGGCCAAGGTACAGACGCCGCGCCGGGCGCGAAGGTCCTTGGCATCTTTCGGTTGAAGAAATCCGCGCTTGCGGTAGTCTGCCCTGGCCCATGGTGAAGCACGCGCACCTCCTGGTCCTGGTGTTGCTCGCGCTCACCGGCTGCGCGGTGCCGCTCAACCATCCCCTGCGGGTCTCCGACGGCTGGGTGGCCGAGGCCTCCATCAGTTTCCAGGGCGGCGCGGGGCGCGAGGGGAGCTGCGACAACTTCCAGGGATGTAAGGACAGCGGGGCCGGAGACTTCCACACCTTCGGCATCAACCTGTTCCAGCTCTCGGGCGGCTACGGCAAGGTGTTCGACGGCTGGATCGGGATCATGGGCGGGCTGTACTTTCCCGCCTGGGAAAACCTCAAGGAAGGCGAGTGGTACAACACCCTCGGCGCCTGGTCGTTCGTCACCGCCCAGAACGACATCCTCTCCATCGGCGTCGGACCGGAGATCGGCGGGACCGGTTGGGCGCTGCTGGCCGGCGGCGAGATCCAGCCCGGCGGCTCGCGGAGCTGGTGGCCGGCCCTGGGGGTGTACGGGCGAATCTTCTGGCCCTTCCGCTACACGCACGAGGAGTTCGACAACCGCACCCGCACCTGGGAGCTCGGGTTGCGCTTGCGGGTGGGGATGTTCTTCGCACAGTACACCTACTACACCCAGGTGAACGGGGTGATGTACTGGACCATCTACGAGACGGCGGCCTACGCCCAGGGGGCGCACATCTTTTGTTTCGGGGCGATCATGAGCGCGGAGGCATTTGGGCTCCTGTCGCGCTGAAACCGCGGAGCCAGAGCTTTTTTCTTTGGCACTTGCCGACCCGGTGGCTTCGTGGTAGATAGCGCTCCCCCGGAAAAGGACCGGGATCTTCGGAGGAACCCATGCCTGACGCTCCCAGCGATCGTCCGCCGCGGCCCGAGCGCCGCAACCAATCCCGCAACGCGCCCCGCAACCGCCCGCCCCGCGAGCGCCGCCCCGAGCGCTCCGAGGAGGATGCGAGCCGCAAGGCCGCTCCGCCCGTCAAGGTGCCGCGCCTCGACATCCCCCGGCCGCCGGATCCCTTCAAGCGGCCCGGCTGGAACCAGCGGGAGAAGGTGGAAAACGACGCCGAGCGCCAGGAATTCCTGGCGGCCCTGGAACAGCCGGTCAAGGCCAAGCGCAGCGAGCGCGGCGAGATGGTGAAAGGCACCATCGTGTCCCTGGGGAGCGAGTACGCCTTCGTAGATCTCGGCGGCAAGAGCGAGGGCGTCATCTCCATCCAGGAGCTCAGCGAGGACGGCAAGACCCCGCAGGTGGGCGACACCGTGGAGGCCTGCGTGCTCCAGCAAGGGCCGGACGGCCTGATGCTGTCGCGCAAGCTGGCCAAGGGCATCCGCTCGCGGGAGATGCTCGGCGACGCGGCGCGCATGAAGATCCCGGTCGAGGGCCGGGTGGTTTCGCGCAACAAGGGCGGCTTCGAGGTGGAGGTGGCCGGGGAGCGGGCCTTCTGCCCCATCGGCCAGATCGAGCTTCGCTTCTGCGAGGATCCGGACGTCCATCTCAACCAGCGCTACATGTTCCAGATCACCAAGTACGACGACAGCGGCCGGCGGCCGGACATCGTGCTCTCGCGCAGGGCCCTGCTGGCGGCCGAGGCCGAGGCCAAGGCGGCGGAGCTGCGCAAGACCATCAAGGTCGGCGACGTGCTCGACGGCGTGGTCCGCAACGTCAAGGAGTTCGGCGCCTTCGTGGACCTGGGCGGGCTCGACGGCTTTCTGCCCGTCTCGGAGATGTCCTGGGGGCGGATCGGCAACCCGCGCGATTTCATTCACGAGCGCGAGGAAGTGCACGTGGAGGTCATCGCCATCGAGCAGGGCGGCGAGCGCATCACCCTCTCGCTCAAGAAGCTGGAAGTCGATCCCTGGAGCGAGGTGGAGGACGCCTTCCCGGCCGGCACCCGGCACAAGGGCAAGGTGACGCGGCTCCAGCCGTTCGGCGCCTTTGTCGAACTCGCCCCCGGCGTCGAGGGGCTCATCCACATCTCGCAGTTTTCCACCCCCGAGCGCATCAACCACCCCTCGCAGGTGGTGAAGGAAGGCCAGGAGGTCGAGGTCGAGATCCTGACCGTGGACCGCTCGGCGCGGCGCATCGGGCTCATGCGCATCCCCGGGGAGGGCGAATGGGGCGCGCTGCCGGTGGTGGGCAACGTCATGGAGGGCAAGGTCGACCGGGTGGAGCCCTTCGGCGTTTTCGTATCGCTCGGCCCCGGCCGCAAGGGACTTGTCCCCAACGCCGAGATGGGCACCGCCAAGGGCACCGATCACCGCAAGGACTTTCCGCCCGGCACTCCCATCAAGGTGCTGGTCATGGAGGTGGGCGAAGGCGGCAAGCGCATCCGGCTCAGCCGGCAGGCGGTGCTCAACGCCGAGGAGCGCGCTGATTTCGAGGGCTACCTGGACCAGGGCAAGGAAAAATCGTCCCAGGGTTTTGGGACCTTCGCCGATCTGTTCAAGAACCAGAAGCGGACCTGAGGCCCGCAAGGAGGAGAGAATGCGCACCCTTCTCGCCGCAATGGCTTTTTCGCTGCTGGGAGCGTTCGCTTCGCTGGCGGCGGCACAACCGGCCGCCCAAAAAGGAGGGAATCCGGTGATCGTAATCAAGACCAACCTGGGGACGATCGAGGCCGAGCTCTTCTCGGACAAGGCTCCGATCACGGTCGAGAACTTCCTCGCCTACGTCAAGGCCAAGCACTATGACGGGACCATCTTCCATCGCTGCATCCCCAACTTCATGATCCAGGGCGGCGGCTTCGACGCCAAGTTCAACCAGAAGCCCACCCGCGCTCCGATCAAGAACGAGGCCGACAACGGCCTGAAGAATCTGCGCGGCACCCTGGCCATGGCCCGCACCAGCGAGGTGAACTCGGCCACGGCGCAGTTCTTCATCAATCTCAAGGACAACGGCTTTCTGGACCACGGGTCGCGGGATTTCGGCTACGCGGTGTTCGGCAAGGTGCTCAAGGGGATGGATGTCGTGGACAACATCGCCAAGCAACCCACCGGCGCCAAGGGCGTGTTCCAGAAGGACGTTCCCCTCCAGGACGTGGTCATCGAGTCCATCACGGTAAAATGACCGGACCGTCCCCCGCCGGCTGACCTTCGCTCGAGATCCGAAAATATAAGAGGTTCTGTTCCCTACCCGGCCTTCCCTGGCCTTCTGGTACGGTCCGACACAAACAAAAATCGGGCCTCGCCAGTCGTGCGTGTATCTAGCACCCTCTCCCAGATTCAGCGCAAGAACTTGCCCTCGGAGCCGAGCGCCCCATCGGCACGGGCGTCTTCGAGGAGCTTTTTGGCCGCGGCTTCCTTGGCCACGGGCACCGCGATCACGAACTCCGCCCGCCAGTCGGGCAGGACCGGGAACACGCGCGTGTCGCGCACCAGCACCTCGAGCTTCTCCTCCTCCAGGATGCCGCGCACGACATCCGCCTCCAGGCGCGTGCCGACGGCGTAGATCTCCACAAAATCCTCATCCGTGGGCGCGGCATCATCGAGCCGCTCCACGAGGTCCACCTTGCACTCGGGGCAGGTCTTGACCGAGTTCTCGAATTCGTAACGGCAGTTCGGGCAGAGGGGCATGGAAACCTCCGATGAAAGACAGGAGCCGAAAGAACGGTAGCCTCAGCGTTTTGGCGCTGTCAAGAATCACCGCGCCGGAAGCTTCAGGGCGTCCCGCTGGAGCCCAAACAGCCGCGCCGATCCTCGCAGGGCCAGCCGGCTCATGCGAATCAGGCCCTCGCCGGAAAAGGGCTCGCTCTCGGCCGTGCCCTGGACCTCGACGAAGCGGCCGTCGTCGGCGATGACGAAATTCATGTCCACCTCGGCCCGATGGTCCTCGGCGTAGCACGGATCCAGCACAGGCCGGCCGTCCAAAATGGCGCAGGACACGGCGCAAACGGCCCGCCGAATGGGCAAGGCCGTGAGCTTTCCCTCGTCCATCAACCGCCGCACCGCCAGCACCAGGGCGACATATCCTCCGGTCACCGCCGCGGTCCGGGTCCCGCCGTCCGCCTGGATCACGTCGCAGTCGATGGTGACGGTACGCGGCCCCAGCGCCTCGAGATCCACCGCCGCGCGCAGCGAGCGGCCGATCAGGCGCTGGATCTCCTCGGCGCGGCCCCGCTGCTGCCGCGAGGCGCGTCCGGGCGTGGAACCGGGGAGCATGGCGTATTCTCCGGTGACCCAGCCGCCCGGGCGGCCCTCGCGCGAGAACCAGCGGGGCACCTCCTCGGCAACGGTGGCGGCGCACAGGACCACCGTGTCGCCGAATTCGATCTGGACCGAGCCGGCGGGGTCCTTCTGCACCCCGGTGCGAATGCGTATGGGGCGCAGCGCAAAGGGCGTCCGGCCGTCGGGTCGTCGGACTCTGCTCATGGCGCTTTCCTCACCGGGGTGCGCGCCGGGGCAAGCAGGGTTTCGGCGCCCGTTTCCGGGGCCGCGAGACCCGTCCGGCGCGCGCTGTCGCTTCCGCGGCCGCCGGGCCCGCTCACAGGGGGTTTCCGCAGTTGCCGCAGAACTTCGTCCCTGGGGCGTTGTCGGCCTGGCACTTCGGGCACTTGCCGCCCGCGGCCGAAAGCGGCTGGCCGCACTGACCGCAGAACTTGGTCCCGGTAGGATTCTGCGCCTGGCACTTGGGACAGGCCACGCCCGCCGAGAGCGGCGCGCCGCACTGGCCGCAGAACTTGGTGCCGGCCGGGTTGGGGTGCTGGCACTTTCCGCAGGCCAGCATGGCGCCGGCCATGACCCCGCCGGCCGCCGCCCCGGCCTGGGGCTGCATCATCCCGGCCATCATGTTGGGCATCATCATGCCCATGCCGAAGCCGAGCCCCGCTCCCACGCCCGCGCCGGCCGTCCCTCCCGGCTGGTTGGCGGCGTCCTGGAGCGCCTGGGCGGCCTTGAACTTCATGTACTGATCCAGGTTGCCCACCGCGGCCATGGCCGAGCGCTCGTCGATCTTCTTCTGCACCTCCTCGGGCGGGGTGATGGCGTTGATGATGAAGTCCTCGCAAGCGATGCCGTACTTGGCGAAGTCGTCCCGCACCCGCGCCTTCATGCCGGTGCCGATCTCGTCGTAGTAGCGCGGGAGATCGAAGACGCTCTTCAAGTTCTCGCCCAAAAAGTCGGCGAGCCGGCCGATGATGATGCCGCGTAAAAAGTCCTCGATCTGCTGGGTGGTGTAGATGCCCTGCGTGCCCACGATCTTGTTGACGAAGAGCTGGGCGTCCTCCACCTTGAAGGACATGATGCCGAAGGCCCGCAGCCGCACCAGCGAGAGTTCGGCGTCGCGGAAGGGGATGGGCTCCTTGGTGCCCCACTTTTGATTGGTGAACACCTTGTGGTTGACGAACACCACCTCGGCCTTGAAGGGCGTGTCGCCCTTGAACACCGCCAGGCCGATGGCCTTCATCAGAATGGGCACGTTGGCGGTGGTCAGGGTGTGGCGGCCGGGGCCGAAGGTGTCCAGCGCCTTGCCGCCGCGGAAGAACACCGCGCTCTGGCTCTCGCGCACGATCACCTGCGCCCCGAGCTTGAGATCGGCCTCGCCGCTGGGCGGAAAGCGGCTGCAGATGAGTTCGCCGGTATCGTCCAGGGATTGCACCACTTCGACGAGCATGGTCTTCCTCCTCGGCTAGTTTCCGGCGCCGGGCTCGCCGCCCACCGCCCGCAGGATGTTCTCGCGCTCGTTGAGCGCGCCGTCCAGGTCGCGGGCGGCCAGGATCAGCGACTCCACCGACGAGCGAACTTCGTTCTTGTCCCCCAGCCCGGGCAGCGCGCGCAACTGGGCGCAGAGTTTCTCCACGCCCTCCGCCAGCTGCTCGTCGAAGCGGTGGACCTTCTCCAGCCGGTCGACGTCGATCTTGTCCTTTCCGAACCAGCGGCCGGTGAAGCCGTAGTTGGCGTAGCGCAGCCGGTCGGTCACCCGCGACAGCGTCTGGGTGAGCTTCTCCACGCCGGAGAGCAGATCCAGATCCCCCTGCTTGGAGAGGAACACCGTGGCCTCGTCCAGCGCCCCCCGCGCCTCCTTGAGCCGGCGCGAGAGGTACTCCCGCAGCAGTTTGTCGCTGTTGCGGCTGTCCTCGCGCTCCCGGTAGCCCTTGTACCCCGGCAGGACCTTTTCCCAGAATCCCATGGCGCCTCCTTGGCGGCCTAGCTCGCCCGAGACGAGCGCGACCGCATGAAACCCACCACCAGCATGATCACCATCCAGATGAGGAAGATGGGCCAGCTCTTGCCCACCGGGGCGATGACGCCCAGGTTGGCGATCAGCCAGATGCCGAACACCCCGGCCAGCCCCAACCCGAGTTCCAGGTAGCCGACCAGGGTCAGGCAAAGCCCGGCCGCGGCCACGATGGCCGGCCAGGTGCGCCCGACGCCCACCGAGCCGAAGTTCTGGATGAGAAACACCGCGGCGACGCTGAGCAACAGCACCGCTCCCGAGATCACACCCGCCGCCCGGCTGACCGGCTTCTGGGCCATGGCACACCTCCTGTCTGGCGACCCGATCCAGGGTTCGGAGAGTACAGGCTTTCCATGCCCGCCGCAACCGAAAACACGCGCGCCCCGCGGCCCCGCCGCCGGGCGCTCAATGGAAGTCGGGGCAGCCGGGAACCGTGGCCGGACAGACCGCGATGCGCTGGATGCGGCCGGGGACGCCGTCCACGCGGATGCGGGCCAGCACGAACCGCCGCTGGGCGTCGGCGCCCAGGAAGTCCTCGCGCGGGTAGCCGGGACTGGCCGGGTCGAAGATGCCGGTGACCAGCCGGTATTCCCCGGGGACGGCCCCGGCCGGAAGCGTGAGCGTGCGGCGCGACTCGCGGCGCCGGGACAGCAGGGGCCAGCGCTCGAACGGGACCGCCGGATCGTAGTCGGCGTTCACCACGATGGTGTCGCTGCCGTCCAGAAGGTGGAGGAAGATGCGCCGGCCGGCCGGGACGGGGCGTTCCAGCCACCACTCGGTCATCGCCTCCAACGCGAGAGCGTCGAGTTGGCGCAACGAGACCAGGCGGGCCTCGGCCCTGGGACGACCCTCGAACGACATCCCGTCCCCTCCCTCGATGACGATCCGTCCGAGCCGAATGGCATGGTCGGCGCGGTCCGTGAGCACCGGAAGACGGGGCCAGGGCTCTTGTGGACTATAGAAACCGGCGATGATGTCGAATGCGCCGTTTTGCGAAAAGTTCATCTGGTGCGGGCCATCGACGATCGCCTGGCCCGGTTCCCAGGTGTTCGGCGAAGTGGGAGCGGGATGATCCGCGTTGGCGACGATGACGCCACCGGCGTCCACCGCGTGTAAAAACATGACGTGGTCGGCCGGCAATGTCCCGCGCGACTCGAGAGAGCGCCACTGCAGCGTGATCCGCGCCGAATTCGGGAGCAAAGGTTCGAATGAAACAACTCCGGCGCTCACACGGTACCGCGGGTCGGCCGCTTGCGAGATCTCGCCAGGGATGTTCTCCGCCTCCAGTGTCCAGGTGTCACGATCGGTGCGGGTGCGGACGCCGCTGGAGAAGTCCGCCTCCTCGCGCATGTAGCGGTCGTCGAGAAACCGGTGGGCCAGCATGGCATCGGTGGCGACCACCGCGTGCAGGCGCGCCTGCCGGTTGGCCATCCGTCGGGCGATCGGATCGCTGGCGGACGGGTCGAGACCGATCATGGGCACTCCTGCCGCCAGCCAGGCGTGGAGCGCCGTCTCGCGCGCCTCGCCTTCGGTGATGGGCCAGGGAACCAGGATGGCATCGTGGTACACCAGCTCGAGCAACGGCACCGGAATCCCCACTGGCGTGCCGTACACGGAGTCGGCCCACTTGTAGCGCCAGTCCAAGGAGTCGGGGTCGTAGGCGCGCAGGTAGTTCGACCAATAGATGTGGTCCAGGTGCGGCACGGCCCAGTCGGCCATCTGCTCGCTGGCGGTGATGATGCCGCGGCGGGACAGCTCATCGAACATCTGGGCGCGGAAGGCCAGGCTCTCCGCGCGCTTCATGCGATGGCCGGCATCGAAGCACTGGTCGGCGTTCACCGCGGTAAAGACATCCAGGTAGACCGCTGCCGGCACAACTCCCATCGTCCCAAGCGCGTCGTAGTTTCGAACGAGATAGGCGAGGGCACGGCTGGCACACAGAATCTGCTGGGGACCGCCGGCCCACTCGTCGATGGGATCGGGAAGCGACCCGTCCCACTGCTTGACGGCATCGGCGCCGTCCGCATACGACTGGGCATCGAGGTAGAAGTCGCGGTAGTTGTCGTGAAGCTCGAGCAAGAAGTTCTCGGTCGGCGCCAGGCGTCCCAGGGCGCTCGCCATGGCGACGAAGTCGGCCGTCCCGCCCGCCTGGGCACACGGGCCGCAGTCGGGTGAACCGTCAAACCTGGGCTGGCAGGGGGAGAGAGGGTAGATGATATCCGGATGCAGGTTGTCGTAGCCGCGCTGGCCCCAGCCGTCCACGTGGACCACGCCGTGACCGAGCGGTTCGTCGGCGGCGGTGGCCGCCGCGGTGGTCTTCTCGATCACTTCCAAAAACGAGTTGCCGCAATACATTCTGCCGCAGGGACAGCGCGCCGGATTGTCGGGCTCGGGGCAGGGCTCGTCCACATCGTAATAACAGGTGCTGGCGGGCAGAAATACGCCCCCGAACAGTCTTTCCAGCGCGGGCTTGGCCGCGCGCTTTTCCTCCAGCGAGCGGAAGCGCCCCGCCTGGCGGGCGAACTCGCGGTAGCGCAGCGCCAGTGTGTTGTAGTCGCCACGCTCGAAGGGGACGTAGGACAGTTCGCGCCGGCCGCCCTCTCGGAACAAGTCCAGCGAGGAGTGGAACACGGGTGTCACCCGGGGCGCTTCTCCGGTCACCTGATGCACGCGCAGGGAAGCGTCGGCCTCGTTATGCACCACGATGAGCAGCGCCCGGCCATCCGATTCCACAACGCCGTACCAGGGAATCCCCCATCCGGCGCTGGCGCCCCACCATTCGGTATGAAGCACCGCCCGGCTGTTTTCGACATAGGACCAGATGCGGGTGGGCACCACCCAGCCGACGGGCAGGAGCAGGCCGTGCCACAACGGCAGGACGGCGTAACCGCTCCCGGGCGCGGCCAGACGCGGGGCGTACGGAAAGTACATCTTGTTGATATTCTGTCCGTGGGATTCTCCATCCGCAACCGACAGCCGCACGCGGACGGCGTCGGCGCCGGGTTCGATGCAGACATCGAACAAGAGGTCGATGTTGGTGGGGATGCGAGTCCCTGCCGTGGTCTCGACGGGCAGGCGGGAAAAGGTCGTTCGGACACAGCCGCGGTTGCCCTCCCACAGGGGGCTCTGTTGGATGCTGGTCGCATCGGCGGGCGCGATGGTCTGCCAGGGCCCCAGGTTGTCGCAGCGGTTTTCTCCAGCCTGGAGAAAACAGACGATGTCGTGATCCTCGGCATCGCGATCCATGACCCAGGCCGCTCCGCCGGCCCGCCCCACCTCCAGGCGGCCGTCGGGACAGGCGCGGGCGAACACCCGGTCGTTCGCCACCCGCAAACAGCCGTTGTCCGCCTGCACGCTCACCCGAGAGACGCAGCGCGCCGTGGCCAGGTCGCAGGCCTGTTCCCGCTCGCAGTCGCCATCGGCGGCGCAGCCGCAGGCCCCGCCGAGACAGGCCCGGCCGGCCTCCGACAGGCGGCAGTCGAGGCAATCCGGCCCGCAGTGGCTCGCGCTGTCGCAGGCCCGGCAGATCTGGTCCTGGCACCAGGCGCCCGCAGGGCAGGCGGTGCACGTCCCGCCGCAGCCGTCGGAGGCGCCGCCGCAGCGGCCGGTGCAATCCGGCGCGCAAGCCTGGCAGAAATGTTCGAAGCAAACCTCTCCCTTCTGGCAGTCGGCTTCGTCCGTGCATCCGCATACGCCGGCGACGCAGTCCCAATTTGAAAGCCCCATCGTGCAGTCGCGGCAATCGGGACCGCAGTGGTTCTCCCGATCGCAGGCGAGGCAACGATCGCCATCGCAGAAGAAACCCTGCGGGCAACCTCCGCCGCATCCGGGCGCGACGCACCGGCCATCGACGCAGATCCGCAAGCCCTCGCAGTCGGTATCGAACTTGCACTCGGACTGAGATGAGCAGGAAGCGAACACGGCCCACGACAACAACATCATCCCGCTCGTTTTCATCTACCACCTCCATTCCGTTCTCCGGCATTTTAACATAGCCTATGTCGTTTTCGCCGACAAAACACCTCTCTTTCCTTGACAGAGCCGAACCATCTTGGGCATGGTCAGGCCGCCATGAGCAGCCGCTGCCGCATTCCCTTTCGCGAAGCGCTGGCCCAGCGGGTCCTGGTGCAGGACGGCGCCAAGGGGACATCCCTGATCGCGCGCGGCCTCCAGGCCGGCGAGCTCCCCGACGCCTGGAACCTCTCTCGTCCCGAGGAGGTGCTGGCGGTGCACCGCTCCTTCGTCGAGGCCGGTTGCGACATCGTGGTCACCAATACCTTCGGCTCGGTGCGGCCGGTGCTGGCCGAACACGGACTCGGCGAACGGCTCGAGGAGATCAACCGCCGGGGCGCGGAGCTGGCCCGCGCCGCGGCCGGACCCCAGCGCTGGGTGGCCGGATCGGTTCCGCCGCTGGCGCAGTTCCTCGCCCCGCAGGGAACGCTGAGCTTCGAAGAGGCGCGGGAGATCTACCGCGAGCAGGTGCGCGCGCTCATCGCGGGCGGGGTCGACCTGTTCAACATCGAGACCGCCTCGGATCTGCTGCAGAGCCGGGCCGCCATCCAGGCCATCCGCGCGGAGTGCGACCTGCCCATCGTGGCCATGATGTCCTTCGGCGACGACGACCGCACCCTGCTCGGGACCACGCCCCAGGCGGCGGCCATCGCCCTGGCCGCCGGCGGCGCCGATGTGGTCGGCGCCAATTGCAGCACCGGCATCCGGGAGATCTACCGCGTGCTGCTCGCCATGAGCGAGGTGTGCGACTTGCCCAAGATCGCCCAGCCCAACGCCGGGCTGCCGGGGAGCCTGGACGGGACGCTGCGCTACCCGCTCGCCCCGGAGGACTTCGCCGGACACGTGGAACGCCTGGTGGAGCTGGGGACCGGCATCCTGGGAGGCTGCTGCGGAACGACCCCCGCGCACATCCGGGCGCTGCGAAGTCGCCTGTCCGAGATCGGCGACCGGCCGCGCTACGGACATCCGCGGCCGCTCGGCGGCGCGACCTGGCTGTGCTCGCGCACCCGCCACGCCGGCCTCGGCGGCGGGTTGCCCCTGCTCGCGGTCGGCGAGCGCATCAACCCCACCCGCCGCAAGGCGCTGCGGGAGGCGCTGCGCACGGGCGATCTGCAAATCCTGCGGCAGGAGGCCCGGGCGCAGCTCGCGGCCGGCGCGACGGCCCTGGACGTCAACGTCGGCGCCGGAGAATTTGAGTCCCCGGAACGCATGGCCGCCGCGGTGGACCTGCTCCAGGCCGAGGGCGACCCCATCCTGGTCATCGATTCCGCGCGCCCGGAGGTGATCGCGGCGGGGTTGGCCCGCGTTGCCGGCAAGGCGCTGATCAACTCGGCCAACGCGACCGAGCAGAACCTGCGCGCGGTGCTGCCGCTCGCCCGCCGGTACGGGGCGGCGGTGATCGGCCTTTGCCTGGACGAGCAAGGCGTGCCGGCCACCGTTTCCGGCCGGCTGGCCCTGGCCGAACGAATCCTGCGCGCGGCCCTGGAGTCCGGGATCCCGCGCGAGAACCTGTTGATCGACCCCGGAACGCTGCCGCTCTCGGCCCAGCCCGACCAGCCGGCGGCGCTGTTGGGCGCCATCGAGGCGATCCGGGACCGGCTCAAGCTCAACACCATCCTGGGGCTGAGCAACATCTCGCACGGCCTGCCCGACCGTCCGGCCATCAACGCCTCGTTCCTGGCTATGGCCGTCCGGGCCGGCCTGGACGGGGCCATCCTGGACCCGACCCAGCCGGCCGTGGCCGACGCCATCCGCGCCTCGGACTACCTGTGCGGGCGGGAAGCCGGGCAGGCGATCTTCCTGAAGAACGCGACGACGGCAGAAGTCCCGGCCGCCCCGCGCGCCCCGGGTCAACCCCTGTTCGAGGCGCTGCTCTCCGGCGATGCGGAGAGTCTGTGCGCCGAGATCGAGCAAAGGCTTCCGGAGCGGCCGGCCCGGGAGATCCTGGACGGAAGCCTCCTGCCGGCCATGGCCGAGCTGGGACGGCGTTTCAAGGCCCGCGAGGTCTTCCTGCCCCAGGTGATGGCTGCCGCCGAGGCCATGCAGGCGGCGCTGCGGCTGCTTCAGCCGCGGCTCGAGGGCGAAAAACAGGCCCCCGGGCCGCTCATCGTGCTCGCCACGGTGGAGGGTGACGTCCACGACATCGGCAAGAACATCGTGGGCGCCATGCTGCGCGCGGGAGGATTTCGGGTGCTGGATCTGGGCCGTTCCGTCCCGGCGGAGCGCATCGTGGCACAGGCGCGGGAAAGCGCCGCTAGGCTGATCGGGCTTTCGGCGCTGATGACCACCACCATGCGGCGCATGGAAGAGGTGGCCTCGGCTCTCCGGGATCAGGGGCTGTCCCTTCCCTTGCTGGTGGGGGGAGCGGTGGTGACGGAAGGGTACGCCCGCTCCATCGGAGCCCGTTACGCCCCGGACGCGGTCCGGGCGGTGGAGGTGGCCCGCGAGGCGCTCTCATCCCTCCAACCGGCCGCCTCTCGCGAGGGCCGATCCTCCGGATAATGCCGCGCAGAATCGCCTTGACACCCCCTGGCAAATCTGATTTTGATGCTGGCACGGTGAAGGGTTTCCACACTCAATTCTTCCGAAGGTGATACCCATGAGGAACGTTCTCTCGGTCGTGTGGATCGCGGTTCTGGCCGGAGCGCCCGCCGGGGTCCTGGCGTCGGCGTTCGATGACCACACCAACTGGCAGAAGGAACCGATGCTGGAGACCGCCAAACCCCTGTCCCTGGGCCGCTCGGTCCTGGAGATGGGGACCGGCTTCCGATATCTGAGCAGCACGGATTTTTTCAACTCCGGCGGCAACCTCCAGAAGGCGCCCTACCGGTACAACATCTACACCCTGGACCTCTTCATGCGCTTCGGCTTCACCGAGAACTGGACCTTCTGGGCCAACCTGCCGGTGGTGTGGAGCGATCTTTCCAACTACCATGATCTGCAGAACTTTCGGCGCAAAACCAGCGGCAAGATGGGCGACTCCGACGTGGGCGTGCTGTACCAGTTCTTCCACCGCGCCGACCCGATGATCTCCATGGCCTTCCAGGTGCGCTGGCGCTTGCCCACCGGCGCCGAGGCCCCGGGCCAGCGCGACGTGAACATCACCGGCACCGGGCTGACCGACGTGGACATCTCCTACCTGGGCCGCATCCAACCGTTTCGCAACGTGAGCGTGGGCTGGGGCGTCGGCTACAACATTCGCTTCCCCGGGGCGGTGCAGTACATCAACGACCAGGCGCTGGACAGCTCCTTTACCAACAACAAGCTGGATCCCGGCGACGAGCTGTACGGCCAGGCCGACATCACCGGGGCCATCGACTGGGTGTCGCTGCAGGTGCTGTTCCGCTTCATGTACCGGATGCCCACCCAGATGGCGGTGCCGGATTTCAAGTTCCAGACCATGAAGTGGAAGCTCCCCAACGGCCAGGAGATCTCCGACGAATACGTGGTGTTCAACGGCGCCACCTTCCACGATCTCGACGTGCGGGAAAGGCTGCAGGCGTCCGGCAAGCTGGTGAGCTCCGCCGGCTATCTCTTCACCATCCAGCCGCGGCTCATCGTGCGTCCGGTCGATTGGCTGGATCTCACTCTGTTCGCCAAGATCTACCCCATGGGCAAGAACAGCATCTACGTCCACAACAGCTCCGGCGACAACCCCAGCGTTGACAACTTCATGCCCATGCAGGCCCTCGGCACCAAGATGGGGATCCTGCTGGGTGAGGTCGGGGGATCGCTGACCTACCGCTGGTAGGCGGCCATCCGGTCAAGCGGAGGAATCATGCGCAGCCAGAGAATCATCGCCCTTTGCGCGCTGTTCGCCCTGCTCGCCGCCGCACCGTCGGCCGAGGCGGGCTTCTGGAAACGAGGCCACTGGTACTACGACGCCAGCTATCCCGACGTGGAATGGCTCAGCGTGGACACCGAGCACTTCATCATCCACTACTACCCGGAGATCGAGTTCACCGCGCGGATGATGGCCAAGTACGCCGAGATCATGTACCCCAAGGTCACCGGCATGTTCGACTTTCCCCTCAAGGAGAAGGTCCACATCGTGCTGCGCGACCAGGAGGAGAACGCCAACGGCTTCGCGGTGTACAACAGCGACTGGGTGACGGTGTGGGCCACCCCGCTGTACTACCCGTTGCGCGGGCGCCAGGAGTGGATCCCCGACTGCGTCACCCACGAGTTCACCCACATCGTCTCGCTCAAGGCCCAGGACTGGAAGTCCGAAGCCTCGTTCATCGTGCTGGCCTCGGGACTCATCGAGGACGGCACCCACAACCTGGACATCGGCGCCCAGGTGCTCATCGGCTTCAACGAGCCCTACTGGTGGGCCGAGGGCGTGGCCGAGTACGGCACGCACCTGGCCGGCTTCAACTGGTGGACCACCGCCCGCGACATGATGCAGCGCTCGAGCTTTTTGGAAGACAACTACCTCACCTACCACGAGATGTTCACCCCCGGCAACAAGGACACCGGCTTCGACCGCGAGCGCGGCTACCAGCAGGGCTACGCCACCGCCCTGTACGTGATGGAGAAGTTCGGCAAGGAGCAGTTCGCCCAGCTCGCCATCAACTCCGGCAAGAAGGGCCACCTCTCCTGGGACAAGAACATCGAGGACGTGCTCGGGGTGGACGGCCAGACGCTGTGGGAAGGCTGGGTCAAGTGGATGAAGGAGCGCTACGAGCGCCAGGTCGAGCCCATCCGCAAGGCCGAGCACGTGGGCCGCGAACTCACCGCCACCAGCCGCGGCGAGGAGATCGACATCGTGGAGCGGCTGCCGGACGGCCGCTGGAAGATCGAGCGCGGCCGGCGGCACTACCCCGATCCGGCGCCGCTGGACGAGGAAGAAGCCAAGGCCCAGGAGGAGGACAAGAAGGCCGAGCAGAAGCCCCGTTACGAATACTGGGACAAGAAGCAGCGCAAGCGCTTCTTCGAGAAAGACGGCAACTGGAACATGCTGCCCAAGGCCTCGCCGGACGGGCGCTTCACCGCCTTCGGCACCGCCAAGGGCATCCGGGTGGTTCCCATCGGCGCCGACGAGTGGCCGATCTTCTCCGGCCACTACCTCAACGCAAAGCGCAACGAGCAGGCGGGCGAGAACACCAAGATGGTCCCCGGGGCCTCGGTGTTCAACGGCTACGACTTCAGCCCCGACAGCCGCAAGATCATCTTCTCCTCGCTCGGCTGCCCGGACACCTGGGCGCCCTGCGTCAGCATGGACGGCTACTACCGCTACGACCTCTACACCTTCGACATCTTCACCGAAAAAGTCGAGCGCCTGAGCCGGCGGCTGCGGGCCGTCGCCCCCTCCTACTCGCCGGACGGCCAGTGGATCGCCTTCGTCCACATCGAAGACGGCCAGAATTGGCTGGGGCTCTTCCCGGCCAAGGCCCGCGACGTGGCCATGGACGGCACCTGCCTGATCGACGGCAAGGAGCAGAAGGATTGCATCACCTGGCTCATCAAGCGGCGCGACGGCACCCAGCTCGGCGCCCCGAGCTGGAGCCCGGACTCGAAAAAGATCGTCATCGATCTCTACCGTAACCGCCAGCAGGACGTGTGGATGATCAACGCCGACGGCAGCGGGCTCGAACCGCTCACCTGGGATCGGGCCGAGGACCGGGACAGCCGCTTCACCGCGGACGGCAAGCACGTCCTCTACGTCTCCGACCGCACCGGGATCTTCAACGCCTACCTGCTGGACATCGAGACCCGCAAGGTCACCCAGCTCACCAACGTGCTCAACGGCGTGTTCACCCCCTTCCTGACGCCGGCGGGCAACCTGATCTACGGCTACTTTACCTCGTACGGCCTGCGCATCTACGGCCACCACCGCGACAACTTCTACAACCAGCCGGTGGATGCCGGCTACAACGTGACTCCGGAGGAAGTGGCGCGCTTCCTGGCCTACGAGGAGCCGCTGCCGGAGATCCGGGACAAGAGTTATTCGTACAACCCCTTCTCGCCGACCAACTGGATGCCCATCGAGGGCATTCCGCTGTTCATCTATGAGCGCAAGGGCACCGAGATCGGCGTGCAGACCGTGCTGGCCGACTACCTGGAGAAGCACCGCATGGTCGCCACGGTGCTGCTCGGCCAGCAGATGCTGTACGCGGTGAACTACACCAACAACTTCTGGTACCCGTCGTTCTTCGTGGACTGGGCGCACGCCGACTTCGCCTTCGAGTTCACCCAGCAGCTCCCGGTGAGCGGGCCCTTCCCCACCACGGTCGAGCCGCACTTCGGCGCGCCGCTGGTGTACAAGGGCCGCCAGTCGGTGGACTGGGGCGAGGCGGGCATGGAGCTGGTGTTCAACGACTACTGGTGGATCGATCTGATGTACAAGTACCGTTACTACGCCTCCACCGAAGCCACCGCCAACCAGGCGCGCGCCTCGGCGTTCCTCACCAACAACAGCTACGGCATCGAGATGTACTACGACGGCATCAACAAGTACTCCGGCGAGGGCGACGTCAACCCGCGCGGCCGCTCGCTGGCCATCGAGTACTGGTTCACCCGCACCGGCCTGCCCACCGCCCAGTTCGCGGACGTGGAGTGGCTCGGGCGCACCAACCCGCCGGGAGACTCCTCCGACGACTACACCCTGCACGAGATCCAGGTGGGCTACCGCGAGGCCATCCCCATCGCCTGGTGGAACGACCAGGGAGATCACACCCTGGAGTTCAACTTCCGCGCCGGCTGGCAGAACCGCAACGTCTTCCGCTGGGACGAGTTCTTCGGCGGCTCCTTGCACCCGCAGCGCTTCGTGCCCACCCAGTCCACCACCAACGAGTTCGCCGGCTATCCGCCGTTTTCGATCTCGGGCGAGACCATGCTGATCTTCAGCATGAACTACCGCTTCCCGTTCTGGCGCAAGATCGACAAGATGTTCGGGCCGTTCTACTTCGCCTCGCTGTGGGGCGAGCTCTCGTTCACCGCCGGCAACCTGTGGGGCTACACCGCGGACTACGTGCACGACCGCTACGGCAACATCGAGCGCAACACCGAGAGCTACTGGGATCCGGCGGTCCTTCCCGGCACGGTGCGGCGGGAGATCCCCTTCGTGGACATGTCGGCCAAGAACGGCAACTACATGCTCTACGACGTGGGCTTCACCCTCAAGCTCAAGGCCTACATGTTCGGCTACATCGGCTGGAACAGCTTCATCCGGGTGGCCTACCCGTTCAACACCATCAATGGCGCGGTGGACGTCAACAACGACGACGTGTTCGTGGATGCCTTCCCCAACGACGCCATGAAGGCCGAGGTCAAGCGCAAGGCTCTGCGCTTCTCCATCGGCATCGGATCGAGCTTCGACTGAGCCGGACCCACCGGACCAGCAACCGGAAGCGCGGCGTACAATTTCGCCCCTCCCCTCAAGAGTGAGAACTGTTGTACTTTGAATCACCCGCCTTGCGCGGGTACGCGGGTTCTGCGGCCAACCGTATACGCAAAATTGGCGCCGGGTCTCGGAGCCGCTGGAACCAGTGCGATTCCGCAGGATATGCGCGTTGGGGTTGCGGCCCAAGGCCGCGCTGTGCGACCATCGGCTCATGCGAACGGCCGCGTGGCTGCTCGGGTTGAGCGTATCTTGGCCCGCCCTCTGGACCCGGGGGGCCGAACCGGGGCCGGAGTGTCCCGCGGGCGCGGGCCTGCGGCTGGCCCTCTCGCAAGCGCCTCCCGACCGAGTGCTGCCGCTGCTCACCGTATGGACCGAACCGCCCGCGGATCTGCCGGCGACATGCCTGGGCCGGGTGTGCCGCGTGGAACTCCCCGCCCGGGCCGTGCCCGAGCTTCTGCGCCGGCCCACCCTGCTGCTGGCCGCCCCCCCCGCCCGGCGGCGCCCGCGCATGGATCGGGCCGGCGAGATGGTCCGGCTTCCCCAGGCCCGAACCGAGACCGGTCTTACGGGACAGGGAGCCTTGATTTCCGTGATCGATACCGGGCTGGATTTCTTCCACCCGGACTTCATCGACGCCAGCGGAAAGACCCGCGTGGCCTGGCTCCTCGATCAAAACCGCCCGCCCGAGGGCCTCTACCCGGACCTCGAGGCGATCGGCGGGGGCGCGGTGTACTCCGCCGTCGAGTTGCAGGCCGCCCTGGACGGCCGGGGCGGTCCGGCGCTCGGCGCCGGCCGCGATCTTCTCGGGCACGGAACCCACGTCGCGGGCATCGCGGCGGGCGGCGATGACCTGTATCCGGGCGTCGCTCCCGGCGCCCGGCTGATTGCCATCAAGGCCTTGCGCGAGGATCTGAGCGGCTTCGACGACGACCGGCTCCTTTCCGCCCTGGCTTTTTCCCGGGCCGTCAGCGAGCGCGAGGGCCTGCCGCTCGTGGTCAACCTCTCGCTGGGCAGCCAGCTCGGCGCCCACGACGGCAGCGAGCCGATCGAGCTTGCCCTCGACGAATTGTGCGCCCTGCGCGAGCCCGCCGCCGCCGCGGTGGTGGCCGCCGGCAACGACCGCGGGCGGGGCTGGCACGCCCGCCTGGCGCTGAACGACGGGGACGAGGCTCGCCTGCGCCTGCTCATCCCCTCGGCCCAGGCGCCGAACCCCTCGCGGCCGGCCTCGGTGACGCTGGATCTGTGGGCCGACGCGCCGGGACCGTTGGAGGCGCGCATCGAAACGCCCTCGGGAGAGATCAGCGACGCCGTATCCAGCCAGGGGCCGTTCGGGCTTTCGAGCTGGACCGCGGACGGCCATGTTTCGCTTTCCACATCCCCGCAGGAGACTCCCTTCTCCCGGCCGCAGCGACTCATCATCGAGCTATCGGACGATCCCGGGGTCCCGCTCCGAACCGGAACATGGACGGTCCACCTTCGCGGCGCCTCCGCCCGGGTGGATGCCTGGGTCGGCGACTACGACCTTGCGGCGCTGGCCCTGCCCCGCTTTCTGGACCACCTCGACGAGGGGAATCTCGTCGGGCCGCCGGCCACCGCCCGCTGCGCCGTCGCCGCGGGAGCGCTCATTTCGCGCCTCTCGTGGACCGACGCGGACGGGCAGGCGCACGCCTGGCCGGGTGTCGCGGGTACGGCGGCGGATTTCAGCTCGGCCGGCCCCACCCGGGACGGGCGGGCCAAGCCCGAGATCCTGGCGCCGGGCTATCTCATCGCCGCCGCCATGTCGCAGGACGCCGATTCGCGCTCCGCCTCATCGATTTTCTACAGCGGGGGCGCGCAAGAGCGGGTCATGCCGGACGGAAAGCACGCGCTGTCCGGGGGGACATCCATGGCCAGCCCGCTGGTCGCCGGGTTGCTGGCCCTGGCGTTCGAGGCCGATCCCTCGTTGTCGGGAGATGCCCTTCGCGACATGGTCGCCGCATCCGGCACCGCCGATCCGGCCCTGGGCGGAACCGAGGTGTATCAGCCTCGTTTTGGCTTCGGCCGGGCCGACGCAGTCCTGCTGCTGCGTCTGGCCCGAGGAGAGAGAGGCCGCGCCCTCGATCCCGCCCAGAGCCTGTGCGGGACGAACGTGTCCTGGCTCCCGCCCTTTCCGCAGGGTCAGGCCCTGGCGCTGGCGGTGCCGCGGGATGCCGAAGGCCTGGCGCTGGGCGGCGACGCTCGCGTGTCGTTCTTTGCCGATCCCGGTGTTGTCTTTGCCGACAGCGCCGACAGCCGATCCCTTGTCCGGAGCGGGCGGTTTTCGGGCGCCGGATCGCACGGGACCCGCGTTCGCCTCACTTGCCGGGCCGAGGATATGTCTTTTTCCGCGCACCCAAGGGTGGTTTTGGCGGCAAGCGAGACCGAGGCGGCGGAACTGGGCGCGGATAGCGGCTGCGCCACCGCCTCGGGATCGGCTTCCCTTTGGGGGCTGGCGATCGCGCTTGCCGCGTTCGCTCTCCGGCGCGCGCGTTCGCGCGCACGGGATATTTCGGCGCGAGGCCGCTGGCTCCTTGCGGCCCCGGCCTCGCGCGCTCTGGATTCTCTGGCGCGAGGCCGCTGGCTCCTTGCGGCCCCGGCCTCGCGCGAATCGGATGGTAAGGGCGTGAACGCGCTGGCTGCGCTCAGTGGCAACCGGAGCAGCTCGAGGAGGTGCAACCGCTACAGGACGAACCTCCTCCGCTGCTCGGAGTGAATCCGGAGTCTCCCTTGTGAGCGAACACCGAGAGCTTCTTTTTGGTTTTTTTCGAGCCGCAACGCGGACACAGGATCTCCTGGTCCCGGCTCATCACCAGCTCTTCGAACTCGTTGTGGCATTTCAGGCAGGAATACTCGAACAGCGGCATGGTCACTCCTCCAGCTTTTGTAAAAGCTCCGCGATGGCCTGGTTTTCAGGAGCCAGCCGTCTGGCTTCTTCGAGGAGTCGGCGCGCTCGCTCCCGCCGAGAGGAACGCGTGGCCGGCTCGCGCTGCGCCATGGCCACCTCCAGACCGGCCAGCCGAATCATGGCCTCGATGTGATCCGGGCGAATGCGCAGCACGTCCTGGTAGGCCTCGATGGCTTCCGGGAGGCGCTCGGCGCGAACCAAAATCAGCGCCCGGCGGAGACGCGGCTCGGGGTTGTCGCCTTCCAGGAGAATCAGCGTGTCCAGGGCGCGCTCGGCGAGGCCGTCGTCCTGCCGCAACTCGGCCAGGTCGGCCAGCCGCTCCAGGGCTCCGCGGTCGAAGGGATCCAGCGCCAGCGCCCGCTCGTAGAGCTCCCGCGCCTTTTGCCAGCGTTCCGTCCGCCGGTAGACATCCCCCAGCGAAATGAGGGCCAGCGGAGACTGCGGCGCGAGTTCCAGCGCCCGCTCGAGGGCCACGATGGCCTCGGCGTTGCTGTCCAGGCGACTGCGCGCGATCCCTTGCAGCGTCCACCCCACCGAAAGCTCCGGATGGCGGATGCAGAACTGTTCCGCGGCCGCGAGCGCCTCGCCGGCCGCCTCTTGCTCGAGGAGGTCGAGCACCCGCTGCGCCTCCTGGGCCAGATCGCCCGGGAGATCGCGAAATGGATCGTAGATTCTCGCCGTCAGCGCCGCCGCCTTCTGGGCCTCCTCCGGGCTCGGCCGTTGCGAGGGGACGAGCCGCAGCAGCTCGATCGCCTTCGCCGCATCGCCGAGCTGGAATGCGACATTCGCCAGCGCCACCCGGACGCCGGGCCGGCCGGGATCGAGCCGCAGCGCCTCCTCGAACTCGCGCCGCGCCGGCGAAAGCTCGCCGTTCAGCGCGTACACCAGGCCGATGCGGAACGGGATGTCCGCCTCCTGCGGCATGATCTGCCGCGCTTGCTCGAGGTGCGCCAGCGCCTCCCGCATCCGGCCGGGGCCGGCCGCCATCTCCACCAGCGCCAGGCCATACCCGGCGATGCCCGGGCGGGAGGCCTGCAACGACTGGTAGTGCTCGCGCGTCTGCTGGAGCTGACCGGCGAAATACGCCGCCTCCACGTATCCGCGGTGGACGGCCAGATTGTCGGGCTGGGACTTGAGCAGGAGCGCAAAGCGCTTCAGCGCCTCGTCGGCCTTGCCCTGGCGGGAGAGCGCCCGCGCCGCCCGGACCTCGTCTCCGGGCCGATCGTCGATGATCGGCGCGTGCCGGCATCCGGCGGCGGCGAGCGACCACGAAAACAGCGACAGAGCGATGTGGCGAAGCGCCCGCATGACGGCGAGAATCTAGGCCCGGCGTCCGCGGTTGTCAAACCTCCCGCAGCGCGGCTTGACCATGGCTCCGGCGCGGCTTACGCTGGCGCGAAGATGCCATGGGAGGTGTCGCGTGGGTGCCACCACCGTCATGCCGGCCGCCGCCATCCAGCGGGCGCTGCGCTTTCGCGAAAAGCTCACCGAACTCATCAACCTCATCCACAAGGCCGAGGACGTGGCGCAGATCGTGCTCGATCTCAAGAGCCGGGTGCTCGATCTGCTCGACTGCGAGCGGGTCACCATCTACGCCGTCGATGCCCGCACGCAGCAGGTGTACAGCCTGTACAAGGAAGGCGAGGAGGTGAAGGAGATCCGGGTGGGCCGGAATCACCAGTCGATGGTGGGGTTCGCGGCGCTGACCGGGCAGACCCTCAACGTGAAAGACGCCTACGACGAGCAGGAGCTGCGCGCCTACCACCCGGAGCTGCGCTTCGACCGGAGCTGGGACCAGAAGACCGGTTTTCGCACCCGCCAGGTGCTCACCGTTCCCATCCTGTACGAAAAATACCTCATGGGCGTGCTCCAGCTCCTCAACAAGCGCCAGGGCGCGGCCTTCACCGGCGAGGACCTGGTGGGAGCCCAGGAGATCGCCAAGACCCTGGGCATCGCCCTCTACAACCGGCGCCGGTTGCAGCGGCCGCGGCCCACGCATCGCTTCTCCGCTCTGCTGGAAAAGGGTCTGATCCCGGAAAAAACCTTTCAGGAAGCCCTCACCCACGCCCGGATGAACAACCAGAAGGTGGCCGAGGTTCTGCTCACCACCTACCGCATCCCCAAGTCGGAGATCCTGGCCAGCATGGCCGCCTTCCACGGCACCGGCGTCTTCTCCTACGACGGGACCCAGCGCATGCCCGAGGAGCTGCGCGCGCGGCTCAAGCCGGACTACCTCCAGAAGATCAAGGTGGCCCCGCTGGCGGTCCAGAACGGCGTGTTGCGGGTGGCGGTGGAGGATCCCTCCGATCTGACCGTGGTGGACGCGGTGCGGGTGATGCAGCTCGCCCCACGCCAGGAATTCTTGGTGGCGCTGGAGAAGGACATCACCGACTACCTGGCCGCCTCCTACGGACTTTCCCTGGTCGACGCCAAGGGCCAGATGGCGGACATCCTGGGCGAGCTGACCACGGAAGAAAAGGGCGACGCCGACGACGAGGGACCCGAGCTCCAGGAGACCGACAGCGCCATCGTGCGTCTGGCCAACCAGATCATCATCGACGCCTACGGCCAGAACGCCTCCGACATCCACGTCGAGCCCATGGGCCGCCGCGACCCCTGCCGGGTGCGCTTCCGGGTGGATGGCGACTGCCGCATCTACCAGGAGATCCCGGCCAACCACCGCATGGCGCTGGTGTCGCGCCTCAAGATCATGGCCAACCTGGACATCTCCGAGCGGCGCAAGCCCCAGGACGGCAAGATCCGCTTCCAGATGAAGAACGGAACCCTGGAACTCCGTGTGGCCACCATCCCGACCACCGGCGGCGAGGAGGATGTGGTCATGCGCCTGCTGGCCGCCAGCAAGCCGCTGCCCCTCGATCAGATGGGCTTCTCGGCGCGCAACCTGGCGGGCTTCAAGGACATCGTCTCGAAACCTTACGGTATCATCCTTTGCGTCGGGCCCACCGGCTCGGGCAAGACCACCACGCTGCACTCGGCCCTGGGATTCATCAACACCCCGGACGTCAAGATTTGGACCGCCGAGGACCCGGTGGAGATCACCCAGCCCGGGCTGCGCCAGGTCCAGGTGCAGCCCAAGATCGACTTCACATTCGCCAACGCCATGCGCGCCTTCCTGCGCGCCGACCCCGACGTGATCATGGTGGGCGAGATGCGCGACCAGGAAACGGCCCAGATCGGCATCGAGGCCTCGCTCACCGGCCACCTGGTGCTCTCGACGCTGCACACCAACTCGGCCCCCGAGACGGTGGTGCGCCTCATCGACATGGGCATCGACCCCTTCAACTTCGCCGATTCGCTGCTGGGTATCCTGGCCCAACGTCTGACCCGCACCCTGTGTCGCGCCTGCAAGCAGGCGTACCATCCCGGCGAACAGGAGTTCCAGGCTCTGGTCGAGGCCTACGGGCCGGAGTATTTTCCGCGCACCGGGGTGCGCTACGGCCCCGAGCTGATGCTGTACCGCGCGGCGGGATGCCCGGACTGCGGCGGCAGCGGTTATCGCGGGCGCATGGGCCTGCACGAGCTCATGCTGGGGACGGACGCCGTGAAGCGCCTCATCCAACAGAAGGCGCCGGTGGAGGAGCTGCGCCGGCAGGCCATCGCCGACGGCATGACCACGCTCATGCAGGACGGCGTCGAGAAGGTGCTGGCCGGCCACCTGGACATGAAGCAGGTGCGGGCGGTGTGCATCAAGTAGGCGCCGTCGCCGGGCGGCGCGGGCTCGCTGGAGGAAGCGGCATGCGTCGATGGGCCAGCTTGTTCCTGTGGGGAATGACCGTCCTGGGCTGGCCCGGCGGCTCGCCGGGCCTGACGGAGGATCTGAACCGCTTCTTCTCCCGGGTCAAGGAAAACGACGTCCATGCAGTGGGGCAGATGCTGACCGCCGGAGTTCCCCCAGACAGCGTGGATGGACTCAGCTGGACCGCGCTGCACCAAGCGGCCGACATGGGGCATGTGGAGATGTGCCGGCTGTTGCTCTCCCGCGGCGCGAAAACCGAGGTCACCGATCCGAACGGCGCCACGCCGCTGCACCGGGCGGCCTTCCGGGCCAGAAGCGATGTGCTGGCGCTGCTAATCGAACGGGGCGCCCGCGTGGACAGTGCGGACCAGGACGGGCAGACGCCGCTCCACCTGGCCGCGCAGCAGGGACACCTGGAAATCGTCCGCGCCCTGCTCGATGCCGGCGCCAATCCCAACCTGCTGGACAAGTCGGGGGGTGCGCCGCTCGACATGGCGCGGCACGCCGCGCAACCGAAGATGCGCGAGGTCGCTCGGCTGATCCAGCAGAAGGGAGGCAAGACCGGGACCCAGTTGAAGGCAGAAGATCTGGCCGAACGGCGCCGCAAGGGATTGCTGCCACCGTGTCCCGGTTTCCAGGGGGCGCAATGGGGCATGAGCCGGGACGAGGTCCTGGTCCAGATCGAAGACGCCAGGATGATCCGGGACAGCGATGATCTCATCCTCAAGACCACGGTCGGCGGCATGCCGGCGCGAGCGATGCTGCGGTTTTTCTCTGACAAGCTCGGCGCGGTGTCCGTGTTTTTCGAGGGTCTGGAGGTCGACCAGAGCCTGGCCCGGAAGACCTACGAGAAACTGTTTTCCCTGCTCGAGCAGAAATATGGTCCTGCCTGGACGGTGGTCCGTTCGCTACAGACGACCAACCCCTTCATCAAGGAGAACCTCGATTATGCCCTCGTGGTGGGAGCGCTGAAGCTGCAAAGCACCTGGGAGACGGATCAGGCGTCCATCGTCCTGTCCTGCCGGAGCCAGGACTACAAACCGTACCTGACGCTGGAATACCGCAGCCTGAGGTACTACAAGCCGAAAACGGTCGAGGCCCCCTCCAAACCCGTTGAACCGGGAGCGCCTCGGGACGATCTCTGACTAGCCCCCGCTCATCAGGTGCAACACCTGCACCTCGGCGCCGTCGGGGACGACGGTGGTGTCGTACTCGGCGCGTGGCACGTGCCGGCCGTCGATGCTGACCACCAGCAGCGGGAACACGAAATTCCTCTCGCGCAGGACGTCGCGCACGGTCATGCCCGGCCGGTGGGAAAGATTTTCGCCGTTCACCCGGATCACGATTGGCCTCCGGCCGCGGTCATCGGCGCGCGGCCTGCCGCGCCGGCTTGCCTGTTGCCGCGCCGCCGCTGCGGTTCGCGCGGTCGCGCCTGGCCGCGCTCGCTCTGAGGGCAGCGCAGCCAGACGCTGGTTTGTCCGGCGGGCCAGGCAGTTCGCATTCGAAAGCAATCCTGGCGGTCTTCGCGCTCTCCGGCTCACCCCTTCAGGTGAGGCCGCACCACCTCCACCACCTCGGGCAGATCCATGCCGAGCTTTTGCAAGGTCTCCAGGGTGGGGATGCCGTCGGGGGTCCAGCCGCGCCGCTTGTACACCGCGTCGCACAGCTTCTGGTAGCGATCCAGGCGGTACTCGCGCACCCGGCGGATCTTCTCGTCCAGGCTCAGGCTCGCCGGGTCCACGCCGATCTTTTCCTTGAGCTCCTTGTCGTAGCGCTCGGCGCGCGACTGGTACTCCTCGCGGGTCACCGGGCCGATGGAGCGGTAGGGCGGCTGGTCGTGCTCGCGCCGGCCCTTGCCCATGCGCAGGTTGAACACGCGCTGGAAGTTGTACACCCGCTCCGACATGCGCAGCAGGTCCTGGATGGTGATCTCGCGCCCGGTCACCCCGGCGAACAGGTTGAGGTAGTTCTGCACGTGCTCGGGGACCTTCTGCGGCTCGGGTTGCTTCGCGTTGTCGGCCGGCTCGATGTCGTTCCAGGGCAGCTTGCACAGCCCGCACAGCCCGAACCAGGTGCGAAACAGCGGAAAGTAGTGCAGCGCCTCGGCCTTGTCCTCGAAGGTGGGGAGCTGCTTGTTGACCATGTCCATGAAGATGAGCCAGGCCTCGTCGTGCTGCGGGCCCTTGTTGGTGAGCGCGTAGCCGCCCTGCTGGGCCAGCGATTCCTTGGAGTTGTACTGCGAGTACTCCAGGCCCTTGACCTCCATGCCCATGTCGCCAAGCAGTTGCGGGTCGCCCCAGCCCTTCTCGGCAAAGAGCTTCTTCATGCGCGCAACACCCTGGCCGGCGATGGCCCCGAGGCCCTTGCCCTGGGCGAGCTGGTGCAAGAGCTCGAGCTGGGCGGCGCCGTCGCCGAAGTTGACCGTCAGGCCGCCGGTGCGCTCGGCGTTGAGGATGCCGCGCTGGAAGCACTCCATGACGAAGGCGCAGATGGTGCCGTAGGAGATGGTGTCCACCCCGTAGGTGTCGCAGTAGAAGTTACACTCCAGGATCCAGTGCGGGTCGAAGATCCCGCAGTTGGAGCCCAGGCCGGCGGCGGTCTCGTACTCGGGGCCGTCCACGGTCACGACGTGGCCTCGATAGGGGCCGGTCTTCAATGTAAAGCCGTCGGCGCCCTTGCTGCAGGCCATGGAGCAGCCGTACCAGCAGCCGTCCACCGTTGTCTGGGTGAAGCGCTGGTCCCACACTTTCGAGTTGATCTTGGGTGTGTCCGGGTGGTTGCCGTACTGGAAGTTGTGCACCGGCAGCAGGTCGTAGGCGTCCATGATCTCGACCAGGTGGGCCGTGCCCTGGCGGCGCATGTGGCACTGCTGGTCGTCGTAGTCGTGGATCTCGAAGTGCATCTTCTCGCCGACCTTGGCGATGCGCTCCAGGTCGGCGGGGCGGTTGGCGTCGGCGGTGACGCGCGGGCCGTGGACCACCAGCGCCTTGAGCTTCTTGTCGCGGAACACCGTGCCGGTGCCGCCGCGCCCGGCCTGCTTGATGCGGGTGCACTTGCGTCGGATGTCGTACCAGGAGAAGTTGAGGCAGCCCACTCGGCAGTGCTCCGAGGCCCGGCCGGCCGCGACCACCGAGACGTTGGGGAGGTCCTTCTCGTCGCGGGCGTACATGCGGGTGAAGACCTCGGCCGCCACGTGGGAGTCGGGGTTTTCCTTCGGGGCCTCCTCCAGCGTCACCCGGCCCTCCACCCCGTCGATCACCAGGATGACGTCATGCTCGGCCTTGCCCGTGATCACCAGGGCATCGAAGCCCGAGAACTTGAGCAGAGGCCCGAAATACCCGCCCACGTTGCTGTCGATGGGGATGTCGGTCAGCGGCGAGAGCGTCACCACCAGGGATTTCCCCGAGCCGGGGTACTGGGTGTTGCCGCACAGCGGCCCCGGCGCGATGGTCAGGACGTTTTCGGGATCGTTCCACTGGGTGTTGGGCTGGATGCCGTTCCACAGGTAATGCAGGCCGTAGCCGCGCCCGCCAGTGAAGAGCTCGCGGATCCGATCGGGGATGGGTTCCTCGCGGATCTCCTTCTTTGCGAGATCGACCCGAAGCGCGCGGCCGGTATAGCCGCGCTCAGGGAGCGACGGGGTGTAACGGAATTCGGCCAGCATCTTGTGCGCGGCCTTCTGACCGGGGAGGTCGTGGCAGACTTCGGTGCGGTGGGTGATATCGATTTCGCTCATGGCTTCACCTCAGGCGGGGAGGTTGGCGTGGTCCTGCGACTCCAGCGTCAGCGCGCCGTGGGGACACGCCTTGACGCAATTGCCGCAGGAGGTGCACTTGAACGGAGTGGCCGTACCGGGCACGCGGAACATGGCCTTGTGCGGGCAAAAACCGATGCACATCAGGCAGCCGACGCACAGGTCGCGCTGGATGAGCACCGTGCCCGCCTTGTTGCGCCGGAGCGCGCCGGTGGGGCAGACCCGGATGCACTCGCCGCACTGGTTGCACACCGTGAAGGAGAAGCCCTGGGCGGTCTTTTTCGGCCGGATGGCCGAGTGGGCCAGGTCGTCTTTCTTGTTGAGCGCCTTGGCGCAGGACTTGACGCAGGCGAAGGCGCCCTGGCATTTCTCCGGATGGGGCGTGAGGACTTTCATGCGCGACCTCGCTGGATGACGGGTGGACCGGCTTTTTTTCCGGCGCTATCTTGCCGGGCGATTCCCCTCAAGTCAAGCGCGCGCGGGTTCGCGGAAGGGGCGGGCGGCCGGACACTCCGATAGAGCGGAAGTGTGTTTTTTCCATGGCCCGGAAGTGCTAGGATGGGTCGCCCGGGAATCGGGCGCGATTGCCATTGGGAGGAGTTCTATGCGTTCAGCCATGCGATTGGGTTGGTGTTCGGTCGCGACCCGCTCTGCCCTGCTCGGCTTCATCCTCGCGGCGCTGCTTGGCGCCTGCGGCGGCGGAGGGAACGGCCACGGTGACGGCGGCGACGCCGGCGACGGCGACGGCGGCGGCGGGGACGGCAAGGCCCGCTGGGTGAAGCCGGACGGATACGCCTCGGTGACGTTCTTCGTGGACGACACCGCCAACCAGACCTACAGCGGCGGGGCGCTGGAATGGAAAGGCTCGTTCGTGTACGACGAGCAGACCAACATCATCACCTTCGACGCCTCCTGGGGCGCCGAGCAGGGGCCCTACCCGCCGCTCTACGACGACGGCCCCATCTCCGAGGGCGGACACGAGATGGTCGGGGCGGTGGCCGGCGATCACATCTTCTCCGCCGAAGTGTACGTCAAGGCCTCGGGCTCCGGCGACCAGGAGTTCCAGTACGGCGTGATCAACGAGTTCGACAACTGGATCTGGGAAGGTCCCAATGGCAAGTTCGTGCTGCCCCGCGACTCCACCGAGCGCATCGCCGCCCCCGGATATTTCATCCACGCCTTCGGCACCTACGATCTCATCGTGAAACTGGACACCGCCAAGCTCAACTCGGGCTTTCTGCCCTTCGACCCCGCGGTCGACAAGATCTACCTCAAGGGCACCATGAACTCCTGGGACAAGCGCCAGCTTCTGGACAACGGCCAGAAGGGCGACGCGGCGGCCGGGGACGGCATCTACACCTATCACCACGCCGAAAACCTGGGCCCGCACGACGGCTTGCTCTATGCCGGCCAGCACGTGCAGTTCGTGTTCCTCATCGGCGACCTGGAGTACAAGCGCGGCGACGCACTGTCCGACGGGGTCAGCGCCTTCACCAACTGCGACGGCCCGACGGATTTCGCCGAAGTGCCGGTGTTTCTGGAGCCGGAAAGCCGCGGCAAGATCAAGAACACCACTGTGATCGTGTGCGAGGGCGGCGGCGGCGTCGCGCTGAACTCGGTGGTGCCTTCCTCCGGTCCGCCCGAGGGCGGCACGGCGGTGTCGGTGTACGGCAGCGGCTTCGCTGCCGGCGCCCGGGTGAGCTTCGGCGGCACAGACTCGACCGGCGTCACGGTCAAGAGCGCCACCCAGATCGACTGCACCACCCCGGCGCACGCCCCCGGCCCGGTCACGGTGCGGGTCACCAACCCGGACGGCTCGTTCGCCGAGCTGGCCTCGGGGTTCAGCTTTGGCAGCGGCGAGCGGCCCGAAATCCTCTTTGTCGAGCCGGGCATGGGTCCGACCAGCGGAGGCACCCGGGTCAAGATCACCGGGCGGCGCTTCGCCCAGGGAGCTACGGTGAGCTTCGGCGGCGCGGCGGCCACGGCCGTGGCCTTCACCTCGCCGGTGGAGATCTCCTGCACCACGCCGGCCCACGCCATCGGCAAGGTGCCGGTCACCGTCACCAACCCCGGCAACCTTTCGGCCACCTTCCCCGACGGCTTCGAGTACGTGGAAGGCGGAGTCCTGCGACTGGAGCGGGTCTCCCCCGCGTTCGGGTCCACCAAGGGCGGCGACACCGTGACCGTGCTCGGCAGCGGTTTCGCCTCGGGCGCGCAGGTGGAATTCGGCGGCATCGCCGCCACCGCCATCGTCGTGCAGAACGCCGGCAGCATCCAGTGCCAAACGCCGGCGCACGCGGAGGGTTCGGTGAGCGTCCGGGTGATAAACCCCGATCTGCAAGAAGCCACCCTGCCCAACGGCTTCTCCTACCAGAAGCCGGCGGTGGACTGGGCAATCCTGCAATACCCGCTATCGCTGGCGCTCACCGCCGGAGAAGCCTCGCCGACCATCTACTGCCGGGTGTACGAATCCGGCGTCACCGAAGGCGCGGGTCCGGGCGCGGGCATCCTGGCCCAGGCGGGCTTCGGCCCCGTCGGCAGCGATCCCGCCGGCGGCGGCTGGAGCTTTTCCGACATGAGCTTCAACTCCGGTTGCGGCGACTGCGGCAACAATGACGAGTACCAGGGGCAGATCACCATCGCCAACCCCGGCGCCTACGACTACGCCTGCCGCTTCTCCATGGATAGCGGCGACACCTGGGTGGTGGCCGACGGCAACGGCACCATGGACGGATACGCCAGCATCAACGCCGGCAAGGCCTCGGTCGAGACGGCCGGCGCCTTCCGGGTGCGGTCGGTGACGCCCCCCGCGGGGACCATCCTGGGCGGCACGCTGCTGACCGTATCGGGCGACGGCTTCGAAAGCGGCGCCGCCGTCCAGATCGACGGACAGGCGCTCTCGACCACCTTCGTGGATGCCCACACGCTGCGAGCCACCACCCCGGCCCATGCCCCCGGACCGGTGACCGTGGCCGTGAAGAATCCCTCCAACGACACTGCCGAACTCGCCAACGGCTTTTCCTACGTGCTGCGCCTCGCCGCCGGCCGCCCGGTCATCGACGGCGCCATCGACACCGCCTCGGGCACCGACTGGGCGGCGCCGTTCTTGGCCGGGGAGAACGCCGCCGGCTCCAACTGGGGCGAGAACTTCGCCGACCGGCTCTACCTGGCCTTCGACGATACCAACCTGTACCTGGGCATCGCCGGCAAGGTCGAGCCGGCCAACGCGCTGGTCGCCTACCTGGATGTGGACTTCGGCACACAGGCCGGCGTCCGCGACATGAACACCTTGTTCGACAACGACGGCGCCCTGGACAACACCATTTCCTCCATCTGCAACGCGAGCGCCGCCGGCTTTGGAGCCGAGTTCGCCGCCGGCAGCAAGGGCATGAGTTCGGTGGAGGGCGGCATGGTGGCCGACGCCGGCCTGCGCCGCATCGCCGCTCCGGCGTCCCCGGGCGACTTCTGGTGGGTGGACGGCGCCATCGTGAAATGCGGCAGCGAGGCGGTGGAGATGGCGCTGCCCTGGCAGAGCCTGCTCGGCGGGCCCCTGCCCTCGGGCGGACGGCAGCTCGCACTCTTTGTGCGACTGCTCAACCAGGACGGCCAGTATCGCTCCAACGACACGCTGCCCGAGGACAGCGCCGACACCGGCGGGCCGACGGGCCAGAGTTGCAACGTATCGAGAGTGTTTGTCTTCGAGGCGCGCTGACGAGGAGAATCCCATGCGGACGGCAATCATCCTGGCCTGGATTTCGGCGATGATTCTGGCGGGGACGGGGCTCGGGTGCTCGCACCCCGATCTGAGCAAGGACGCGGGCCCGGATGCCGACGCCAATGTCACCGAGGACCGGGACCGGCCCGACGGCGACAGCCCGCCCGCCGACGACGGCGGCTCGGGGAACGACGGCGACCCCGGTTCGAGCGGCGATGACGGCGCACCGGATACCACCCCGCCCTGCCTGATCAACGCCTTCTCCCCCGGGGAGGGCATCATCACCGCCCATTTCTCCGAGCCCATGGATCCCGGCACCGCCGGCGCCCTCGCCAACTACACCGTGCGCGGATCGAGCGGCGACTCCGTCACGCTCGTCGCCGCCAGCGTCTCCGGACCGTACGTACGCCTGCAAGTCGCGCCGGGGACCCGGTTCGTCGCCGGCACCGACTACCAGCTCCTGGCGAGCAATGTCACCGATCTCGCCGGCAACCGCATCTCCTCCACCTGCAACCGGGCCGACAAGATCCGCCGCACCCTGTATCTCAACCTCATCTGGCACCAGCACCAGCCGCTCTACCTCGACGCCATGCGCGACCAGCTCATGTCGCCCTGGGTGCGCAAGCACGCCACCAAGGATTATTACGACATGGCGGCGATACTGGCGCAGTATCCCAAGGTGCACCTCAACGTGAACCTCACCTCGGTGCTGCTCACCCAGCTCAAGACCTACTACCTGGACCGCCTGGGACCGTTCGTGGACATCGCCCGCAACCGGGTCAACACGGCCGAGTTCCTGGCCGCCTGGGAAGGCCACACCGACCCCTGGATCGACCTTCTGCTGAAACCCACGCCCACGCCCGCCACCGTCAGCGAGGTCCAGCTCGGCCTGCTGCACAAGGATCCCTGGAGCTGTGTGAGCACCTCGGACGTCATGATGCAGCGCTTTCCCGAATACCGGGCGCTGCGCGACAAGGCGCGCTCGAGCTACACTCAGGAGGACTTCCTCAACCTCAAGGGCTGGTTCGAGATCAGTTGGTTCGACCCGGACTTCTTGCGCTCGGCGGTCCAGCTTCCCAACGGCTGGGTGGTGGATCTCACCGACGTGGTGGAGGAGCGGGCCGACGGGACCTTCTGGCTCAAGCAGCCCATCACCGAGGACCTGTGCAACCGCCTGGTGGCCGAAAACTACAAGGTCATGGCCAACGTCATCCCCATCCACCAGCGGTTGCTGTACCCGGTCACCGCGGGCAGCACCGGCCAGATCGAGGTGCTCACCACGCCTTTCTACCATCCCATCCTGCCCTTGCTCCACGACACCGACGAGGCGCGCGAGAACCAGCCCTGGGATCCGCTGCCCGACCCGCCGTACCGCTACCCGCAGGACGCGCGCGACCAGGTGACCAAGGCGGTGAAGTTCTTCCGTGGCATCTTCGGCGTCGATCCGCGCGGCATGTGGCCCGGCGAGGGTTCCGTGGCCCAGTCGGTCGTGGACGATTTCGTGGATGCCGGCCTGCTGTGGGTAGCCACCGGCCAGGAGGTGCTGGCCGCCTCCACCCCGCGCAACCAGCGTCACTGGTTCGCCTACCGGGCCCAAGGGAGCACGCGACCGCTGGCGGTGATGTTCCGCGACACCGGGCTCTCCAACGCCATCGGCTTCCGCTACCAGGGCATGACCGGGCCCCAGGCGGCGGCGTCCTTCATGGGAGACGTGCTGGCCCAGGCCCCGGCGCTGGGCGAGCCCGATCGGCTGCTCACCGTCATCATGGACGGGGAAAACGCCTGGGAGAGCTACGCCAAGGACATGGACGGCAAGCGCTTCCTGCACGAGCTGTACCAGGCGCTGGAGCGCGCCTTCGACGCCGGCGAGGTGATCTCGGTGACCGGCAGCGAGTACCTGGAGGGCAACGGCGCGCGCAACGTGCCGCCCCACCCGGCCGAATCGCTCACCCTGCTCACCCACCTCTCGGCCGGCTCGTGGATCGACGGCAACTTCGGCATCTGGGTGGGCGAGCCGGAGGAGAACGTGGCCTGGAACTGCCTGCTGCGCACCCGCCAGGATCTGGAGCGCTCGCGCCTGCCGCGGCCGAACCCGCTGGCCGACCCGCCCACCGATCCGAACAGCCGCGAGTTCCAGATCTACATGGCCTGGGAGGAGCTCTACGCCGCCGAGGGCAGCGACTGGTTCTGGTGGTTCGGGCAGGACATGATCACCCCGGCCAACGACGACACGCCCTTCGATCGCGGCTTCCGCGCCCATCTCAACGGCGTGTACGCTTTCATGAACCAGGCGCTGGCCCCGAACACCATCGAGCCCTACCTGTGCCCGGTGATCATCCAGGAGTCGGGCAAGACCCCCAAGGGGCCGTTCACCCGTCCGCCCGTCATCGACGGGACCTTCATGCCCTCGGAGGCGGAGTGGATCGACGAGGGGGGTTTCTACAACGACTCCGACAGCGGCGCGGTGGCCAACCCGGACGACATCGTCAACCGGGTGTACTACGGCTACGACAATCAAAACCTCTACCTGTCGGTGGCCGCCAACATCGACCTGCGCACCCGGCTGAACTCGGGCGCGACCCCCTTCAAGCTCGAGTTCTACTTCAACCACAAACACATCACCAACCCGGACACCGGGACCTTCGTCACCGACCCGGCCGGCGACGCCACCCGCAACGGCACGCCGCTGGTCTTCAAGGCCGGCGGCAAGAAGACCGGCGCCGCCGCGCCCGGGCCGGCGCGGGTGCTGGCGATGGACTTCGCCGGCGCTCAACCCGTCACCCGGCGCCACGCCGCCGACGGTAGCGGCGGCTGGGCCGAACAGTCGCAGCCACCGCTCGCAGCCCAGGTCGCCGGCCCCAGCGAGGCGAGCGCCGGCAAAGTCGTCGAGCTGCGCATCCCGCTTTCGGATCTCAACCTGTCCTTCGGCGACCCGCTGGAGGTGGCGGTGGTGGCGGCTCAGGGCGGCGCCGACATCGATCTGGCGCCCAACATGGGCACCCAGGTGGTGTTCGAGGACGCCACCAACGTGGTGAAGGTGGTCTTCGAGGTGGACGTATCCGGCAGCCGCATCGCCCGCGACACCTACGGCACCTGCTGCACCACTCCCCCGCCCCCCGACGGCAGCGGCATCGTGTACATCGCGGGCAACCTCCCCGCTCTCGGCGCCCAGGGCGACAAGTGGGTGCCCAACGACGTCTCGCTGTGCGACGACGGCGACCCGCTGTGCCCGGGCGACGCCGTGGCCGGCGATCGCAAGTGGACCTTGATCGTCAACGCCCAGCGCAACGAGACCATCAAGTACAAGTACACCATCGGCACGCCCTCCGACAAAAACCGCTGGAGCGGCACCGAGGAGTTCCCGGTCACCTACCGCGGCATCGTGGTGACCGGAGACGACCCCGGGCGCAAGCTCATCCGGCTCGTCGTCCACGACGTCTTCGCCGACAAGCCCAACGGCGGGCGCGACGGCTACCCCGGTTCGATGACCACCTTCGAGTACGTGTACGAGTGAGCCATCCCGAGCGACAATCCGGCTCCGTTCCGAGCGGCGACGAGGATTTTTCCCGGCGGTTCCCGCGAATCCTGGACGAGGAGGGGCGCCGGCGCAAGGCCGAGAAGATTCTGGCCGTGCTGCGCGAACACCTCGGGGATCTAACGGCGCTGCGCTTGCTGGACATCGGTTGCGCCGGGGGCCAGATCACCCACCGCCTGGGGGAACAGGTGCGCCAGGCGGTGGGCCTGGACGTGGACGAGCACGCCCTCGCGCTGGCGCGGCGGGAGGCGGCCCCCAACGTCTCCTTCGTCCGCGCCGACGGCACGCGTCTTCCCTTCGGCGACGGCGAGTTCGATCTGGTGGTGTGCAACCACGTCTACGAGCACGTGGAGTCGGCCGAACGGTTGCTCGCCGAGATCCGGCGCGTGCTGCGGCCCGGCGGGGTGTGCTACTTCGCCGCCGCCAACCGCCTGATGCCGATCGAGGCGCACTACCGCCTGCCGCTGCTTTCCTGGCTGCCGAAACCGCTCGCCGATCGCTACGTGCGGCTCGCGGGCCGCGGGACGGCTTACCCGGAGCGGCACCTCTCCTATTTCGGCCTGCGCCGGCTGGTGCGCGGCTTTGCCATCACCGACTACACCGGACGAATCCTGGAGGATCCGGAACGCTTCGCCAGCGAGGACATGCTGCCGGCGGGGAGCCTGATCCGGCGCCTGGCCCCGGTGTTGTATCGGGCGGCGCCCTGGATCTCGCCTTCCTATGTCTGGCTGCTGACCAAGCAGGGGTGAGCCGTGCGCATCCTGATCGCCACCAGCACCTTTCCGCTGCGCCCGGACGACGGCGTGCCGCGCTTCGTTTTCGATCTGGCGGCGGCGCTGGCGCGCCGGGACGAGGTCACCGTGCTGGCCCCCGCGGCCCCGGGCATCCCCGCGCGGGAACGCTGGGACGGAGTCGAGATCCGGCGCTTTCGCTATTTTTGGCCCGAGCGGGCGCAGCGCCTGGCGTATGGCGACGGCATGCGCGAGAACCTGGCGGCATCCCGCATCGCGCGTTGGCAGCCGCCCGCCTTCCTGCTTTCGCAGGTCGCGGCCCTTCGCCGCCTGCTGCGGAACGGCGCCTTCGACGCCCTGAACACCCACTGGCTCCTGCCCCAGGGCCTGGCGGCGGCGTTGGCGCTCCGGCTCGGACCGCGCTGCCGGCACGTGCTGTCGGTGCACGCCGGAGACGTGTTCCTGCTCGAGCGCCTGCCCTTCGCCGGCCGGCTCGCGCGGTTCACGCTGAATTCCTGCCAGACGGTCTTCGCCGATGGCAGCGAGGTGCGCGAGCGACTGCTGCGTCTCGCGAAAGAACCTCCGGGCGTCGAGGTCCGCGTGCAGCCGATGGGGATTGACGCCGAACGCTTTGGCGCGCCGGAACCGCCACCGGAGTCTCCGTTCCCGGACGGGTACCTTCTCCTGGTGGGCCGGCTGGTGGAGAAGAAAGGCGCGCGCTTTCTGTTGGAGGCCCTGCCGCTCGTGTTGCCGCGACACCCGGGGCTCGGCCTGATCGTTATCGGCACCGGTCCCGAAGAAGCGGCGCTGCGGCGCCGGGTCGACGAACTGGGTCTGGGCGCGCGGGTGCGGTTCCTCGGACGGCGCCCCCACCCGGAGGTGCGGCGCCATCTCCAGCACTGCCGGGCGGCGGTGGTGCCCTCGGTGGTCGATTCGCGCGGCGAAGCGGACGGGATGCCCACGGTGGTGCTCGAGGCCATGGCCGCCGGCGCCCGGGTGGTGGGAAGCCGCATCGACGGAATCCCCGACATCGTCCGTGACGGAGAAAACGGATGGCTGGCGGCGCCGGGCGACCGAACGGACCTGGCCCGAGCCATCCTGGCGGCGCTGGCCGAACCCCACCCATCCGCGCGCGCGGCGGAGGGCCGGCGCACCGCCGCGCAACACGACTGGGCCAGGGTGGCCGAGCGCTACCGGGAGGCGCTGCATGGCTGAGGCGAGCGGGATCTTCTCCTGCCGGTCGGCCCTCGACGACTGGCTGTTCGAGCACGGTCAGAGCCACGCCATCTCGCTGCAACTCGCCGAGGTCCACCGTCGGGTGACGGCGGCCATCGAACGCCACGCCCGCGGGCGCTGTCTGGACGCCGGCTCGGGACGCGGCCCCTTCCTGGCTTCGCTGCGACGGCGCTGCCGCGAGGTGATACGGTTGGACCGGGAGTCCCGCGGTCGCGCCCCCGACGTATTGGGCGACGTGCAAGATCTCTCGGCGCTGCCAGCGGCGTCGTTCGACACCGTGCTGTGCACGCAGGTGCTGGAGCACGTGCCGCACCCTCGCCGGGCGCTCTCGGAATTGGCCCGGATGCTGCGGCCGGGCGGGCACCTCATCCTTTCGGCGCCGCACCTGTCCATGGTGCACGAGGCGCCGCTCGACTTCTTTCGTTTTACCCGCTTCGCGCTGGAGCACCTCACGCGGGAGGCCGGCCTCGAGGTCATCGAGCTCTCCGAGGCCGGCGGGCTGCTGGCCTTCCTGGCCCACGGACCGTCGCTGGCGGCTTTGCTTTGGCTGCGGCGGCTCGGCCTGCCCCTGCCGCGCGTCCTTCCCTGGCACCGGCGCCTGTGGGTGGACGCGTTGCGCCCGCTGGACGAGCGGCTGGGAATGTCGGGGCGCTTTCCCTGCAACCTGGTGCTGGTGGCGCAAAAACCGCCCGGCGGCATCGGCGCCGCGGGAGGTTGATGGATGGCCTCCCGGACGCCATCGGTGTTTTCGTTCGTGGACGATCCGCGGCCCGCCTACCTGCTGCGCCTGGAACCCGTGGCGCGTTTTCTGGGGAGTGTTTCCCCGCGGGACTTCTTGGAGGTGGGTCCGGGCCGCGGCGACCTGGCCGCGTGGCTCGCGGCCCGGGGCTTTCATGGGATTCTCGTCGAGCCGGCGCCCGGAGCCGTCGACTCCCTGCGGCGCCGCTTTGCCAGTCGGGATCAGGTCCGCATCCATCCCGGCACGCTCGAAACACTTCCCGAGATCGACCCGGCGGGCCTGATCATCATCTGCGAGGTCCTCGAGCATCTCGCCGACGACGCCGGCCTGCTGCGGGAGGCGGCGCGCCGCTCCGCACCGGGGGGGCTGCTGGTGGGTTCGGTCCCGGCGCACACTCGCTTGTTCGCGGCTTCTGATCAGCTGGCGGGCCACCTGCGCCGATACGAGCGCGAGACGCTGGCAGCCCGTCTCGTGGACGCCGGTTGGCAACCGATCGAGATCCAGGGCACCGGCTTCCCTTTCGGCCGGCTGGTGCGACCGCTCGGAGAGTGGGCGGCGCGGCGCCGGTTGCGTTTTGCGGCCTCGAGTTCCGCCGCGAGAACCGCCGGCAGCGGAATGCAACGCTTGTTCCCCTTCGCGCTCTCGGGGGCCTGGGTGGCTCCCTGGCTGACGCCGGCGTTCTGGGCGCAGCGATGGTCGGGAACGACCGACCTGGGTACGGGATTTTTCTTCGCCGCCCGGCGTCGCTAGGTTGGCTCGGTGGGTTGGCGCCGGGAACGGATCCAGCCCAGATGGGCCACCCCTAGGACCAGATCGATCAGCGTGCCGAAGACGCGGCCGGCCAGGGTGATGACCGCGGCCTGCTCCGGCGGCACCGCGGGCGCCAGCAGCAGCAGCATGGCCCCCTCCTGCACTCCGATTCCCGCAGGGGCGAAGAAGGCCAGGAATCCCGCCAGCGCCGACAGCAGGAAGCTCGCCGCCAGGTGACCGGAGACACCCGCGGGGAGATCGAGCAAACCCTCGGCGCACAGGACGAACAAGAAGGCCTTGCCCAGATTCAGCGCCGCGGCCGCCGCCACGATGAGCACGTTGTCCCGCCACGGCAGTCGCAGCGACAGCGGCTTCAGCCCGAGGCGGCGCAGGGCGAAATTCGCCGGCCGTTCGAGCCAGGCCGGGTGGAGCAGAAGCAGCGAGCCTCCGGCGGCAACCAGCAAGACCAGGCTCCATCCCGCGGGAAGGACGACCCATGCGAGCAGCGGCGCCACGGCCAGCAGCACCGCGGCGGTTCCTTGCACCAGCAGCAGCAGCGAGACGAACGCTCCCTTCTCGACCAGCGCTCCGGCCAGCCGGCGCGCCAGCCACATCAGGCCCAGCGCCGCCTGAAACCTCCCCGGAAGATATTTTCCCATGCGCGGGACGTTGGCCAGAATCAGCGCCTGCCTCACGCTGAGCGGATGGCCCACGGCCCGAAAGTCGATCCACACCAGGCCGCCATGAAACGCCGCCACCACCAGAAGGCCGCCCGCCAGGCTGAGCGCGAGCCACATCGGCGAAATCCGCAGATCCTCCGCCGACAGCGCACGAAGCTGTCCGACCAGCACCCAGGCCACCCAGGCCACCGTGCTCAGCACCAGCGCGCGCTCCAGCCAGCGAGCCCAGCGGGGCAGGCGAAGCGGCGCCGCTTCAGTCACGGGCATCTCCGGGGCAGCGGGTCCGCCACCAGAAGACAGCGGCGAGCACCCAGGCCGCCAGCATGACCAGCGCCGGCCAGGCGGGAGGAGAGGCCTGGACGCGAACCGATACGGGCGTTGCGCTGGGCCGAACCAGCTCGACCTCCAGCCAGGGGATATCCACTTCGATGCTTCCCGTCCGGTCGCCCTCCAGGCGGCAGCCGTCGAAGCGCCAGGACGCGTCATGCACGGCGTTGAGCCGGCACGGGATCTCGCGCCCTTCGGCCTCGGCGTGGCAGACCAGGAACGGATAGCGCACCAGGCGGAGGCGGGCCAGCGTGGTGTTCGCCGGCAGGACCAGAGCCACCCCATCCGGCGCAAAGGCGATCTCGGCCCCATCCAGACCGCGGCCGTCCGGTCCCACCACCGCGGCAGCGGCCCCGGGGAGATCGTAGCGCCACAACCCCGTCCCTCCGGGCGGCGCACGCGCGGAAAAACGAGCATCGAGGGCGCGCCGCAGCGCCGGGCTGTGGGCCAGCACCGCGGCCACGCCGAGTTGTCGCAACCGCTCGAAGACGTCCGGGCGTCCGGCCAGAGCATCGACATCGGCGCACAGGATCTGCCCGCGGCCGGTGTGATCGAGCGGATGGGTCAACATGCGCGTGGCCACCGCGCCACCCAGCACCGGGCGGCCCGCCAGCGGAGCGGCCAGGTAAGGCAGGTGGCCGTTGGGCACGCCTTCCGGCAGGGTCGAACCGGGCGGGTGGTGCAAGGTGTCCTCGACCAGCAGCATGTGCCCCGGCGGCAGCTCAGCGGCCGCGTCAGCCGCTTGCAGGATCAGCCGCGAGGCTCCCTCCCGATCGGTGTGGTTCATCCAGCCAAAGAACGCCTGCGCTCCGCGATCGGCCTTGGACAGCGACAGCGCCGCGGGCAGCACCAGCCCTCCCGCGGCCAGCACGAGGAGCACCGCCCGTCCCAGTCGCGGCCCGCGGGGCAACGACGTGAAGGCATCGAGCGCAACCAGGCCCAGCCAGCACACGAAGACGGCCCGGGCCAGGCCAGCCAGCTTGGCGTACCCCACGGCGTTGCCGAACGGCACCAGCGCGGCCAGATTCACCCCGCCCAGCGCAAACCCGTCCGGTCCGGAGGAGAGCCACATCAAAAAGAACCCCAGCACCGGCAACGCCTGCCGCGCGTGGAAGCGCCTCTCCAGCCGCGCCGAGAGCAGCGAACCCACCAGCATCAACCCGAAGCCCCCGCCGGCCGACGCCGGACCGATGCCCAGCGCCAGCGCCAGCGCCAGCAGCGGCAGCACCGCCCGCGACAGCGCGGTCCACTGGAATCCTCCCTGCCACAGCCAGGCCACCGCGGGCACCAGCAAGAGCGATAGACCGCCCAGCAGCACCTCCCGGGTGGTCTCCACCGCCGCCTCGGGCAGCGCCCAACTCAGGATGGGCAGCTCGTGGAAGGCGCGCAACGCCCAGAACGGCACCCAGAAGTCCGCCCACAGCAGCACCGCGCCGACCGCGGTCAACGCCGGCGCCATCAGCAGCTTGGCCTGCACGGGAGAGCCCGCCAGCCGGCGGCCCATGAGGAACAGGAGGGTGAGCACCCCGCAAGCCGCGGTTGCCCCGTAGCCGCTCATGAAGTGCGCGAAGGTGCTGGCCCCGAGAAAGGCGGCGGCGCCGATGGCCGCTCGCGCCGACAGGCGCAGGTCTCGACCGGAAAGTTCCAGCGCGCGCCAGTAGCACGATAGCGCCGCGAGCGCGAAAAAGATGCCCAGCCGCTGCGACCACTGGCCGGTGTACAGCGCCTGGACCGGACCGGCGTCCAGAATGCCGGCGTCGGATGGATAGACCAGGTAGCTCATGCCGGCGCACAAGAGCAGCGCAAACCAGCCGCCCCGCTGGCGGGCCTGGATCCAGAAGAAGAAGCCCAGCCCGGTTCCCCACACCAGCAGGAGCAACCAGGCGCGGTAGGCGCCCTCGCCGCCGCCGAGAAGCCCGGTCGCGGCGGCGCCCGCGGCGGTGGCCAGCGGGTTGTAGAAAACGTTCGGCATCCAGCCCAGCAGGTGCAGCGGGTCGTAGGCCCACAGGCGCTGCGATAGCGAGAACGTCTCCTGCGTGAAGTGGATGTTGCCGTAGTCGAACGGGTGGTCGCGCCACAGGGTGGCGGGAAACGAGAACACGTCGAGGCCCGGAGCGGCCAGCAGAAGGAGCATGAGCAGGGCGGCGCCGAGCGCCACCGCAAGGCCGATCCAGCGCCGTGATCCCGGCGTCGCGTTCACGGCTCGACCTCCGGGAGGATCTCGGCGAACACCAGGCCCCGGCGCTCCTGGCGGCGCGTCGTGCGGCCCCCGGCGAGCCGCGCCAGAAGCTCCTCGGGCACGCCGTTCTCCAGCACGAACACGTGCCGATTCGACAGGGCGCGCTCCACCATGTCCGGGGCGTCCCGATCGCGCCAACCGAGACCGGCGATCCAGACGTCTCTCTCCAGCATGAGGGGGCTGAGCACATCCTTGCGCCCTTCCCAGGCGAGCACCAACGACGTCTCCGGGATGATGGCGCGCGCTTCCGCCAGGATCCGTGCCGCCACGTCCCGTACGCCACGGCTGCGCTCCACGTCCACCCCCCACTGGATCATCGTGGAATATGCCAGGGCAGCGGCGAAGGCCGCCCCGGCGAGCCCACTGGCCCGCGCCGAGCCCGGCACGCGGCGCGCCATGAGGGACGAGCCGAGCAGGCCGGCCGCGAGGGCCAGGCCGATCCACGCCAGCGCGCCGTTCGCCGGCTCGGCGACGGAGCCGGGGCGGGCCAGCAGCGGGAGCGCCAGCAGGATTCCGGCCGCCGCGCCCAAGAGGAGCGCCAGGCGGTGTTTCAGGTTCGGCCAGATGGCATCCAGCGCAAGCAGCAGCCACAGCGGGACGAGTTCCAGAAGGTAGCGCGGGTTGAAGCAAAACCCACCCGAGGAAAGGATGGCCGGGAGCAGCGCCGCGCCGGGCAGCGCCAGCGCGGCGAGAAACGCGCGACCCGATGCCTCGCCCCGGCGCCACAGCGCGCCCATGGCCAGGATGGCGGCGGCGAGAACCGGCGCCGCCTCGAACAGGCCCTTCTTCACCACGCCACCGTACAGGACCTGGCCCCATTCGTTGCGGGCGGCGCCGGCGAGCGGCGTGCCGGCGGGCAGCAGCGAGGAGTCGAAGAGATGGAAGCCGAGCAGGCCCAGCCAGTTCGCCGCCAGGCGCTGGACCGGGGGCCACAGCAGGAGGGCCAGGGCCGAAAGCAGCGGCAGGCCGAGCAAAATCAACCGGGACGGCCGGCGGTGAAAACGCCACACGACCACGCCCAGCAGACCGGTTAGCAGGGCGGCCACAAGACCGGTGGCCAGGAGCGACGGGTCGGCCAGCGTGAAGCGCGCCGACTCGGCGGCGCCGCCGTAGGTGAAGGGGTGGAACGTCCCGAGCCGCGCCCGGTTGATGGCGGCCATGCCCAGGACCGGCAGCGCGGCCATCGTCAGCCAGGGCACGAGCCAGCGCCGCCGGGAGCGCACAACCACCGCCGCGGCCGCCGGCACCAGGGCGAGGAACAGGACGTTTTGCAAGCGCACACCGACCGAGAGGCCCATCAGCAGCCCCGAGAGCGCGGCACCAAGGCCGGCGCGCCGGGCATCGTCAGCGGCCGGCCAGGCGACCAGCGCCCCCAGCACCAGCGCCTGGGACAGGGCGTGGGGCCAGATCCCAAGGGCGTATTCGAACGACAGGGAGGCGCCGAGATACGCGCCTCCGGCCAGCGAGGCGAAGGCCTCGCCCGGGCGCAGCCGGCTTGCCAGGATGCGCACCGCGAGCACCGAGCTCGCGAACGAGAGAATGTTGAGCCAGAACAGCCCCGCGAGCCCGAAGGCCGCGACAAACGGCGCCGCCAGGATCGCGTGGTAGGGCGGCACGGTGGAGACGGTTCCCAACTCGCCCACCCGCTCCGGGATGACCGTGTAGAAGTAGAGCAGCGCGTCCGAGCGCAGCTCGGTATAGCCGTTGTGGATCTGGAAGGATCCCCGCTCGGCCATGGCCTGGGCGGCGAGCAGGTAGTGGCTCTCGTCCACCGAGAACACCCCCGGCCGCAGCAGCAGCCCAGCGAGCAGCAGGGCCGCGCCGACCCAGGCGAGATCGAACAGCCGGGCGCGGCCGGGCTTGGCGGGCTCACTCGTCACGGCGTTCTCTTCGAAGTTGGGCGATGCCCTCGGCCAGAAGGCCCATCATGAACACGATCACGGAAGTGCACAGCAGAAACACCGACATGTTGGTAAAGCGCTGCTCGGTCCAGTAGCGATACACGTACCAGCCGATCCCGAGCAGGAAAAACAAAAGGCTCACGGGGAAAAACACCCGGAAGGGCGACACGTTCACGCCCACCTTGAGCAGGATCTGGAGAAAGCGCAGCCCGTCGGCGAGCGGGCGGATCTTGCTCCTGCCCGCGCGGGCGCGGGCCAAAATCGGCACGTGCGCGATGGTGTGACCGCAGCGGGCCAGCAGCAGCGTCAGCGTGGAGGGATACGAGAAGGTGTTGGGGAGCAGTTCGACGAAGCGTCTCGCCAGCGGCGCGCGCAGCGCCCGGAACCCGGAGGTGAGGTCGGGGATGCGCTCCCCGGCCAGGTAGGAGGCCAGCAGCGAGAACAGCCGGTTGGCCGCGTAGCGGTGCGGCGCCTGGACCGAGCCGCGGGCCCGGGCCCCGACGGCCATGTCGTACGTCTCCAAGGCATCGAGCAGGCGCGGGATGTCGGCCGGGTCGTGCTGTCCGTCGGCGTCCATGAGGAGCACCACCTCGCCCCGGGCCTCGCGGATGCCGCGCTTCACCGCCGCGCCGTTTCCCTTGCGGTAGGGCTGGCGCAGCACCCTGGCGCCGAGCGTCTCCGCCAACTCGGCGGTGCCGTCCGTCGAGCCGTCGTCCACCAGCAAGATCTCATGCGGCCGGCCGGCCAGCGCCTGCGCGATGGCCGGAATCAGTCCGGCCAGGGACTCGGCCTCGTTGTGGGCGGGGAGAATGACGCTGACGAGCGGTTTCTCTGCGTCCTCCATGAGAGAGACGTTACCGGGGTCAACCGTTCGGGTCAAGAATCCAGCCGGAAGCCGGAATTCGTCTTCACCACGAAAATTTCGGGCCCCGGGAAGGAAATGCCGGAGAGCGGGAACATGTATCACGGGATACCCGCCGGAGGTTTCGTTCGCCCATGATATCGTTGCGAAAAAGCGTGTCCTCATGGTTTGCGCCGATCTGGCTCGCGGCGGCGTGCGCCGGCGGCCCAGGGACCGGAGAAACCGATCCGTGCCGGCCCGATCCCTGCCACGGCCATGGAACCTGTTCTGCGGGAAGCTGCAGTTGCCATGCTGGCTTTGCCGGCGCCTCCTGCGACGCCTGCGCCGAGGGGCATCACGGATACCCCGATTGCCGGCCGGTGATCTCCTTTGCCGCGAGCTTCGGTGCCAGCGGTCGGGAAATGGCAGCGAACGTGCTCTCGATCGAAAACAACTACCTCCTGGCCGGATACACAGACTCCTTTGGAGCGGGGAAATCCGACGTTCTGGTCCTGGCCCTCGACGATCGCGGCGACGTCACCTGGCAAAAAACCTACGGTCTCGCCAGCGATGAGAATCTGGCCCGGATCCGGCCGCTGCCCGACGGTTTTCTCATGGCAGGCGTGACCGCCTCCGCCGGTTCCGGCATGTGGGACATCCTGGTCCTGAGGACCGACCTTGCTGGGAACGTACTGTGGCAGAGGACCTACGGCGGGCCGCAGAACGATCTGGTCGTCGATCTCATGCCGGTGGCCGGCGGCTTCGTGCTGGCCGGATTCAGCTCGTCGTTCGGCGCCGGGCGGTATGATGACTGGCTGCTGAAGATCGACCTGGGCGGCGAGATCGTCTGGCAGAAGGCGTTCGGCGGCTCCCTGGACGAGATGGCATTCTGCCTCGCGCCCGCCGAGGACGGGTTCCTGGTGGGCGGGGGCTCGCTGTCCGTCGGAGACGGCGGCGACGGCTGGCTTTTGAAAGTCGACGATGCGGGGGAGATCGTCTGGCAGAAGGCGTACGGTGGCTCGGGTGGCGATTCCATCATCGCCCTGGCCGCGGACGACACGGGGTATCTCGCCGGTGGTTCGAGCGATAGCTTCGGCAGCGGCCAGGGAAGCGTGCTCCTGCTCAAGCTGGACCGGTCGGGAAACATCGTCTGGCAAAAAGCCCTCTTCGGCTCAGGGCATGAGAGCCTGGCCGCCATCCGGCCGTTCGGCTCGGGCTACATTTTGGCCGGCACCAGCACCTCCTCGGGCGCGGGCCTGGAGGATCTCTGGCTGGTCCGGCTCGACACAAGCGGTGAGATCCTTTGGCAGAAGACCTATGGCGGCCCGGGGCGCGATTTCGCCATGGCCATCGAACCGGCGGGCGACGGCCTGGTCGTGGCCGGCTACAGCGAATCGTTCGGCCGCGGCGGGTGGGATCTCTGGCTGCTTCGGCTGGACGAAAACGGCGATTTGTCTGGCTGCGAAAACGCCGATCTGGGACGAAGCGCAACGGCCGTTTCGGTCCCAGCCCAGGCCTCTGTCAAGGACACGAGCCTACCATCGATCTCGACCAGCGCATCCAGCGCGGCTCCCTCCGTGCAGGAACAGGCGGCGCCGATCGAAGCCGTCTTTCAGTGCGGTGGGAGGTAGGCCGTGGAGCCGGGGACGGAGAGCCGGGGGAGAGTATCCGTCCGGCCAACCGCATTCGGCCGAGAAGGTCGGGGTGGGTCGATGATGGTCGGGCTCGGGATGGCGGGTAGGTTGCGGCGGATGGGTCAGTTTGCGTTGGCGGCGGCGGATAGGC
>Ga0101944_10001490_pt1 | contig 48018 bp, 43 predicted proteins | sample DewCreD2012metaG_FD_75245 | JGI IMG/M metagenome (GOLD analysis project Ga0101944, IMG submission 75245) | Hot spring sediment bacterial and archeal communities from British Columbia, Canada, to study Microbial Dark Matter (Phase II) - Dewar... ... | reverse complement strand
GCGTTGGGAGGACCTCCTCGGCATCCGGCCGCAGGCGGGCGATCAGCCCGTCGCGGTCGATCTTCAGGGTGTTCGCGCGGAGCGCAAGCGACGGGATCTCGTTGACCGCGGCGGCGAGGGCGGCCGCTTTCGTCTCTCCCCAGCGTGCGACCCAGCGGCGGGAAAGCCAAGGCGGCAGACCGCCTTCGACCGCAAGGCGCGCTGCGGGATCGCCCCGGGCGGCGTCGGGCCCGGCGTCCGCCTGCGAGGCCTTGCGCAGCACGGCGTTCACGAAGGAGGCGACCCAGGGAGAGAGCTCCTTCGCCGCCTCGACCGCCGCATGGACCGCGGCCGAGGCAGGTACCCGGTCGAGAAACAGCACCTGGAAGAGGGCCGCGCGCAGCAGGGCGCGAACCGGCGGGTCGAGCGCGGCGAGCGGCCGGTTTGCGGCCCGGCCGATCAGGGAGTCGATCCGCGCCCGGCGTCTCAGGGCGCCGAAGACGACGGCCTGGAAGAGATCGCGGTCGCGCCGGTCGGCGAGGATCGGGCGTTCTTCAAGATCCTCGAGGATCCGGTCGAGGTTCTTCCGGCGCTCTTCGAGCTCGCAGAGCACCCAGGCGGCAAGGCGCCGCGGGTCCGCCGCCGCGCGCCAGGCGGCCGGGGCGCGGGGGGGCGGTTTTTTCGCTCCGGGCCTTCCGGGTCGCGGTTTGTCCGGGGGGGGCATGGGCAAGCGGCCGTCCGAGGGTCTCAGCCCAGAACGTCACCGGCCGCGATGCGGCAGCCGTGCAGAAACTCGGTGACCGTGAGGCGGCTTCCGGAGGCGTTCTGCAGCTCGAGGAGGGAGAGGGCCCCTTCGCCGCAGGCGACCACGAGGCGGTCGTTTTCGGCCTCGAGCACGGCCCCGGGGCTCGCCTTCCCGGCGGTGCGGCCTTCGACCGATCTGGCGCGGAAGACCTTGATGCGGTTGTTGCGCCAGTAGGTGTAGGCCCCGGGCCAGGGGGTGACCCCGCGGATGAAGGATTCCAAGCGGGCTGCCGGTTTTTGCCAGTCGATCAGGCCGTCGGTTTTCTTGAGGAGCGGGGCGTAGGTCGCCTGGCTGTCATCCTGCGGGATGGGCCGGATCGTGCCGGAGGCGAGGCCGGAAAGCGTGCGGGTCAACAGATCGGCCCCCTTGCGGGCGAGCCGGTCGTGGAGCGAGCCTGCGGTGTCCTCGGCCCCGATCGGCTCTTCCTCCTGGAGCAGGATGTCTCCCGTGTCCAGCCCGCGGTCCATGAGCATCGTGGTCACGCCGGTTGCGGCCTCGCCGTGGATGACCGCCCACTGGATGGGCGCCGGACCGCGGTAGCGGGGAAGAAGCGAGGCATGCACGTTGATGCAGCCCAGGCGCGGCATGGCGAGCACCTCTTCGCGCAGGAGGTGCCCGTAGGCGACGACGATGAAGAAATCGGCGGCCTGTTCCCTCAGGCGCTGCAGCACGGCGGCATCCCGCAGGGTGGGGGGTTGGATGACGGGAATCCCCAACGCGGCGGCGGCCGTCTTGACCGGGGGCGGGGCGATTTTTCGGCCGCGGCCTTTCGGCCGATCGGGCTGGGTGACGACGAGGCGGATGCGGTGTCCGGCGGCGGCGAGGGCGTTCAGGGAAGGGACGGCGAACTCCGGCGTTCCCATGAAGACCACGTCAAACGGCATGTTCTTCGCTCTCGCGGAGGGCTTTCTGGACCTTGCGTTTGTAGAGCTCGCGCTTCAGTCGGCTGATGCGGTCGATGAAGAGCACGCCGTTCAGGTGATCGATCTCGTGCTGCAGGACGATGGCGTGGAAGCCGTCGGCCTCGAGGCGCACGGGCTTGCCCTCGCGGTCGAACCCCTCGACCAGGATGCGCTCGGCGCGTTTCACGTCGGCCCGGTAATCCGGGATGCTCAGGCAGCCCTCGTTTTCCGAGAGGATCTCCCCCTCGGAGGCGACGATGCGCGGGTTGACCAGGACGTGAAGGCGTCTTCCCTCCTCGCGGGGGGCGATGTCGTAGACCAGAACGCTTTTTCCCCAGCCCACCTGGCTCGCCGCAAGGCCGATTCCCGGGGCTGCGTACATGGTTTCGGCCATGGCGTCGATCATCTCCTGCACCGAGCCGTCGATGGTTTCCAGGGGCACGGTTTCTTTCAGGAGAAACGGCTCGGGGTAGGTGAGGATGCGCAGCGGTTTCATGGTCACAACATGGTAATCATCGAAAGCGGCCGGTCGAGACCTGATCGCGGAGATCCCCCGGTTCGACGGCGCAGGCGCCGAGGGTGCCCACGGTGAGGATGCGGCGCGCCTGCTCGATGTCGGCGGCGATTTGGCGCTTGAGCGCATCGAGGCTCGGAAATTTTTCCTCGCCGCGCAGGCGCTTGACGAAGTTGACGCGGATTTTCTCCCCGTAGAGCGATTCGTGGAAATCGAGGATGTGGACTTCGACGGTGTACTGGTGGTCGGCGAAGGTCGGGCTGTAGCCGATGTTGGCGACCCCGAGGTGATGGCCGAAGCGGGTTTCGACCGTCACGGCATAAATCCCGGTCTTGGGGCGAAGTTCGTTTTGGACCTCCAGGTTGGCCGTGGGGTAGCCGAGCAGCTTTCCCCCGCGGTCGCGGCCGGGGACCACGGTGCCGCGGAGCTGAAAGTTGCGGCCGAGCATCTTGCAGACCTGCTGCATCTCGCCCGCCTGGACGAGTTCGCGCACGGCCGTGCTGCTGATCCGCTGGGGAATGCCCCGCACCGTGCGGACGAGCGTGGTGACGACCACCTCGAAGCCGAGCTCCGGAGCCATTTGCTCAAGAAGGGCGACGTTTCCCTCGCGGTTTCGCCCGAACGCGTAGTCCTCGCCCAGGACGATGACTTTCATCCCGATTTTGCCGGCCAGGATGTCCCTGACGAAATCCCGGGCCGTCATCGCGGCGAAGCGGCGCGTGAAGGGGATGCAGATCAGGACATCGATCCCCGAGCGCTCGATCAGCTCCGCCTTCTGCTCAAAGATCGTGATCAAAGGGGGGGCCTGGCCGCTTTTCAGGACGCGAAGGGGGTGGGGCTCGAAGGTCATGGCGATCGAGGTGCCCTGCACGGCGTGGGCCCGTTCGATCACCTCGTAGAAAAGGGCCTGGTGCCCGATATGCACCCCGTCGAAGTTGCCGATCGTGATGACGGCGTTCGGAAAAGGTGCTGTAATCTCCGAGAGATCTTGGATCAGGCGCATGGGCTCCCCGCTTCCGCTTCCCACAATCTCCTTGACAACGAAGCGGAATTTCAATAATTAATCCAGCTGTCCGGGCAAGTCAACGTGGGCTTCCGGCCCTCCGTGTCGCGCCCGGCGGCTTGCTTTCTTGCCGAAGTGGCGGAACTGGTAGACGCGCTAGGTTCAGGGTCTAGTGGGGGTTCCCCCGTGGGAGTTCGAGTCTCCCCTTCGGCACCAGCCAGGGAAGGCCATAACCGTCGAGGTTGTGGCCTTTTTTTTATCGATGATCAAACGGAAGGGGTCACGCGGCGTGTCTTAGTGATATAATAATGGACGTCCCCTACGATCTTATTACGGCCGGCACAGGCATTTAAGGCCGTTCCCTCGGTGTTCCCCCAAGCGGCCCCGGCTACCGCCTCCCTGTTTTAGAAGAACGGAAACCCGCTCTCGGTATGCGCATCGCGGGCGGAATGCCCCCATTCCTGCCGCGTCGAGTGTACCCTAGAGGCCGGACTCGCTACCGCAGGTTATCTCATGGATGCTTGAGCGTGGCGGCCGGCCATCGCTTCGGGGGCTTCCCAGCAAGAAAGCGCGGTTGAGTCCCCTCTTCGCCCGGTAGGGGTCCTCCTCCTACAGAGCCTCAACCCCCTCGGCCGAGGACCCTTTCGCGCCTGCGCTCGCGAGCGTCTTTCCGCGTGTCCGCCTCATGCGCTCGATGGCGATGCGGATGGATTCCTGCATGCGGCCGATCGCGGCGGCGAGCTCGCCGATTTCGTTTTTCGAGCGGACCGCGATCCGCACCTCGAGGTCGCCGGTTGAAATCCGTTCGGCGGCGTCGGTGAGGACCCGGATCGGCTTGACGATCGCCCGGCTCGAAAACACGGCGACGAGAAGCACCAGGGCCACGGTTGCCGCGAGAAGGGCCGCGGCGAAAATCATCGCTTCGCGGATGAGGGCGAACACCTCCTCTTCATCCTGCTGGATGGCGACCCTCCAGTTCCAGCGGGTCGGCTGGACGAAGCCCACCTTTTCCGATCCGTTGTCCTGAAAACGGATCATCCCCGCGCCTTCCGTCCTGGACCGCGCGATGAGCGGATGGCCGGCGAGATTTTTCTCGGAACGCGTGAGCGCCTCGTCCTGGTGGGCGACGACTTTGCCGGTCTGGTCCACCAGAAAGGCAAGACCGCTTTTCCCCTTTCGCCACTTGGCGATCTGATCCGAAATCGCCTCGACGTGCATGGCCGAGCAAAGCGCCCCAACCACCCGCTCCCCGTGCCGGATGGGCACCGCCAGGATGAGGGCGGGCTTGCCCGTGGTGCGGCCGATCAGGGTCTGCCAGGAGAAGGGCTTATTCTCCCGCACGATGTCCTTGTAGTATTGCCGGTCCGAGTAGTCCGTGAGCGGCTTGCCGTCGCTTCGCGCGATGTTTCGTCCCGCCTCGTCCACCGTGAACACGAGGTATTTCCAGGGGTAATTCGCCTGGATCGCCTTGAGCAGAGGTTCCTGGGTGCCTGCGGCCATGGACCGCATGGCCTCCAGGTCCGCGGCGGTCTGGAGAATGAGGAGGTTCTTGTCGACCCACTCGTCCACCTGGGCCGCGAGGCCGGAGACGATCTGGCGTCCCGTCTGGTCGGTCTCGGCCTCCATGCGCTGAACGGTCGCGAAGTGGATCACGACCGCATAGATCGAAAGGGGAAGCAGGCTCGCAAGAAGCATGAAGAGCGCCACCCGGCCGGTCAATCCCGAGAAGACCGAGCGGCGGCGCGGCGTTTCCTCGGGCAGAAGTTCCATGGAAGCGGAAGAGGGCGGCGACGGCTGCCGTCTTTCGATTGCGGCGACCTCCGGTTTCTTCGCCGCGACGGGGGCTTCATCCTTCGGCGTTGCGGCTGTCCTCGCCGCGGCCGCCTCCTCGCGCACGGCGCCGCGGGAAAGGCCGCGGCCCGCGAAGTAAGCGGACCAGCTTTTGCCCGGCTCCTTGGAGAGCGTCTCCTTGTGGCCGCAGGACGAGCACTTGAAGGCGAGCGTGTCGCGGGCGTCGCTTAGCTTTTTGGGGTCCACGATTTTGAATTGCTTGCCGCAATGCGCGCACCGGATGTTCATGACGCGGGGCTCCTTTGGTTACCCGGGCCGGCCCTCTCAGGCCGCGGGCGACTCCAGGGTTTGCATCAACTCGGACATACGACGCCGAAAGGCCGCGGCCATTTCGGGATTCTTGATTTCGGAGCAGAGATCGTCGGTCAGGGCAGGGAAGAGCCGCAAGGGGAAATCCTCGGCGTCATGGCCCATGGCCTCGATCTTCTCGATCAGCACGAATTCGCCGAGGGGCCCCAGGATCTTGACGATCAGCCCCTGAATCCGCTGCAGCCATTCCACGGGCACGCGCGGCTCGAAGAGGGCGACCAGATCCTGTCGTTCCAACTCCTCTGCGGCTCTAGCGACTTCATCCACCGGCATGCCAAGGCGACGGCCGATCTCCGCGAGATTCCGCTTGCCGTCGATTTCCAAAAGCACCCGCAGCGAAGCCCCCGAGATGAGCTTCACGTCGCTTTCATTGAAATTCGTCTTGCGCCGGTAGATGCTGTTGCCCGAAAGGGGTTGTTCCATGGATCCTCCCCCGCTTCCCGGGTGATGCGCCGGACGCTATCCCGGCGGCGCTCCGCCGCCATGGCCGTCCCGCTCCGCGCGAGCCTCTTTCCGGCAGGGGGCCGTTCGCCGAAGGACAAGCGGGTGTCGGCCTTCTTTCAGGACTTGAAAACAGGGCCGCCGGCGGCCTCCCGGATGCCCAGAGCGTCCAACAGCGCGGCATGCTCCGCGAACCACGCCGCGGGCTTTTCCTTGAACCGGCCGGTCAGGCCGAGCGAGCCGATGATCGCCTGCACGCACTCCAGGACCCCCGAGGCCAGCAGTCGGTCTTCGACCGGCACCTCCAGGCGGATCTTCCCCTCCGCGTAGTGGAACTCCTTGGCGAAGGGGTCGAGAAACCCGTAGCGGTCGGCCGCATGGAGCGCGGCTTTGCGCCAAAGGGCGCCGAAATCGGCCGATTTCCGCTGCTCCCGGCAAAGCGATTCGGCAAGGCGCAAAAGCTCCTCGAGAGCCGGGATCAAAGACTGCTCGCTTTTTGCGGCTTGCCGCGGGGGATTTGCGGCAGCCCGGTTTTCCCCCGGGGCGCCGGAGGCGCCGTTGATCTCGATCGAGCGGCGATCTTCCCGGTCCGGAATGGTGCTGACCTGAAAGGTCCCGCCTTTCGCCTTGATCGCCTCGTTTAAGCGCCCCCGCACGGCTTCGATCGACTGCGGGGTGCCGCTTGAGCTCAGGGCGCCGTGGACGATGTCGCCGGCATGGAAAAACAGGATGCCGCTGATCGCACCGTCGTGGGTTGCCGCTTCGATGAACCCGGTCAGGCGTTCCTTCGCCATTTTGGCGATCAGGCGGTCAAGATCGGTGATGTCGCTGGTGAGGTCCCGGTGAAGAAGGCGGGCGTTGATGGAATTGGCCCAGAGATGAACCAGGGCGGGGTCTATTTCATAAACGCTGATCTGGAAATTCTGCCGTCCGGCCGCATCGAGCAGGGAGGCTACCGCGGGCTCATCCTGCAGGGTCGTCGAGCCGCTGCGGCAGAAAGCCCCGACACACTCTCCCGAGTCGAGGTAAAGAACCCCTTCGCTGGCCGCCGATTTCAGATGGATCGCGCATGCCGCAACCTCGTTGCGATGATGCTCGATGAATTTCGGAAGATGGAGATAATACGACTGAAGACCTTTCAAGATCGGCTTTTCGTCGGGAATGACAGGCCGCATGGCTCCTCGTTCCGCGTAGCGATGATCGATCCGGGCTATCGTTCGCTATCGGTTCGGCGGCCGTAAAACTTTAGATGAATTTTCAAGTGCTACTAAGTGGTTAGGCAGGAGGAGAACCCCACCGGCGTGGGGGTGAAATCATGAAGGTCGGGTTTGGGGCCTGACCCCCCGTGAGATCGTCAAGGTGTGGTTACCGGCGGCCTTTTCGTTTCCAGCATTCCTTTGAGCGCGCCGGCGAGGTCGGCGAGGGTGAGGGGTTTATGGAGGAAGGCGCGGATGCCTGCGGCGGCGGCTGTTTCCTCGTTGGCCTTGTCGGAGAAGCCGGTGCAGAGGACGATGGGGGTGTCGGGGCGGGTTTCGAGGATTTTGCGGGCAAGGCTCATGCCGTTCATGTGGGGCATGGTCATGTCGGTGACGACGGCGGCGAATTTTTCGGGGTTGGCCCGGAAGGCGGCCAGGGCCTCAAGCGGGGAGGTGCGGGGCTCGGGGGTGTAGCCGAGGTGGGCGAGCATGTGGGCGCCCATGTCGACCAGGGCGGGCTCGTCGTCGACGAAGAGGACGATGCCGCTGCCGCGGGGGAGGGGGGAGGCGGCGGGTGCGGGGAGGGTGTCTTGGGCGGCGAGGGAGTCGGCGGCGGGGAGGAAGATGTGGAAGGCGGTTCCCTTGCCGGGGGTGCTCTCGACGCGGATGAAGCCGCCGTGGTGTTGGACGATGCCGTGGACGACGGCGAGTCCGAGGCCGGTTCCTTTGCCTGCGGGCTTGGTGGTGAAGTAGGGGTCGAAGATGCGGTCGCGGTGTTCGTGGGGGATGCCGCAGCCGGAGTCGGCGACGGTGAGGTGGACGAAGAGGCCGGGTTCGACGTCGGGCTGGAAGCGCAGCTCCTGGGCGGTGAGGCGAGCGGGTTCGAGGCGGATTTCGATGGTGCCGGCCTCGGAGTCTTCCATGGCGTGGGCGGCGTTGGTGCAGAGGTTCATGAGCACCTGCTGCATCTGGGTGGGGTCGGCCAGCAGCGGCGGGGAGTCGGCGGCGATGTGCTGGCGGACCTCGATGGAGGAGGGCAGGGTGGATTTGAGGAACTGGGCGGTTTCCTTGACCACGGGCTTGAGGTTGACGAGGATCTTTTCCTGCACCCCGCGGCGGCTGAAGGCGAGGATCTGCTTGATCAGCTCGCGGGCGCGGGCCGAGGCGGCAAGGATCTGGGCGACACTGTTGCGGTCGGCTGCGGCGAGGCCCTCGGAGAGCTCGAGCAGGTTGGCGTTGCCGACGATGACGGCGAGGATGTTGTTGAAGTCGTGGGCCACCCCGCCGGCCAGCGTCCCGATCGCCTCCATCTTCTGCGCCTGCTGCAACTGCGCCTCCAGCTTCCGCCGCGCCGCCTCGGCCTCGAGACGATCGCTTACGTCGGAGACGAAGGCATAGGAGAAACCCTGGCCTTCGTGGACGAAAAAGCTGACCACAATCTCCACCGGGATCCGGGTTCCGTCCTTGCGGCGGATTTCCCGCTGGATCACGGCTGCGCCGTCCCTACTCAGGCGTTGTCGGAATTCCACGAATTTTTCGGGAACATCGTAGAAGGGATCCACATCGAGGACCGTGAGCTGAAGGAGCTCGTCCCGTTCGTAACCCAGCATGCGGCAGGCGTGTTCGTTCACGTCGAGGATGCGGCCGTCGTCGGCGATGCGGAAGATGCCGGTTGCCGCCTTCTCGATGCAGAAGCGGGAAAGCAAGAGCTCATCCTCGGCCTTTTTCTTTTCGGTGATGTCCTGGACGAGCGAGATGAAATGGAGGGGATTGCCCTTTTCGTCGCGCCGGAGGCTCGATGAGATCTGCGCCCAGACGATCTCCCCGTCCCGGCGGATGAGGCGCCTTACCTGCTGGGCCGAGGATCGTTTGCCTGAGAGCAGATCGTCGATGTGGCGCTTTCTTTCTTCGAGCTCCTCCGGGTGGGTGATCACGACCGCGGGCTTCCCGATCAGCTCCTCGGGGCGGTAGCCCAGGATCGAGCAGAACGCGCGATTGACGTCGAGGACGATCCCCTCGGGCGATACGAGAGTCATGCCGATCGAGGCCTCCTCGAAGGCCTTGCGGAACCGCTCCTCGCTCTCGGCGATTTCCGCCTTCATCTCCCGCAGGCGGACAAGGGCCTGCCGCAGGCGCCGGATCTGATCGGCGATGTGCAGCCGCATGCGGTCGTAGGTGCGGGCGAGATGGCCGATCTCGTCTTGGCGCTCGAGGAAGGGCGGCGGGCCCCCCGCCCTGGAAGGGTCTTTCCCGAACTGCTCGACGGCGCCCAGAAGCTCGCGGAAAGGCTGAACGAACCTTCTCGCCGCACGGCCGTTCAGGAGCGCAATCGCAACCAGGGTGAGGGCGAGGATCACACAAACCGTCAGCACACTCAGCAGCACCTGCCTTTCCACGAAATCGGAGTATTCGCGCTCGATCGCCGCCGCCTGGGCCCGCGTGAAGGCCGGATGGGCAAGAAACTCGTCGATGTAGATCGTGGCCGCGACCATCAGGGTTTTCCCTGCGAAGGGAACCCCGACCGGGGTCATCACCATGTACTTGTGGCTTGTGCGGCCGTCCGGCTCGATCCAGTCGTAGAACCCCGCGGTCTCGACGCCCTTGAGCGAAGGCTCAAAGGTTTTCCAGAAAGAGGGCAGCTTCTCGGCAAGAAGGCTCAGCGGCTTGTCGACGAGCTCGGCGTTGGGGTGAAAGCGCATGATGCCGGTTTCGGCCTCGTAGAGGCAGCTGTAGCCCGAGAGCCCCACCCGCTGCACGGCGACGCGCTGGACCACTTCGCTTTGCTGCAGCTGCTCCATGGTCACGCCGCGTTGGGTCTTGAGGATCGCCTCGATTTCGCCGGCGATGTCGCGGGCGCGGGCCTGGATCTGGAGCTCGGCGTCCTTGATCGCATGGCGCTCGATCTCGAGCTCGAGCTTTCTCATGGAGCCCGTGATCAGGCCGGCCACGTGGCGCTGGGCGACCCAGGCGCCGGTCAGGGTGATCACAAAAAAGGCGAGAAACGGGGCGAGCGAAAGCGCAAGCATGCTGCGCCGCAAGCCGGCCGTGATGGATCCTGAGGGTTGGGAGCAGGGGTCACTCATGGTTCAGGGCTCCTTGGGGGGCCTTGGAGGCGGAGGCAGCCGATCCGATGTTTCATGCGCAGGGAGGGAAAGGATAGCGGAAGCGGCCACTGCAAAAATTCTAACACGCCCGGTTTAAAGAATCCAATTTGCATCTTTTTCGTGCTGATGATGCGCACCGGTGTCTCGCCGCTTGCAAACATGGAGGCCCGGCGTCTTTCCCAAACAGCGGGAAGGATGCCGGGCCTCGATCTTTCCGCCAAGCGATTTCCGTCAGCGAAGCCTTGTCGACCGGTTGCCTTCGGTCACTCTTCAAGCCGCCATCTGCTGGAAGAGCTTTTCGGAGGCATCCTTTGTCAGAACGCGGTCGATGTCGAGCAGGATCTTCACCCCGTCGCTGCTCTTGGCCATGCCCAGGATGTACTCCGTCTTGACGCCTCCGCCGAAGGCCGGGGCTTGCTCGATGTCCTCGGCACGCAGGTTCATGACCTCGGAGACCGTATCGACCACGATGCCGATCCGGAGGACGCCTCCCTCATCGTTTGCCACCTCGACCACGATGATGCAGGTGCGCTCGACGTAGTCCTTCTGCGCAAGGCCGAAGGCGAGCCGCAGATCGACCACCGGGATCACCTTGCCGCGCAGGTTGATGACGCCCTTCACATGGGCGGGCGTCTGCGGGACGAAGGTGATGGGCATGATGCCGATGATCTCCTTGATCTTCGTGATGCGGATGCCGTAGTGCTCGTTGGCGAGCGTAAAGGTCAGATACTTCCCCGACAGATCGAGGGGGCCTGTTCCCTGTTCCCGTTCCATGCGTCGTCTCTCCCTGCTTGAGCCCTTTTCCCGGGCCGAGCGGCCATTCGTTCTCGGTTAGAAGTCCTTGAGATCCTCGGCGTCCGCCATGGGGATCACCTCTTCGGCCTTTGGAGCCGCTTTCGGCTTGGCCCTGGATGCGATCCGCTGGATGGCGGAGGAGGCCTTTTCGGCCGGGGCGGGCTGCTTTTCCGGTTTCGCCGATGAGCGCCCCTTGCCGAGGGAGGCGTTTCCTCCGACGATGGCGACGAGCTCGGCGATGGCGGCCTTCATCTGCTCGGCCTGGGCGTTTAGCTCTTCGGAGGCCGAGGCGGACTCCTCGGCGGTGGCGGCGTTTTGCTGCACGACCTTGTCCATCTCGGAGACCGCCTTGTTGATCTGGTCGATGCCCTGGGCCTGCTCGTTTGAGGCGGCGTTGATTTCGGCGACGAGGTCGGCGATCTTGCGCGCGCTCTGGGCGACCTCGGCGAAGGCGGTGTGGGTGGTGTCGACCAGGCCGGTGCCGTCCTGGATGCGCTTGACCGAGCCGTCGATGAGCGAGGAGGTGTTGCGGGCGGCCTCGGCGGCGCGGATGGCGAGGTTGCGCACCTCGTCGGCGACGACGGCGAACCCGGCCCCGGCCTCGCCGGCGCGGGCCGCCTCGACGGCCGCGTTCAGGGCGAGGAGATTGGTCTGGAAGGCGATCTCGTCGATCGTCTTGACAATCTTCTGGGTCTCCAGGCTCGAGGAGGAGATTTCGCGCATGGCCTCGATCAGCTGGGCCATGGAGCGGTTGGCCCGCTCGATGATCTCGTTGGCCTCGGAGACAAGGCCGTTTGCCTGGGCGGCATGGGCCGCGTTCTGTTTGGTCATGGAGGAGATCTCCTCGAGCGAGGCCGAGGTCTCCTGGATGGAGGCCGCCTGCTCGGAGGCCCCGGCGGCGAGGTTCTGGCTGGAGGAGGAGACCTGGGAGGAGGCGGCGGCGACCTCCTCGGCTCCGGCGTGGACGAGATCGACCACGCGGCCGATGGGCCGCGAAAGCGAGCGGGCGAAGAAGAAGACCGAGAGCACGGTCACGGCGAGGAAGAGGCTTCCGCCCAGGGCGACGGCGTTGCGGATGTCGTGGGCGCTTTCGAGGAACTCGGCCTCGTCCTGGGTGACGACGAGGCTCCATCCCGTGCGCGGAATGGGGGCAAAGCCCGCGATCTTGTCCACCCCCTTGAAGCGGTAGGCCTCGATTCCGGTCTTAATCGTACCGAGGGCTTTGTAGAGCGCCCCCATTTCGGGGATCTGGCTGATGTCGGTCTTGAGGATGTGTTCCTGGTTCGGATGCGCAATCGTGAGGCCGGCGGCGTTGACGATGAAGGGATAGCCGGTTTTCCCGATCTTCACGTCCAGGATCTTCTCGGTGAGAAAGCCGATCCTGAGAACGCTCGCCAGCACGCCGGCCGTTTTCCCCTGCTCGTCCTTCACCGGGACGGCGATCGGGAGGACGAGGCTGCCCGAGGCGCGGGAGACGACCGGCTCCGAGATCGCGGTCTCCCCCCCTTTGGCCTTCTGGAAGTAGGGGCGGTTGGCGATGTCAAGGCCTTTTTGCGAGCCGCCTGTGCCGTCGGCGAAGACCTTGCCCTCCAGGCCCACGAGGACCAAAAGCTCGTAGTCCTGGCCGAGGGCCTTCTGGGCGGCGGAGAGCTCGCGGTTGAGCATGGCGATCTCATCGGCGGCCGCCTCCGCGCCGGCCTCGCGCACGCGGGCCGCGGCCTGTCTGAGACCGGGCCGCACGGCCTGCTCGGCGAGAAGCTTCACCTCCTCGGCGAGAACCAGGTCGATCATCGCGGCGAGGCTGCGGGCGGTGACGACGGCGCGCTCCCGGGACAGCTCGGTCAGGGAAGCGCTTGCTTTCCAAAGCGCATAGGCGCCGATCGCGGCCACCGGCACGAGGGCGATCAGGATGCCGCCGGCGATGAGTTTGAAGGCGAGGGATCGTTTCTTTTTCATTTGGAGGGATCCTCCGGATGGGGATTTTCCTGCGCCAGGTGTTGCGCAGAGTCTTTCGAGCCCCTCTTTCGGCCGCTTGTGCAAATTACTTAAGCAAATTGTCGCGGGCCGTCTCCGGGGAGCGGCCGCCCCAGGGGATAGAGACGCTCAGGGGACAAGACGATTTGTGGGGTCGTCAAAAACGAGACGGGCGGGGGACAAACAGCGGGTTGAGGCTTCAGGGGATGATCTTCCAGGCTTCCCAGTAGTCGAGGCGCTCTCCGTCGGGCATCTTGATGTGGCGGGGCTTGAGGAGCTCGTAGCCTATCGCGCGGTAGAACCGCTCGGCCGGGAGAGACACGCTGAGCGTCACGGACCGCAAGCCAAGCCCCTTCGCATGGGACTCGAGAACGAGCATGATCCGCCTTCCAAAGCCGCGGCGCTGATGATCGGGGGAGACGAAAACGCCGAGGATCTCGTTTCCGACAAGCGCGCCGGTTGCGATCAGGCGGTTTGTTCTCTCGAAGACCAGCACTACACCGCCGCGGAGGCGCTCAAGGATCCTTTCCCGGCGGTGATGGTTCTTGAAAAATTCGATGGCGCTCTCCGGATAGACACCGCGGTAGCTGACATCGATGGTGTCGTGGATCAAGAGAAGGAGCGCCTCGAGATCGGATTCGCGGGCGCGGCGAAGAACAAGCGGGGAAGGGATCGGTCTCATGGGAAGCAAGGCCGCAAGCGATTTCTTGCGCAACGGAGACGCGGCGTCCTTCTATGCTGGGCAGGGGGGTCTTGTCGAGAGCCACGATGTGGCAAAACGTGCTGATAATGCTAAAGTTTTTTCTGGGGGAGGCGATAGTAGTTGTCTGTATGGAAGAGTTCGCCCCCCAACGGATCCGCCAGGCGGGCGAAGACCGAATCGTCGAGAGCCTGAGCGCCGGCTTCGTCGCCAAGTGGCGTCACTTCTTCGGCGGGGAGCCCGAGCTTGCCGTCGTACAGGACATCCTGCTCGAGGCCGTCCAGCTCTGTCTCTCCGAGGAGTATTACTTCGGAGAGGAGCTCTCCGTTGTCGCCCCCTCGATCCTCTGGCACCGCACCTGCCAGATGTGCATCACCGTGGACTTCTTCCAGCGCAAGGTCCTCGGGTTTGCGACAAGGCGCGAGCTGGACGAAATGACCGGCTGGAACGAACACCTGCATTACCGGCTGAAGCGGACTTCCTAAAGAGGGGAGGGCCTGCGTGCGGACCTGGCAAGGGGGTTGCGATAGAGGCCTGCCGGGCCGTTTCCACTGCCCGGCGGTATGTTGCGACCCGCCGGCCATCCCGCCCCTTGGGTGGGGCGATCCGCGAGAGGAGGATTGACCTTCTCGCCTCGTCAAGGGAGCGATCGCTTCGATCCCCTCCTCGGGAAACGCTTCGGTATCAAGGCTCTCGATCGCCGGGCCGCAGTTCTCGAGCCTGTCGAGCAGCACGGCCGCCGTGCGCTGGGGAACGGGTTCTCCAGCCAGCAATGGTCATCTCGCGTTTTTGGCCGTGTAGTGATATGAGAATGGACGTCCCCTATGTTGCCGGGCGGTTGCATCCTCCCTGGGCCGTCGTCTATGATCAAAAATTCGAGTTCAAGCGGGGAGCGGGCCGTTGCCGGGCAGACCTTCATGGCAGGAAATCGAGGAGTCGCTGTCGCGCTCCCTTCTGCGCGGGTTATGCTGGGAGTACGAGCAGGCCTTGCGCAAGGCCCCGGCCGGACTTGACCCGCAGATTGCGCTGCGGCCCAACATCCTGCTTGCCGAAATGCGAAAACTCGGCACGGCCGATGCGGAGACCTGGACGATCCGCATCAACGCCGAGTTCGCCGCCGCGCAGCGCTTCGATGCCGTGCGCGACGTCTTCTTGCACGAGGTCGCCCACCTCTGGGCCTCCGTTCACCCGGAAGGCCGGACCCAAGCGGACCACGGCCCCGTCTTTCGCTCCCTGTGCAACCGCCTGGGTGCGGACCCCGCGGCCGCCAGAAGCCGGGAGTCCTTTGCCGCGCCCCGGGGGAGCCCACGCGACGGCCGCGACGAACGCCTGGATCGGCTCAGGGTCAAGGTCCGCAAGCTTCTTTCGCTCGCACGGAGCCCTTTTCCGGAAGAGGCGCGCGCGGCCGCCGCGAAGGCAAGCGAGCTGATCGCCCGCCACCACCTTTCCGAGATCGAGGAGGGCAGGCCGCGCGAATTCACGAGCCGTTATCTGTGCGCGCCCGCAAGACGGCACCCGCGGCATGTTTTTCTCATCGCCAACATTCTCCAGCGCTTTTTTTTCGTCGAAGCGGTCTGGGTCCCCGCCTGGGTCGTTGCGAAGGGATGCGTGGGAAACGTGCCGGAAATCTCCGGGAGGCCTCACGACATCGAACTGGCCTTGTACGTGTTCGACTTCATCGAGAACACGATCCGGCGGCAATGGGACATGGCCCGCGGGGCTCACGGGTTCACCGGTCGCGACTACCGTCAGTTCGCGCTGGGGGTCGCATCCGGCTTTTATTCTCAACTGGAAGAAGAGCGCAGCCGCCTCTCCGAGCGGATCCGGGCGGAACGGGCGGCGGAAGCGGGTGCCGGCCGTTTCGGAGGGCGGCCTTGCACGGACTTGGTGAACGTCTTCGATCCGGCGCTCGGAGCCTATCTCAGGCAGCGCTACGGCAGGCTGCGCGCAATCGGTCGGCCGGGGCTTGCCCTGCGATCCTCTTACTACGCAGGAAGGAAGGTCGGCAGGGAAATGGTGCTCTCCCGGGGGCTCGAGTCGCACTCGAACGCCTCCGCCGCGCCGAGGCTCCCGGGATGACATAAACGCGCAGTGCAAGGTCAGTCTGGCGATAGACGCAAGGGAAGGCAGCCGCTATTTTCCTTTTGCCGCGTTGCATACAGAACAGTTCTTGACGACTATCATGCGATATCAACAAGGAGCACTGCCGTGAGAGCGCTACGCAAGCTCAGGCGCGGAGCCGGCCAAATAGAACTGGTGGATATCCCCCCTCCAGCCCCGGATTGCGGGGAAGTCCTGGTCCAAGTAATGCGAGCGGGTGTCTGTGGAACGGACATTCACATTTTTCACGATGCATACAAAAATCTCGAGCCTCCGGTGACACTTGGGCACGAGTTTTCGGGAATTGTCCTCAGGACAGGACCCGGCGTGACAAAATGGAAAGAGGGGGACAGGGTTGTTGTGGAATCGCTTGCCTCAAGCTGCGGCTCATGCAGACACTGCCTAGCGGGTGATACCCAGTGCTGTCGGTTTCGCAAGGCATATGGTATTTCAAAAGATGGGGGGTTTGCGGAATTGGTCACAGCTCGGGAAGAGTCCCTGCATAGGCTTCCGAGTGGGGTTTCCTTTGAAGAGGCGGCCATGATCGAACCCCTCTGCGTTGCAGTGCATGCGGTATTGGAAAAAAGTAACGTTCAGGCTGGGGACACCGTGCTGATTACCGGGCCCGGGACCATAGGACAACTCGTTTCCCAGGTGGCTCGTCTGGTGGGCGCCTCTGTCATTATGGTGGGGACCTCCAAAGACCAAGCCCGGTTGAATGTAGCGACGGCGACAGGAGCCGAACACTGCCTTTCCAGCGATAGAGAGGATACATCTGCAAGGATCGCCCGGATTACCGGGGGCAGCGGCCCTGATCTGGCCTTTGAATGTGCCGGAGTCCATGCGGCAATCCAACTCTGCCTATCGGCCGTTCGAACTGGAGGGCAGGTGGTTCAGTTAGGGATTGCGGGCCGGGCCATCGAAATAGAATACGATTTGATCTGTCTTAAAGAAGTCGAGATACGGGGGAGTTTCACCCACAATAAAAGGACTTGGGAAAGGGCGGTCGCATTGCTTTCTGACCCACGGCTTAACCTGAACGCCCTGGTGTCGGGAGTCTACCCTTTGGAAGACTGGGGTTTGGCGTTTGAAAAAACTGCAAAAGCAGAAGGGTTGAAGTACCTGCTTGCCCCCAATGTGCCCTGATTTGGGACCAAGGCCAGGTTCAGCCGCTCTATGAAATAGGTCCCTTCCTCATAGGAATTTGTTATAAACCCAACCGCTTTCGAGTCGCCTTTGTGGGGATGCCTTCCTCGCTCCAACCTCGGTAAGCGTAGTAGTCGCCAAGCAGCTGGCCGAAAGGCGGCAGCCGGTTGGTCAGTTCCTCGCCTGTACGGTTGCGTGTGAGAAACCGAGGTGGAAGGAAGTCATCTTTGCGGCTTATGCCAAGACGCGTGTTGTAGAGACGTTTTAAGTTGAAGACCCGTTCACCGATCTCCATCAGCTCGCCCACGTCGATTTTGCGTCCGGTAATTATGGAAAGCCAGTCGACGACATTGCTGAGGGTGACAGCCTTTCCGACTTGTGCGAAGCGGCAGATGATCAGGCAGTCGAAGGCCGTGTTCATGTTTTGAAGCTTAGCGGTGAATTCTGCCTTGCTCTCAATCTGGTAGGCGTCCTGTGGCTGTTCGATGCCGATCTCGGGCGCGCTCAGACTGAGTTCATAAGGGTGGCTCCAGCTGGCATTGTGGCAGGCGCCGCGCGCGGCCGTGGCGTAATTCAGGGCATGGCTAAAGAAGCGCCGCGGATCGTGCGCCGAGGGCTCAAGGCCTTTGACATGGATTGCGAATTCAACGGCGTTGCGTCCCAGGGCTTTGGCCATGCGGTAGGAACCTTCCCCCATTAGAGACCCGATTCCCTCTCGTTTTCCGATTTTTTCAACCAAAGCCACCAGGGCCGCCGCGTTTCCCCACGTCAGATCAATCCCGTCCGTATCTTTGACGGTGAGAATACCCCTTTCGAATGCTTCCATCGCGAACGCGATCGTCGCACCGGTGGAAATGGTGTCAAGGCCATAGCGATTGCATAATTCGTTGGCCTTGCAGATTGCGGCGAGATCCTTGACCAGGCATTCTCCCCCGAGCGTGCCAATGCTTTCGTATTCTGGCCCTTCACAATCCAGCGGAGCATAAGGGCCTTGGGTAATCTTGATATGACGGCCGCAGACGATCGGACATCCGAGGCATGCCTTCCGACCTGAAAGAATTGTGTCGTGCATGGCAACGCCCGTGATGTTCTCGACATCGGGCCACCTGCCAAGAATCCAGTTCTTGAGCGGAAAGTTTCCGATTTTTTCATACGTTGCGATGCCGCCGGATGTCCCGTATTTGCGAAACGCTTCGGTGGCGGTACGAATGTGGTCCAAGCGCGATTGTACACTGCGATCCAAGGCCTCGGCGTCGGCCTGAGGGATATCGCGAGTACCCAGAACCACGATCGCTTTAAGATTTTTTGAGCCCATGACTGCTCCCATACCGGTGCGGGCTGCGGCCCTGACAACATGACCGATATGGGGGATGCTGGCAATGAGGGCAAGCCGTTCTCCCGCCGGGCCGATGACGGCTGCTGTCGCCTTGGCGGTGGTTTGCTCTTTAAGCCATGCTGAGGACTGGTAAGAATCCATTCCCCAGATTTTCCGGGCGTCACGAATCTCAACCCCGCCATCGTGGATCCAAAGATAAACGGGCGACTCCGCCTTGCCGGTTACCACAAGGCCGTCATAGCCGGTCTTTTTGAGATGCACGCCCCATGACCCGCCGACATTGCTTTCACCCAATATGCCGGTAAGGGGGGACCTGGCCATGACGTGGTGGCGTCCGCTTGAAGGGACACGTGTGCCGGTAAACAGCCCTGTATAGGCGATAAGCACGTTTTCAGGCCCCAGGGGATCTGTTTCAACAGTCGTTTCGTCATACAACAAGCGAGCGCCCATACCTGCACCGCCCAAGTATGCTTCGGCCGTCTTGCGTTCCACCGGCCGCACCTCGGTTTTGCGCCGTGAAAGATCAACAAGCAAGTATTTCCCGAAATATCCAGACATTGAGCAACTCCTTTCGAATTCAATAGATCACCCGCCTGTTGCTGCGAGCATCACATTGACCACGTCCCCGTTTTGGATCTTTTCATCCAAACGTAGTTTGCGCCCGTTGCGAAAGAAGAAGAAGTGAGAAAGAAGCCTGTCTTCCAAAAGCCCTTTCGGCCCAAACAGCGTATCATGAAGCAGTTTCTCGGGCCACATGCTGACCAAGGTTCTTAATTCGAGAGGCTCAGGCAGCTCGAAATATAGTTCTTTGCCTATTCGGCTAGCGTATGGCTCTGAAAACTCAAATTTCATGGTCTGGACCTGCCTGTCAGTTGTCTTTTGGCTATCCTTTCCACGACATTGGAGGAGAGCGGCAGCTTTAAGACAGCCAATCTGGCTTGCAAAACTGTGGCCCAGCCAAGTCGGTGCAAGGGCGTTCAAGAAATAGGCCAGTTGCTTATAGGTTTTAGGACCAATCAATTAAACGTCCTGACTCCGAAAAAAACTCATCCGTATACAGGAAAAATAGGATGGAGAGTAATCTCACTGGGACGGATACGGCCGCCTCGAAATGATACAGCTGTATCAATATGAAACATCCAAATTGTTCAAATTTATGAATCAAGTAGGTGAAATTTGATTGTAATTTATTTTTTTAAAGTCCTTTTTTTGTAAACCCGCCTGTTATTCTGGTCGCAAATCGATCTGGCCGAATCGTGGCACCTGTATTGCAGCAAAGGGCGTTTACAGTTGCGGATTCTATTCCTCGACACGGTTTCCTGGAAGCAAACAGCCCCAAACATGGTAGAGGGAGCACTATGGCAGTATATCTTCAACAATTTGATCTAAATGGAAAAGTCAGTCTTGTCACCGGTGGGGGGAGAGGGATCGGCCTTGGAATCTCGAGATCTCTTGCAGCGCTGGGGTCCAACCTCATGATCGTTTCCCGAACCCGCTCGCAACTCGAAGAGGCCAGAGCTGCGATCCAGGCAACCTGCAACGTCCACGTAGGAACGGTCTGCGCCGATGTGAGCGACCTTACAACTCATGATCTTATCCTGCAACAGACCCTTGAGCTGTTTGGTAAGGTCGATGTGCTCGTCAACAATGCTGGGTCGAACATCCGCAAACCGTTTTTAGAAGTAACTATCGAGGATTACGATGCAATCATGCAGATTCAGCTTAAGGCTGTCTATTTCCTGACCCAGAGGGTTGCAAAGCTTATGGCCCAAAGTGGCGGTGGTAAAATCATCAACCTTGCCTCTCTCACCAGCAAGATCGGTGTCGCCAACATTTCCGTTTACGGTGCGGCAAAGGGTGGGATTTACGCGCTGACCAAGAGTCTTTCACTCGAGCTGGCTCCGCACGGCATCACCGTCAATGCCGTCGCCCCCGGCTATGTTCGAACCGCCATGACCGAAGCCGCCTTCACCGATCCCAAGAGACAAGAATGGATGCTTTCCCGCATCCCCCTGCGCCGATTTGGTCAACCGGAAGACATTGGCGGAGCGGTGGCCTATATCGCCTCGCCGGCGGGGGATTATTTGAATGGAGAGGTCATCTTCATTGACGGCGGCTGGATGTCCTCTTGAATCTCATCGTTCATTGTCCGACTACCTTTTCGGTTCTCCAACCCTGCATGCACGGGTCCCGACCCTTTTCCTGCCGAGGTGACTCATGATCGATTTTTCCAATCCCTCTCCAATTTCGGTAACCATCCCACGGCATGTCGTCCTCGGGGACGGATCTTCCTCTCAAATCCCACAATTGTTAAGCAGCTGGAAAATTCCGCCTTCTGGTACCCTGATCGTTTCGGACCCGGAGGTCATCAAGCTCGGGCTGCTCGAGGGAGTCAAGGATTCCCTTCATCAAGCTGGTTATGAGCCAGATATTTTCGATGCCATATCAGGTGAGCCAACGCTGAAGACGGCAGAAAATCTGGCTTCCGCGGTCCGCAAAAAACCCTTCCGCTCCGTGATCGGCATTGGCGGTGGAAGTGCCATGGACATGGCCAAGCTGGCCTCTGCCATGGCTACCAACAGGGCCGAGATTCGCGATTCATTAGGGGCGATCACCTTTCCAAATGAGCCCTTGCCCCTGACCCTGGTGCCCACGACGGCCGGAACAGGGGCCGAGGCGACGGCAGTCTCCATGTTGTCGGTTGATGGTCGGAAGGCCATTGTCCTCAGTCCGCAACTAATCCCCCGTGCGGCAGTTTTGGACCCTCTGCTCACCTTGAGCCTTCCGGCCAAAGTTACAGCGACCACCGGGCTGGATGCCTTGAGCCATGCTCTTGAGGCCTTCATGTCGCGAAAAGCGAACCCTTTCACCGATACCCATGCGGTTGCCGCTACCGGCGTCATCGCGGACTGGCTAAAAGCCGCGTTCGACAACGGACGCGATCTCGAAGCGAGGCGGGCAATGAGTTATGCGGCCTTCCTCGGGGGGCTGAGCTTGAATGCCGGTGTCGTTGTCGGCCACTCGGTGGCCTACACCATATCCAATCGGACCCATCTGCCCCACGGCGTCTCCTGTGCCCTCGCCCTTCCCTATACAGTTGCCTTCAATATCCCCGCCTGCGAGGCTCGCTTGCGAAAACTGGCAGAAATCGTTCTTAAGAATCCCGGCGCATCGGCTACGGATCTGGCTCTGTGGGTCGACTATATGAATTCTTATCTCGGGATGCCACGCTCACTATCGGATGTCGGATTGGGTCCTTCCTCGTTGGATGAGATGGTGGAGGAGTGTCTTACGCGCTACCCGCGGCCCACCAATCCGGTTGAACTCAGCCGGGAACGGCTCAAACCGCTTTACGAAGCGATGTTGGCAGGGGATGTCGAGGGCTTTGCCATCCGATGCGCCCAGCGCGCCTGATTGTCGGTGATGGCTGGGTTTTACCTCGGCCCAAAGAATGTCACATCGAGATATAGGGGCCGAAAAATTCATCTCCACCAAAGGAGGAGTCCATGAAGAAGCATTTTGTGGTTTTGGCTTTCGCCCTGCTGGTGGCCCCGGCATTGCTTGGTACGGGGTCTGTGCTCGCGAAGAATCTCGAAATCGGCGCTCTTTACCCGCGCTCCGGGGCGTTGGCCCTCCTGGGCGAGGAAAGCTGGCGGGGGGCGGAAGTGGCCCGGTTGGAGATCAACAAAAAAGGCGGAGTGGCGGGAATGCAGGTGGTCTTCGTCAACGCAGACGGCCATGATGTGGCAGCGGCCCGCTCTGAAGCAGAGCGGCTTGTTGAGCAGAACAAAGTTGCCGTGATCATCGGCTCTTACGCCAGCTCACGCAGCATGGCGGCAACCGAGGTGGCGGCGCGCAAGAATCAGATCTATTTCGAGCTGGGTGCCATCGCGAACGCCATCACCGAGCGCGGATATCAAACCGTCTATCGCACCTGTGCGACGGCATTCAATTTCAGCAAATCGCAAGCCAAATTTCTGGCCGAGTGGATGGCTCCCCAGCTCAACAAGAAGCCTTCCGAATTAAAGGTCTCCGTGGCGCATGAGGACTCCGATTACGGAACCTCGGTGGCGGACAGCTTCAAAAACGCCGCCAAGGAATATGGCATCCAGATCGTTTCGGTGGAACCATATGCGGCCAATACCGCCGACCTTTCTCCGGTCATTTTCCGGCTCAAAAAGACTGCGCCAGATGTCATCATCGCTGTCTCTTATGCTCAGGATGCGATCCTTCTTTCGCGCCAGGCATCAGAGCTGCGGCTTGGGATTCCTCTTTTCGGCACCGGGGGCGGACACAGCTTGAAGAGCTTCCAGGAAGCCTTAGGCGATAAAGTGGAAGGGGTGTTGAACGTCGATTTTACCCAGTATGAGGTCAACAGTGTGTTCACGCCGGGCCTGAAGGAATTCGTTGGACTTTACAAACAGGCCTTCAACGAGGAGCCGAAATCCGGTCACTCTTTAGCCAACTACATGGGCGCCAAAGTCCTTTTCGACATCCTGACAAAAACCGGCGGGAGTGGCGAGGCCGGCGCATTTCGCAAAGCGGCGATGTCGCTCGACATTCCGGAAGGGGCAACAAGCACCGGCTGGGGTGTCAAATTCGACGAGAAAGGCCAAAACATCCGCGCCAATCCTCTCATCATGCAATGGCGGAGCGGAAAACTCGTCACTGTCTGGCCTAAGGCCGCGGCTGTCGTGGACCCAGTGCTGCCCAAGTGAACACCTCCAAGCGGCCGGGCGGCGCCTTTCAAGCAGATGCGCCGCCCGGCTGCAGTTGGGTTGTAACGGTGGCGGGTGACAACAGGAGGCCCATTCAGCGATGGAACTAATAGTGCAGGTACTCGTCTCCGGCCTGTTAATCGGCGGGGTTTACGCCCTGATTAGCATCGGGCTGAACCTGATTTTCGGGGTGGTGCGCATCATCAACTTCGCACATGGCGATTTCCTGATGGTGGCCATGTATGCCGCATTCTGGCTGCACATCCTCGCAGGGGCAGATCCTTACCTTTCGGCTTTGATCGTTCTTCCTGGGCTTTTCCTGTTCGGCATGCTGGTGCAACGCGTCATCGTTCAGCCGATTCAAGAAGCCTCGGCCAACATGCAGATTTTCGCCACAGTGGCTCTTTCCCTGATTCTGCAGAACCTGGCACTGATCTTTTGGAAGGGGGACTTTCGCACCGTCCAGATGCCCTATGCCATGCTGACATTCGATGTGATGCACATCATCGTCAGTGTCTCGCGTTTGATCGCTTTCTTAGTTGCATTGGCTTCGATTCTGTTGCTTTTCGCTTTTCTCAAATACACCTTCACCGGCAAGGCATTGCGAGCCATCGTGGAGGATAACACCGTTGCGCGCATGATGGGAATCAAGGTAGAGCGTCTCTACCTTCTGGCCTTCGGATTGGGGGCGGCATTCACCGGCCTGGGCGGAATTCTCTTGATCCCCTTTTCGGCCGTATACCCCACGGTAGGAGCACCTTTTACATTGCTCGCTTTTATCGTCGTTGTGCTCGGCGGTATGGGAAGTATGGGAGGCACTTTTTCCGCCGGACTTTTCATTGGCGTGGTTGAGGCTTTCGGTGGAACCTTTGTCTCCCCTGCACTCAAAGAGGCGATCTATTTCGGCATTTTCATCCTCGTGCTGCTTGTCCGGCCCCAAGGAATCTTCGGTAAAGGCAAAGGGACAGAGGAGATCGGTCTAAAGTGAACGCGAACCGCTTAAAACTCTTAGGCATTCTTCTGCTTGTGGCGACAGCCTTGGTTCCGGTTTTCGCACACTCACGCTTTATTCTTCATATGTTCACTTTGATTTTTTTTTACATCGCGCTCTCCTCCGCCTGGAATATCCCGGTGTTCGGCGGGAAAATGTCCTTGGGGCATGCCGCGTTTTTTGGACTTGGTGGTTATACGGCGGCTATCCTTTATGTGAAATACGCTGTGTCCCCATGGATCGGATTGGCGGCCGCGGTTTTGGTGGCTTTGATCGGAGGCGCCGTAATGACTCTCCCGCTTATACGGCTTCGCGGACCGTTTTTTACGCTCGCATCGATCGCCTTCGCGGAAGCTTTGCGCATGATCGCGATCGACTGGCGCAGTATGACCAACGGTTCGGTGGGCCTGAATATCCCTTTTAGGCCGGGGTTTGCACAACTCACGTTTCAGAGCGGAATGCCGTTTTTTTATATTTCTCTTCTTTTGGCTGTTGTTGTGGTTGTTATCGCCCATAAAATTCGCTATTCCGCCTTAGGATATCACCTGCAGGCCTCGGCATCCAATGACGAAGCGGCCCAAGCCTTGGGCGTCAACACAAAAAAAGCTCATTTCATCGCATTTCTTTGGAGCTCAGGGCTATCTGGTTTGATCGGCGCGTTTTATGTGTTTTTTATTTATGTTGTTGAGCCAAATCTCATCTTCTCTCTTACTCTGTTCTCCCTGCAGCCGGCACTCAACGGAATTATCGGCGGGATCGGCACGATCTGGGGGCCAGTGATCGGCGCGATTGTCATGACACCATTGGGTGAATATCTGAGATTTTACCTGGGGACGATTCAGCAGGGACTCAATTACGTGGTTTATGGGGTAGTTCTGATTGTAACCGTGAATTTTATACCCGGGGGAATTATTTCGCTGATTAAATTAAAAGTGCTCAAATCAAAGGGAGCGAGCGGCTCGGTGATAAAAACGAAGGAGGCGGCGTAAAATGCCGATTCTTTCAGTTAGAAATCTCTCAAAACGTTTTGGAGGACTCAAAGCAATCAATGACGTCAGCTTTGAAATCCTTCATGGTGAAATCGTCGGTCTGATTGGTCCGAATGGGGCAGGGAAGACAACCCTTTTTAACTTGATTTCAGGAATCCTTACCCCGGACAGCGGCGATGTGATTCTGGAAGGCACGTCGCTGAAATCGTTCTCGCCCGTCAAACGCAGCTTGATGGGGTTGGGAAGGACGTTTCAAATTGTCCGGCCCTTTTCCATGAGCGTACTGGAGAACGTCATGGTTCCCATTTTGGCTCGGGATCCCAACATTGCACGAGCACGAGCAGCCGCTTTTGAAATCTTGTCCTTGCTCCGTCTTGAGCAATATGCCGATGCCCACCCGGACAACCTGACGCTCGCTCTCAGAAAGCGCATCGAAGTGGCGCGGGCCCTTGCCACGCGCCCCAAACTCTTGATGCTGGACGAGGTGTTGGCCGGGTTGAACCCGACCGAAATTAGCGAGAATTTACCAATAATCCGCCAGGTTCGCGATCAAGGTATAACCGTACTGATCATCGAACACCTGATGGATGCGCTAATGGCAGTATCCGAGAGGGTGTTGGCGATGGATCAGGGAGCCTTGATCGCCAACGGAACTCCGGCTGAGGTCACGAGCAACGAGTGCGTGATCAAGGCCTACCTCGGAGAGGAGGACCCGGCGTGCTGATCATTGAAGGCATCGACTGTTTTTACGGCGATTTCCAGGCGCTGCGGGATGTTTCGATGGAAGTGCCAGAAGGGAAGATCGTCTCGCTGCTGGGTCCCAATGCCGCCGGGAAATCAACAACACTCAGAAGCATCAGTGGAATTGTCCGGCACCGGAAGGGACAAATTCTCCTGGACGGAAGACCGCTTGCGGGCAAGAAACCCGAGGACATCGTCGAATTGGGCATCGCCCACGTCCCCGAGGGGCGAAAGCTTTTCAGCACATTGACCGTCAAAGAAAACCTCGAAATGGGTGCATATTCCCGCCGTGCGAAGACGAGGTTTAAGGAGAACCTTGACAAGGTCTATTCGCTTTTTCCGGTGCTGGCGGAGCGTAGCCACCAGGCGGCAGGATTACTTTCCGGCGGTGAGCAGCAGATGTGTGCGATCGGCCGTGGCCTGATGGCTGAGCCGCGGTTGCTCATGATCGACGAGATGTCTTGGGGCCTCTCTCCGATTTTGGTCAAGCAGATGTTTTCGCTTGTGAAAACGATTGCTGCCGCAGGCGTCACCATTCTCCTGGTCGAGCAGCAGGTGCATCAGTGCATGGCCGTGGCCGAATTTGCCTACATCATGGAAAAAGGACACATCGTTCTCTCAGGAAAGACGAACGAGATCGCCGGCCATCCTCACGTAAAAAAAGCCTATCTGGGAATGTGAACGGAGGGCCGATCGATTGCAAGCGTTTCTCAAATATGGTGAGCGTCCCTTTGAAGCCGGCTTGCGGGACGTTACCCTACGCGAACCGAATCCGGAAGAGGTTCTGGTGCGCGTGGCTGGTTGTGGAATCTGTGGAAGCGATCTTCATGCGTTTCGTGCAAGCAGCGGCTACGAGTGGGTCAACCCCCCTGTGATTCTCGGACATGAATTCGCAGGCCAGGTGGAGTTCGTTCCTGCCGGGGTAGATGATGTGAAACCGGGGGACCCGGTGGTTGTCATCGGCATCCAGGGATGCGGGGGGTGCCGCTTCTGTCGAAGCGGGGACACTCACCTCTGCATGGGGCGCAAGGTAATCGGGCTGGATTTCGATGGAGGGATGGCAGCGAAAGCCTGGGTCAATCGCCGACACCTCATCCTTCTGCCGGAGAGCATCGATCTCGTGAAAGCGGCCATGCTCGAGCCGATTTCCGTAGCCGTTCACGCTCTTGCTCAAGTGGATGTCCGGCCTGGTATGAAGATCGTCGTGAGCGGCCCCGGACCAATCGGCCTTCTTTGTGCCTCTCTGGCGGCCAAAGGCGGAGCTGCGGTGTTGTTGTGCGGCACGTCTGCCGACGAGGATCTCCGTCTCCCGACGGCCAGATCTCTGGGGCTCATGGTGGCCTCAATCGGTGAGGCACCTTATCCCGCGTTGATTGAAGAGTGTTTCGGTAGCGAGTCAGCCCCCGATCTTTGGATTGAAGCTTCCGGCTCTGTGGAGGCCTTTCGGGCTGCCATCGGATTGCTGAGACGTGGGGGCACCTTCCTCGCTGTTGGAATGTACGACCGAGATTTCCCCTTTTTTGCTTCCGCCGCCGTCCGCGCCGAACTGCAGCTGCAATTCAGCTACGCCTCCGCCTACCGCGACTACGCGACCGCCCTTGATTTGCTGCAGCAGGGGGCACTTCCTCTTGATGCCTTGGCCCAACCCGTCCCCATGGCACGGGCCGATGAAGTGTTTCGGGCGGCCGTCGCGGGCCGCATGCTGAAGCCGATCCTCATCCCCTAACGGATGCCGCAGTGGGCCTCTTTCTGAAACCCATCCCATCTGGCGCATCAGGAGGCGAGACCGTACTTTTTCATCTTCCGGTATAACGTGCTGCGGGCGATCTTTAACCTGCGGGCGGCGACCGAGACGTTTCCGCGGGATTCTTTTAAAGCGGTTCCGATGATTTCCTTCAGGCCCTGTTCAATACTTTGAAGGGGTGGCGAGCTTTCCTCGAGCTTCAAGGGGCGGACAAAGGGCAAGTGCTCCATCAGAAGGGTTTCTCCTTGAGAAAGAAGCAATGCCCTTTCAAGCACATTTTCAAGCTCGCGCACATTGCCCGGCCAATGATAATTGATCAATGCGTCCTTAATCGGATCCGGTACGGCGGGTTTGGGAATTTTCATTTCATTTGAAAGACGGTGGAGGATGTGATCGGTCAATAGCAGGATATCTTCTTTTCTTTCGCGCAAAGGGGGAAGATAAATTTCCATGACGTTGAGTCGGTAAAAAAGATCTTCCCGGAAGTTCCCGGATTGTACCTTGGCCCGCAAGTCGGCGTTGCTCGCGGCAATGACACGAACATCGATCGGTACAGTTTGGTTGTCTCCCAGCCGCATGATTTCACGTTGTTGGAGCACACGCAGCAATTTGGCTTGCAGATCCAGTGGCAGGCCGTCAATTTCATCCAGAAAAAGCGTCCCCTTGTGGGCCAACTCAAACTTGCCGATCATCCCCTTTTCACGTGCACCGGTGAAGGCCCCCCCCTTGTAGCCGAAAAGCTCGGATTCGATTAGATCCCGCGGGATGGCGGCACAGGATATGGCCACGAACGGGCCGCTTGATCGGTGGCTGTAGCTGTGGATTGAATGAGCAAAAAGTTCTTTTCCGGTGCCGCTTTCGCCCATGATCAACACCCGCGAGTTGGTTTTGGCAGCGATCTTGGCGATTTCAATCTGTTTCAGAAAGATGGAGCTTTTGCCCTGTATGTCTTTGAATTCATACTTTGAGTAATTGCCGCCAATCCGCTTGGCGATATCGATCATTCGACGCTTCTCATTCAGAGTGAAAATCATTCCCAGAATTTTCGAACTTTCGGTCTGAATGGGATCAATTCTGCAAAGAAAATTACGCGGCTCTCCATCGGAGATAAATCCGATTTCAATGGTTTCGGCAAAGTCGAACCGTTCGAGATGTGCGACGAGCTTTTCCCTGGATAGGACGATATCGGTGATCGGCTTGCCAAGCAGCGGCTGAACGCCACTGCTCAGCATTTTTTGAGCGGAACGGTTCAAGTGCGTGATGACGTAATGCTTGTCGGTGGCAACGATTCCTTCGGAAAGGGAATTGTAGATCAAGGTCAGCATGGTGTTCAGCCGCTGAGCCTTCTCGCCGAGCTCTCTTTCTCTGAGGCGGCTCTCGATATTGGTGGAGGCGGTCTTGACCAGCGCCAGCGTATGCTTTTGCAAGGCCGAGATTGGACCCGAGAGAGTGGCCGCGCCGATCAGTTCACCTGAAGGGTTTCGGATCGGAGCCGAGGAACAGGTCCAGGGATGATGGTTGATGTTGTAGTGTTCCGCACCGGTGACTTGGATCGGAACGCCCAACTCGAGACAGAGGCCGATACCGTTTGTCCCGGCATGCTCAGTGGATCTCAGACAACCGGGAACATAGAAATTTTCAAACGCCATATCGAGAACTTGTGGATCGCCTCTCACCTCCAGCACATGGCCGTTTCGCTCGGCCAGTGTGACAATAAAACCCGTCCCTCGAACGGAAATCTCCACCATTTTGAGCACAGGTTGGGCGATCTCAATAAAATCCTGGTTAGCCGCCAGCATAGCGGACAACATTTCCTCGGAAATCACTTTAAAGGCTGGCTTCTTAAGCGGGTCAAGGCCGAGGCTGCGGCAGCGGAGCCACGAGTTGAGAATCTCTTCCCTCACTACGGTTCGAGGGCAACGTCGATGAATGACGACATCTTCCCAGGCCGGACGTACCGGATCCGGTGATGGGGGAAAAAACGTCTGGTCAACTGAGGTGCATGAATTGCGGCTCATACGAATCGATCCTTACTCATTTCGTAGAATGTATCGTGAAAGATGAATTGAACCCTCATTAATCTCTAAATCAGATTCTGATCCAAAATGCAACAGTTTTATTTTCGCGACCCAAAAAAAGACAGAGAATGGTGTACGAATATGAGCCATTCTTCTTCCCTAAAGCTACTGGCGATTCAATTGCGATAATTTTTATTTAATTGAATTTATTATATATATATCCATCCGTGCATAAGCTGAACTTCTCGATTATCACAGGTTTTAGTGGTGGCATCGTGATTGCAGAATTTAGTTGGAACCGGATCGCATCCAAGGTTCGTTGCTGCGGAACCCCAGGAGGACCCTTATGAAGCTCAGCAGAGAACAATTGATCTCGATCTACAGGACGATGCTGACGATCCGTCTGTTCGAGAGCCGGGTTGCCGATCTTTATGCGCGCGGCACCATTCCTGGGCTGGCGCACCTCTACATCGGGGAAGAAGCCGTTGCGGCGGGATGTTGCGCCGCGCTGCGGCCCGACGATTACATCACCAGCACCCACCGCGGGCACGGCCATGTGATCGCCAAGGGGGCCGAACTCAAACTCATGATGGCCGAACTCTACGGAAGGCGGACCGGTTACTGCAAAGGCAAGGGCGGCTCGATGCACATCGCCGACATGACCTTGGGCATCCTCGGAGCCAACGGCATTGCCGGAGGAGGGCTTCCGATCGCGGTCGGCGCCGCCTGGTCGGCCAAATGGCGGCGCACGGACCAAGTCGCCGTTTGCTTTTTCGGCGACGGGTCGTCAAATAATGGAACCTTTCACGAGAGTCTAAATCTTGCTTCTCTGCATCGACTCCCCGTAGTGTTCGTTTGCGAAAACAATTTCTATGGCATTTCTGTTTGCCAACAAAAGCATCAGGCCATCTCTGATATCTCTGTGCGCGCTGCGGGCTACGACATGCCGGGCGAAGTGGTCGACGGGAATGACGTCCTAAGGGTCTATGAGGCGGCGGTCAAAGCGGTGGGCCGGGCCCGAAAAGGCCAAGGTCCCACCCTTCTCGAATGCAAAACGTATCGCTGGCGAGGGCATCACGAGGGTGACCCCAATCAGGGGGAACGATATCGTACCAAAGAAGAGATAGCCACATGGATGGCGAAATGCCCGATTCAGCGCCTGAGCCGCGAGTTGATTCATCAAAAGATTGCGACCCGAAAGACCCTCGAGGCCATTGAGCAGGAAATTCACGAGGCTATCGATGCGGCGGTTGCCTATGCCGCTCAAAGTGATTTCCCGGCCCTCGGGGAAATGTATGAAGACGTCTACGCGAGCGAGGTCAATTCCAAATGAGAGAGATAACTTACACCCTGGCACTCAATGAAGCACTGCGCACCTGCATGTTGGAAGATGAGCGTGTGGTCCTTCTGGGGGAGGACATCGGCTGTTATGGAGGAATTTTTCAGGTCACTAAGGGGCTGCAAGCGGAATTCGGACCCGATCGCGTGGTCGATACCCCTATATCCGAGGCAGGATTTGTGGGCGCCAGTGTCGGTGCCGCTCTGACCGGCATGCGGCCGGTGACGGAGATCATGTTCATCGATTTCACCACCGTGTGCATGGACATGATCATCAACCAGATGGCAAAGATGCATTACATGTTCGGAGGCCGCGGCAAGGTGCCGATGGTGCTCCGCACCAACATCGGTGCCGGACGCGGCACAGCGGCCCAGCATTCCCAGAGCTTCCATTCCCTGTTTATGCATACACCGGGGCTCTACGTGGCGGTTCCCTCGACTCCTTACGACGCCAAAGGGTTGCTGATCGAGGCGATCAAGAACGACAACCCCGTGGTTTTTGTTGAGCACAAACGCCTCTACAACACGAAAGGGCCGGTCCCGGAAGAGCCTTACCGTATTCCCTTCGGTCGGGCGGAGGTCAAGCGATTCGGAAAGGATGTCACGGTAGTGGCCACGCATGCCTTGGTCCTGGCCGCGCTGGAAGCTGCCGAAGAGGCTGCCAAAGAAGGGGTCGAGGTGGAGGTGATTGATCCCCGGACGCTGACTCCGCTGGACTCAAGAACCCTTATCGACTCCGTGAAAAAAACCGGCCGCCTGATAGTGGCGGATGAGGATAACAAAACTTGTGGGGTGGGCGCCGAATTCGCTGCCATCATCGCCGAAGAGGCCATCGACTATCTCAAGGCCCCAATCCTTCGCAATTGCTCGCCCGATACGCCTGTGCCCTTTTCCCCGCCACTGGAAAAGGCTTACATGTTCGGGAAAGACCGCTTGCTCGAGTCCGTCCGGCGGCTCATGGCCTACGCGTAAGAAAGGAGTTCGACAGTGGCCACTGAAGTCGTAATTCCCATGCTCGGAGTGACCATCGAGACCGGTATAATCGTCGAATGGCTGAAAAAGGAGGGGGACCCCGTACAGAAAGGGGAAAGCCTTTTTGTAGTTGAAGCGGACAAGGTCGTGACCGAGGTCGAGGCGCCCGCAAGCGGAATCTTGGCTAAAATCTTATTGCCCGTCGGTCAGAAGGTGCCTGTCCTGACCGTCGTTGCCATCATCACAGAACCGGGGGAGGCCCTGCCAAAGGAATACGGGGAGCCTCCAGCTGCGGGCCGGAGTGCGAACGCCAGCGTCGAGGCTAGGAATCATGGAGCGGAGCCGGTAACCGAGCCCGCGAAAGTACGCAAGCCCCTTCCTCAAACGGTGCCCGACGGGCCGCCTCGCGCCGTACCCGCAGCCCGGAAGCTTGCCCGAGAGAAAGGGATCGACCTTGCCCGCGTGCAGGGGAGCGGACCGGAAGGGGTGATCCTATACAAGGATGTCGCCACTGCCGTCAAGAGCGCCCACGTGGCTGCTTCTCGTCTAGCCAGACAAGCTGCCGAAAGATCTGGGATCGGGCTGGAAGGAATCGCCGGCTCCGGCGTGCGGGGGCGGATCATGAAGTCTGACGTGGCCCGAGCGATCAAAGAGGCTGCCGCTCCGCACCTGGGAAAGGTGGTCCAGATGGACCGCATGCGCCAAGTTATTGCGCGACGAATGGCGGAAAGCGCATTCACCGCTCCCCATATCCATTTTTTCACCGAATTGCGGATGGATGCCTTGCTGTCGTTTCGACAGCAGGTGTTGCAGGATTTCGAGAACCGGTACCGACTGCGCCCGTCGATCAACGATTTTCTGATCAAGGCTGCTGCGCTCACCATTCGAGATTTTCCTCTGATGAACGCGACTCTGCGCGGCGAAGAGATCCACATCCTCCCGGAGATCAATATCTGTCTTGCCGTGGCATTGCCAGGGGGACTGATTACGCCAGCGATCCCGTCAGCCGACCAGTGCGGCCTTTCCGAAATCGTCCGCCAAAGAGAGGATTTGGTTCGAAGAGCGCGGGCGGGAACGCTCAACATTGACGAGATCGAGCGCGGCACCTTCACAATCTCAAGCCTTGCCCAGTACGACATCACCCACTTCACCGCGATTCTCAATCCGCCCCAGAGCGGGATTTTGTCGGTCGGAAAGACGCGCAGCCAACTTGAATTGAATAACGGACAGGTGGTCTCCGTTCAAACTTGCATGTTGGGACTATCGGTGGATCATCGCGTCATCGACGGGGCGATGGCGGCGGAATTTCTGCAGAGCCTCAAGTGGCGGCTGGAAAAGCCGACCTTTTCATTTTTGCACGTCTGAACGAGGGGTCTCTTAAAGGTGATCTACGATCTGGCAATTGTAGGCAGCGGACCTGGAGGATACACGGCCGCCATCTGCGCCGCCCGCGAAGGGATGAGGGTCCTTCTGGTGGAACGAGATCGGCTCGGAGGGACCTGCCTAAACCGCGGCTGCATACCGACGAAAAGCTACTACTACGACGCCAAACTATTCCATGCCGCACGCAGCTCCGATGTTCTCCTAAACAACAGCCACATCGCCGTCGATTTCGCCAAAATGCTGGAACGAAAGCGCCGGGTTGTAGGGACGCTGTGCAGAGGTCTCGAGCATATCATCCACAGCCACGGCATCACCGTTGCCGTTGGTCAAGGAGATTTGCTGTCGCCCCGCGAGATTCGGATTACCCCTCACGGTTCGGAACCCTACCAAGTGAGGGCGGCGAACATCATTCTCGCAACGGGTTCGCGCCCGACGGTGCCGCGGGGGTTTACGGTCGATGGCCGGATCGTGCAGACCACCGACGAGGCTCTAAATTCACCGGATCTGCCCCAACAGGTGGTCATCATCGGCGCCGGCGTCATCGGCATTGAGATGGCGTCAATCTACATCAACCTGGGGGCCCGAGTGAGTCTGATTGAAATGCTGCCCGACATCCTTTTTACGGAGGATGCCGATGTCCGGGCGGCCATGCGTGAGATACTTATCCGGCGCGGAGCGAAAGTCCACCTCGAAAGCGTCGTTCTGGAGATATCCAAATCGGAAGAGGAGGCGATGGTCCTTTTTAAAAACGCCGCGGGCGAGGTGTTGGAAGAGCCCGCCGACCGTGTGCTGTTGGCTACCGGCCGCAGCCCTGTGCTGGACGGCCTTGATGTCAATCGGCTCGACATGGCGTTTAGCGGCAGGTTTGTGCGCGTGGACAAAAGAATGAGGACCAGCATTTCCGGAGTATATGCCATCGGTGACCTGGTGGGAGGCATGATGTTGGCACACAAGGCCGCAGCCGAGGGCGAGGCCGCCGTGGCCGATTTAAAAGGCGTAAGCCGTCCGGTTCAACCGCACCGCATCCCCCGCTGCATCTGGGGGCTGGCTGAAATCGGTGCCATCGGTCTCACGGAGGAAGAGGCTAAGGCAGCACGGCCCCGAATTCGGGTGAGTCGATTCCCCTATCAAGCCAGCGGTGCCGCGCACGCTCTCGGCGAGACCGACGGCTTCGTCAAGCTGATCGGGGACCCGGAAAGCGGAGAGATCTTGGGGGTTCACATCATCGGCGCTCACGCAACGGAACTCATCAGCGAGGCTTCCACGGCGATGAGTCTGGAGGCCTTTGTCGAAGATCTCTGTGAAGGGATCAAACCGCATCCCACGGTGAGTGAAACCTTGAGCGAAGCAGCGCTGAACTGGAACAACAAGGCCGTTCATTTACCAGCCTCGCGTTGGCCCCGGTGAGTCCGGAGCGCATGGACAAGGCCGATTGGTGGCCTGGACCGCTTTCCGGGGAAAACTCACCCCATGCAAACAACCGCGCATCAAGAAGGAGGAACGTATGCGAAGACGTGACGTACTCAAAGCCGCCGCTCTCGGAGGAGCCGCACTGACGGGCATGTTTACATCGCCAAAGCGGTCGTTTGCGAAGAACCCGGATTTTTCGTTCCGCCTTCAGTCCTTTCTCGGTCCGGGATGGAAGGAATGGGAAGTCCTCGTGCCCCGCTTCTGCAAAATGGTGAACCTCATGTCCGGGGGCAGGATCGAGATCAAGCCCTACCCCCCTGGAGCTCTCGTGGCGACCTTTGACCTCATCGACGGGGTCGGGAAACGTGTCGTCGAGATCGGCTACAGCGCACAGGCCTACTGGCGCGGCGTGTTTCCCTATACGATCTGGGCTTGGGGGGTGCCCTTCGCTCTAGACGTTCTCGAACATTACGATTACCTTTGGCAGGAGGCCGGACTTCTTGAGATCAGCCGCGAGCAGTTTGCGACCAAGAATATCCACTTCCTCGGGCCTGTCTACTCCGACGAGTGGGGGGAAACCATTTCCACCAAGCCGATCCGGACGCTCACTGACTTCAAAGGTCTCAAAATCCGCAGTTTCGGTGTGGTGGCGGAAATCTGGAAACACTACGGCGCAGGCATCGTGCGTCTTCCGGGTGAGGAACTCTATACCGGCCTTGCAACAGGGGTGATCGACGGTGCAAACTGGGGCTCGCCTTACGGAAATGTGGCGACGAAGCTGCATGAAGTCGCAAAATTCTATTGCGGCCCGTCTCTGATCAGCTTCGATGCCGAGGATATGTTCATGAACATGGACGCTTACAAGTCCCTCCCCAGTGAGCTGCAGGAGTGCATGAACGTCGCAACCCGCATCTTCGCATTGCAACGCGCCACCATTTCCACCTACGAGAGCGCCACTGCCGTCGGGATCATGAAAAAGGCGGGAGTCAAATTTTCGACCCTGCCCGACAGCGACTTGGCACAAATGAAAAAACTCTCCGACGAAATTATCCAGGATCAGTCCAAGGCCGACCCGGTCAGCCAGAAAGTCATCAAAATGATCATGGATCTCTCCAAGACCATCTCCGAAAGACCGCGCATGTTCCGGGCCAAGGAATAAACCCTTCCCCCCGGGAGACACGGGATCCGCCTCCCGGGGGGCTTTTCTGCTTCAGGGGGTGTCATGGGGTGGGCTGACCTTGTTGTCAGGCTCATCGACGGTGTCAATGAGCATATCGGGCGCCTTACTTCCTACATCATCCTCCCCATGCTGGCAGTGATGATCTACGAGGTCATCATGCGCTATTACTTTCAGGCGCCGACCATCTGGGGAACGGAGATGATCACCTTTCTTTTTGCTGGCTATACCCTGATGGGGGCAGGCTATGCCCATCTGAAAAACGCCCATGTCAACATGAACGCTCTCTACGGGCGATTCTCCCAGCGAACCCAAGCGGTTTGCAATCTGGTCACTTGGATCGGCTTTCTCGCCTACTGCGGCGTCCTCTTTTACGAGAGCTCACGTTTTTTTTGGGATGTTTTTTCCAGCGGACGAGCCAGCGGAACCGATTGGAACCCCAAACTATGGCCGGTGGTTATCACTCTCCCACTGGGCGTCCTTCTGTTGTTGCTGCAAGGGATTGCCAAGCTGATCCGCGATATCCGTAGAGTTGCCTCTCGTTGGGAGGAGAGGGGATGAGCATTGAACTGCTGAGCCTTCTCGTTTTCGGATTGCTTATCTTTTTTCTAGTTTTAGGGCTGCCGCTGGTTTTCTCCTTGGGGGGCACGGCGGTGGTTGCTACTTATTTCCTTTGGGGCCCGGATGCCCTGCACATGATGGCCAACAGGACCTTCACCAGCGCAAACGCTTTCGTCTTTCTCGCCATCCCCATGTTTATCTTCATGGGCAACATGCTGGAATCTGCCGGCATCGCTGGGGCTCTATACCGTATGATGTACAAATGGATGGGGGGACTGCGCGGCGGGCTGGCGATTGGTACGGTCGCCATCTGCGCTTTGTTTGCGGCTATGGTTGGGGTCAGCGGTGCATCTACTGTATCTATGGCTCTCGTGGCCCTTCCCTCCATGTTGGCTCACCGCTACGATGAAAAACTATCGATCGGCTGTTTGGCGGCAGGGGGTGCACTGGGGGTTCTCATTCCCCCCAGCGTCATGCTGATCATCCTTGGTATGTACACGAACACCTCAATCGGCATGCTTTATGCCGGGGCAGTAATTCCGGGGTTCATGCTGGCTTTCATGTTCATGGTGTATATCGCCATTTTGTGCGCCTTTTTTCCCCATTTAGCGCCGGCACTGCCAAGGGAGCATCGTGTGGGGTGGAGAGAAAAATTTTCTGCTTTAAAGGACATGATCCTCCCGCTTGGCCTTATCTTTTTCGTTCTGGGCAGCATTTTCACCGGTGCCGCAACGCCCAGCGAAGCCGCAGCTGTCGGGGCGCTTGGCAGCATGCTCTGTGCGATTTTCTATCGTAAACTTAATTGGGCAGTGATCAAAAAGTGCTGCAGCGAAACGCTCAAACTCAACTGCATGGTGATGTGGATCATCTTTGGGGCTTCAGTGTTCACTGCTCTCTACACCGCCATAGGGGCCCAAGAGCTTGCAAGAGAATTGCTCTCGTATCTGCCCGGTGGACGATGGGGGCAGATGATGGGCATGATGGCAATCCTGGTTTTCTTAGGATGTTTTCTGGACCCTACAGGCATCATCATGATTTCCACCCCCATCTTCTTCCCTATCGCACGGTCCCTCGGCTTCGATCCGGTCTGGTTCGGGGTGCTTTACGCCATCAACATGGAGATGGGGTTTCTTACCCCGCCCTTCGGCTTCAATCTTTTCTACATGCAATCCGTCGCGCCACCGCACATCACCATGGTCGACATCTATAAATCCATTGTTCCTTTTGTTCTGATTGAAATCGGCGCCATGGGGATCTGCATGATTTTCCCGGAAATCATTCTGTGGCTGCCGAAGGCTCTGCTCGGCTAAAGCGCGATACGGTTATGGAAGTCGCTTCGGCGCAAATACAATGCCGGTTGGGAGAAGTGAGGGAAAATACCGATCGATTTCGTAAATACTCCTGAAGGTTGCTTGGTTGGGGTGCGAGGCGGTCATTTTCCCCGGGCCAGCCGATAATGGCTACAATGCCACGGTCATTCGCCGGTGTGCGTTCAATTCGGAAGGTGAGCCTTTTCGTATCCTCCAGCGCGAAACCAGGCAGAATTGAATCCACGTGGTTTGCAGGGTGGTCTATCGAACGAAAAGGAGAATTTACAATACCCTTGTCGTTTTCGGGCCCGATGGCCAGCTCCTGACACGATATCGCAGACCCCTCTGCTAGCTACTCCGCCGTTCAATGAGACGCTGTGCTTTTCAGCTGGGGAACGGTTGGTCGCCATCGATATCGGTGGTATGCGCTGAGGGCTTTCCATCTTCTATGATCTTCGTTTTCCGGAGATTTTCCGAAGTTTCGCTCTAAGCGGCTCTGAAAGGCTGTGATAATAACGGTCTCATAATAGTAAGGACATTATCTGTTCATTGACTCTGCCCCATAAAGACTTGCTGGCGCGTATTTGTCTGTTCTATTTCGAGACGATCATTATGTGCTGCCTGACCATCCTTCCGCCCGACCCCCTGGGATATCCTGACCTGAGCTGGCGGTTGAAAACCAGGTATACCTTCTGGCAGTCGATCAAGTGGGGACCGATGGAACGGTTACGTTTGCCAAAAGAAGTCGCATTGTCACTCCGTCAGAGGAGATTATGGCTGAAGGGAGCGACCATGCAAAGGAACTGATCCTGGTGAAAAGGAACTGATCGTGGTGAAATCGAAAAGGTGGCGGTGGTCCCCAAAATTTGGACAGTGTGCTAAGCTCTGATTCGGACCCCAACGGGAGGATCAGAGATGAGCAAGACACGTAAAAAGCACAGTGCCCAGTTCAAGGCGAAAGTGGCCCTGGCCGCCCTGGCCAACGAAGAGACCGTTGCCCAGCTGGCCAGTCGCTTCGATGTCCACCCCACCATGATTTCGGCCTGGAAAAGGCAGTTGCTCGACAGTGCCGCCGAGCTCTTCGACAAGAACAACAAGTTTCGTAAAAAGATCGAGGGCCAGGTTGACGAACTCTACCGGCAGATCGGCCAGTTGAAGGTGGAAAACGATTTTTTAGCACGAAAGCTCGGCTCATGAGCGTTCAGGAGCGCAAAGAAATGGTCGAACCTGAACGGCCCGAACCGAGCATCTCCCGCCAATGCCAATTGTTGGGTTTGAACCGTTCCACGTTTTATTATGCGCCATCTCCGATCAGCCCCGAGGACCTGGAGCTGATACGGTTGATCGACGAGCAGTACCTGAAAACACCGACCTATGGCAGCCGATCAATGGCGCGGCACTTCCGCCGACAGGGCCGCACGGTCAACCGCAAACGCATCCAGCGGCTGATGCGACTCATGGGCATCGAGGCGGTCTACCCCAAGCCTCACACCAGTCGGCCCCATCCGCAGCATCGCATCTATCCCTACCTGCTGCGCGACCTGACGATCGACCACGCCAACCACGTATGGGCGGCCGATATCACGTACGTTCCCATGGCTCGCGGCTATATGTATCTGGTGGCGGTCATGGACTGGTACAGCCGCAAAATCCTCTCCTGGCGCCTCTCCAACACCCTGGACTCGGACTTCTGCAATGAAGCCCTCCAGGAGGCCCTGGATCGTTACGGCAAGCCTGAAATCTTCAACACCGATCAAGGAGCCCAGTTTACCAGCAACGGTTTCACCCAGATTCTCAAAGACCACGATATCGCCATCAGCATGGACGGCCGCGGCCGATGCCAGGACAACATCTTCGTCGAGCGGCTCTGGTGGACCATCAAACACCACTACCTTTACCTGCATTCCTTTGACGGCGGCTCCGAGTTGCGCCACGGCTTGGAAGAGTGGATACGCTACTACAACCACGAGCGCGGCCATTCTGCTCTTGACGACCGCACCCCGGATGAGGTTTACCATGGACTGCCTTATCCGTTCGCGGAGGCAGCCTGATGCCTCACCAAAAAGAAACCAAACGAATCAGAGCTTATCCCACCCATCAGGCTGTCCAAACAATGGGGTCCACCGCTTCCTTCCCCGGGGCTCCGGTTCGTAAAGTCCATGAATAATGCTCCTAAGACTTCGCGCGGATCGCGCTCTTTGCGGCCTCGCGGATCTTTGCGCCGTTTCACCGAGAGTATTATAGGCTCTATCCGAATTCCATTGCTCGTTTGTGACTTCAATCCTGATGATATCGCATAATCAAGATGTTATGTCTAGACTTTTTTGAGATGGGTTCTAATATGTTTTGGCTCTTGTAGGGCGATTAGTAGACGCCTTCTATGCAACCCTACATCATTATCACTCCAGTGCGCGATGAGGTCAGATACATTGAGTTGACCATCGCCTCCGTCTGCGCTCAGACACTTCTCCCTTCCCTCTGGGTCATCGTTGACGACGGGTCTACGGACGGGACCGGGGAGGTTCTCGACACGCATTCGGCCAAGCACCATTGGCTTAAGATCATCCATAGGCCAGACCGCGGCCGACGGGCTTCGGGCGGCGGAGTGATCGAAGCGTTCTACGACGGCTATGCCGCTATCGACGATGCGGACTGGGAGTTCATAGTAAAGCTCGACGGAGATCTGTCATTTCCTCCGGATTATTTCGAGCAGTGCCTTGCCCGATTTGTCGAAGAGCCGCGACTTGGCATCGGCGGAGGCATGGTGTGCTTCGACGACCATGGGGAGCAGAGGGAAGAATCGGTTGGGGACCCCCCTTTTCATGTGCGCGGTGCCACCAAGATCTACCGCCGCGCTTGCTGGGACCAGATCGGACCGCTGGTCAGAGCGCCAGGCTGGGACACCATCGACGAGGTTAAGGCCAACATGTACGGCTGGTCTACGCGGACTTTCCGTGACCTCAAAGTCCTCCAGCACAAGGCAACAGGAGCAATCGATGGAAGCTGGGGCAACTCCTTCAAAAACGGGCGCGCCAACTATGTCGCAGGTTACCATCCTCTATATATGATCGGCAAGTGCGTTCGGCGGGCTCTACGCAAGCCGCTATCTTTAGAGGCTATAGCACTATTTGCAGGGTTCTGGTCCGGTTACCTTAAGAAGGCCCCACGTATCGACGATGCTGCCGCCGTGCGTTATCTGAGGCAGCAACAGGTTAGGCGCCTCATGCTGCGGCCCAGCATATATGGCTAGAGCAATTCTCGGTTTTGACTATGCTCATGGGTATCCCTAAGCCGACTGGAGGTTGCAAAATTTAATCTGTCTTTAAGAACCCCAGCTCAGTAAGCGATTGGTTTTTCACGTATCGGCTTTTCAGCGGTGCATTAGAAAGTAATACTTTTCTTTGTAAGCTCTACCGCTTGCCAGTAAATACTGTTTTCTTTAGCTCTAAATGTCTTCAGTCGACCTTTCCATCATCATCGTAAACTACCACTCGGCGGATTATGTTGTGAAATGCCTGCAATCCATCCGAGAACAGACCAAAGACCTTAAATACGAAGTCATTGTTGTGGACAACGCATCTTATGATGGCTGCCGCGAGCGGCTGGCTCGAGATTTTCCAAAGGTGCGCTATGTCCAAAGCGATTACAATCTTGGCTTCGGCCGAGCCAACAACCTTGGAGTTCGCCACGCCACCGGCGCGGTGCTGCTGTTTCTGAACCCCGACACAGAGCTGAAGGACCGCGCTGTCGACCGCTTGTATGAGCAATTCTGCAGACTATACCGGCCGGGTGCCGTCGGCTGCCGCCTCCTCAACAGCGACGGCTCTTTCCAGACCAGTTGCGTGCAGTCATTTCCTACCATTCTTAATCAGGTCCTCGATGCCGGGGCCCTGCAGCGTCATTTCCCAAAATCCGGTCTCTGGGGGTCATCCGCCCTATTCGCAGGCGATGGCATGACGGCGGAGGTGGAGATGGTGTCAGGAGCATGTCTGATGATCCGAAGGGACGTTTTCGACCGCATTGGGAATTTCAGCCCAGAATATTTCATGTACGGCGAAGATGTTGATCTATGCTTCAAGACCAGACAGGCGGGACTGCGTAACTATTACGTGGCTGACTCGGTGATAGTCCATCACGGCGGCGGAAGTACCAACCACTCATTAAGCAACTTTACCAGTGTGATGATGCGTGAGGCCATTCACCTGTTCCTTAGAAAATCGAGAGGTGGGCTTTATGCTGCATTTTACCGGGTAGGCCTCATCAAGGCAGCTGTAGCCCGCTTGGCCATACTAACGGTTGCACGTCCTTTCCTGATTGCACGCGGCAAGAAGGGAGTATGGTCCGCCGCGGTGCGCAAATGGCTTGCTATCCTACGCTGGGGGGTAGGGCTCGAGCATTGGGTACGCCATTACGATCATCCCCGCAGTTCGGGTATAGCCGATATCACCGATGAGACGTAGAGAAGGAAAATAAAAGCGTAACTCCGGGTTTCCTTTGAGTCTAGAAACGAATTAAGGATAGCGTCTAATAAAAGCGATTAGATATTTTGCCGCATCCGGGTTTTTAATGGGTACCCCCAACATATTGGGGTACCGTTGATTTGAAAAAAGAGTTGGTAACGCGGGCGGTTTCGGAAACAGATCCAGGCTCCCGCAGTGAAAATAGATGGCGGTTCGGTAATTCTTTCGATTGCGATACCCGCAGGCCATGCGTTTGACTTTCTCGATTTTAGCGTTGATCGCTTCCCCTAATGCATTGGTGATCCGATGCTTGGCGTAGGTCACAATGTTATCGATATGCGCCTTGAGGGTCTTGGCCGCCTTAATCATCGGCTTGAGCCGCAAATGGGTCGCCCAGAAATACCAGCGCCTGAAAAACTTGCGCATTGGGCTCGCATACCGATAATCCCACATCCGCCGCAGGTTCTCCTTGATCGCCCAGGCCCGGCACACCTTGAGATCCAGCGCCCGCAGCGCAGAAAACTCCTCTTGCCGCCACTCGGGCACATTCTCCTGACTCCACAGCCACAGATACTTGGTGCCCTTCAGCGGCGACTCGCCAGACTCCGAGAGATAGCGGTTCTCGCTTTTGCGCACCTCGTCCACCGCCTTCAAGATGTGGCCCATCACGTGAAAACGGTCAAAAACAATCTTCTTCTCCGCCTCCGGCACATGCTTTTGGGTGGCCGCAATGTATGGGTCCCACATGTCCATGGCCACAGCCGCAATTTCGTCAAGTTCCTCACCCAGAAACTGCCAGTAATAGCACTCCAGGCTCTCCCGGCCGCGCTCATCCCACACAAACTCAACCGTCCCCCTATCGATATCGTAAACCAACGACTCGTATTTGTGCCCCTTGGCGATCGACTTCTCATCCACCCCCATATGGGTGGGTACCCGTCGTTTTTTACGCCCCTGGCCCCGATTCACCGCCCGCTCCAGAACGCCCCAGCTCTGGTCCCAACTCAACCCACACAGCCGCGCAGTCGCCTCGATGCTGCACTCCTGCGCCACCCGGATCACAAAACTCTCCAGGCTGAAAGAAAGCTCCGAGCCGTTCTCACCAAACTCAGATCCAACCTGCTTGACCCCATGCGTCGGGCAGTTGACCCGCGGCGGGCGGACATGAATGTAGGTCTGCATCTGACAGGTGTTCAGGTGCCGATAGACGCGCTCCGGCGCATGATCGTAGAGCCCGTAAAACGTATCGCACACCGGGCAGCGCACCCGAATATCGGGCTCGTGCTCCACGTAAATGTCAACCCGTTGCGCTTGGTCATCAACCACCACCTGCTTAATGAACCAGGGCGGTCGTAGCCCTAAGATTTTGGTAAATAAAAGTTTGTCGTCCATGGGTATTGAGGCTCCGCGCTTTGAAGAAGAATCGGTTCCCCATCGCGGCTCCGCTGGTCCGCTACTGAGCCGGAGGATCCCTAAATCCCCCGGATCAGCAGCCCCCGTCAATACCCGTATACCCAAACCACTATATCTTGTATAGGCCCATTAAAAAGCCGGATGAGCCATTTTTTGAAGGGACGGTCGTGAAGGTGCTGCTGCTGAGCGCGCTTTTCCTCGGCCTGCTTCTGGCGCTGGCACGGCTGCTGGGCTATCGCCGCTCCGCGACCGGCCCGTGACCGCGGGAAGCGTTCCTCAGGCTTTTCCCTCGGAAACGGGTGGAGAGATAGAGTGACCGTTTTCGGGGGGGGGATGGCGGAAAGGCCGGCGCGGTGCCGGTCCTGCGAGCGCATCGAGGCTCAAAAAAGAATTGACAACCCGGGCCCCGTTGTTTACTAAAGTGAAACATAAGTTGATCAGCATTAAACCTTCGCCGTCCGGTCGCCAAGCATGGCTTCACGCCTGGAAGCCCAAATCGGCTGGCGCATCCGCAAGCTCCGCGAGAGCAAGCGCCTGACCCTCGCCGAGTTGGCCGCCCGGAGCGGCCTCTCCAAAGCCCTCCTCAGCAAAATCGAAAACGGAAAAGTCTCCTCTCCGGTTTCCACCCTTCTTCAGATCGCGGAATCGCTCAAGGTCAGGCTGAGCTACCTGGTCGACGACAACGGCGGCCAGCCGGAGATGAAATGCGTTCTGGTCCGAGCCGGCGAGCGCCTCAAGCTGGATCGGGGAACCGAAGATTTCGGGTTCTGCTACGAAATGCTCGCCCATTCCAAGCCCGACAAGAAGATGGAGCCCGCCGTCCTCATCGTGGAAAACCGCCGCAAACACGCCGTGACCTACACTCACCCCGGCGAGGAGCTCATCTACGTGCTCGAGGGGCGGATGGAGTTCACCTACGGCAGGAAGAAATTTCTGATGGAGGCCGGGGATGCCGTCTACTTTGACGGTGATTTGCCTCACGGCGGCAGGAACATTGCCGACCGCCCCTTGAAGGTCCTGACGGTCATCTGCAACCCGTAGGGCCCTGAACCGCACAAAACGAGGAGGCTTTGCCATGAGAGGAAGAACAGCACCCCGCATTGCCCGGTTCGTTCTGGCGTCGCTGATCCTGCTTGCAGTCTCGTCCTTGCCGGCGCATGCCGGAAATTACAAGCTGGGCCACGTGGGCCCGCCGACCCATCCCTACCAGCTCGGTGCGCTGAAATTCGCGGAGCTGGTGAAGCAAGGCACACAGGGGAAAATCGTCATTGACGTCTTCCCGTCGAGCCAGCTCGGCAACGAACGCGATCTGATCGAAGGGATGCAGCTGGGGACCGTCGATTTCGTCCTGTCCTCGACGGGGCCGATGGCGGCCTTCGACCCCAAATTCGGGGCCCCGGATCTGCCGTTCATCTTTCGGGACCTCAACCACGCCTATGCGGTTCTGGACGGCGCGGTGGGGAAGGAATTGTTCGCGGCCCTGGAGAAAAAGGGGATCACCGGCCTGGCATGGTTTGAAAACGGCTTTCGGCAGGTGACCAACTCGCGGCGGCCGATCGAGAAGGCGGAGGACCTCAAAGGATTGAAAATCCGCACCATGGAGAACCCGATTCACGTGGCCTTCTTCAAGGAGCTCGGCGTCGACCCCACGCCGATGGCCTTCGGTGAGGTGTTCAGCGCGCTGGAACAGAAGGTGGTCGACGGGCAAGAAAACCCGGTGGCGGCGATCCTGACCGCCAAATTCTTCGAAGTCCAGAAATACCTCGCCCTGACGGGTCACGTCTACACGGCGGTCCCCCTGATGGTCCGAAGCGACCTCTTCGCGTCGTTCACGCCCGAGCAGAAAAAGGTCATCATGGACGCCGCCCGGGAAGCCAGCCGCTACGAGCGCCAACTCCTTGCCGACCAGGAAAAGACCGGCCTCGAGGAGCTGAAGAAAAAAGGCATGACGATCACCTACCCGGACCGGGCGCGACTCCGGGAAGCAACGGCCCCGGTTTACAAAAAATTCGAGGGGACCATCGGCAAGGAGCTGATCCAGAAAATTCTGGACACCAAATAAAAGAGCCCCGAAAGGCCTTCCATGCTGCAACGAATTTGCAGCGCCCTCGAGCGGCTGAGCTGCCTTCTGGTCTTTGTTTTCCTCGCGGTCATGGTGGCGGTGGTGTTTGCACAGGTGATCTGGCGTTACGTGTTAAGCGCTTCGATATTCTGGTCGGAGGAGCTCAGCCGCTACCTCATGGTGTGGGCCACCCTGATCGCTTCGGGGGTTTGCCTGAAGCGCGGGTCCCACATGGCGGTCCGGTTCGTGCACGACGCCCTGCCCCCCGCCCTGCGGCGGTGGACGGCTCTCGGGGTCCACCTGATGCTCCTGATCTTTCTCGCCGTGGTTTTCCGCTACGGCATCAGCCTGTCGGCGCGGACCTGGATGCAGACCTCCCCCACGCTGAACCTCCCCATGGGGGCGGTCTACCTGTGCATTCCTTTGGGAGCACTGCTCATGGCGGTCCAGGTCCTGGCTCTCCTGGAGCGGATCTGGAGGACGGGGAGCGTGGATCTCCCATCCCCGGAGAGTGACAACCGAGGAGGCTGAGGTGCAGATCGCCCTGTTCGGGACCCTCGTTGTGCTGTTCGTCTTGAGGATGCCGATCGCCTTTGCCCTGGGGGTCTCCGCGCTCGTCTATCTCCTCTCCATCCAATCGGTTTCGCTGATGGTGATCGCCCAGAAGATGTTCACCTCCATCGATTCGTTTCCGCTGACGGCGATCCCCTTCTTCATTTTGGCCGGCGAGCTCATGGAGGCCGGGGGCATCAGCCGGCGGTTGATCGATTTTGCGAACAATTTGGTGGGCTCGATCACCGGCGGTCTTGCCCATGTGTCGATCGTATCCTCCATGTTCTTCGCCGGGATCTCGGGGGCGGCGGCCGCCGATACCGCGGCCGTGGGGTCGGTGCTCATCCCGGCGATGTCCCGACGGGGCTATCACGTCTCCTTTTCCGCCGCCCTGCAGGCTTGCGCCGGGACCATCGGGGTGATGATCCCGCCCAGCATCCCCCTCATTTTTTACGGCGTGTTGGCCTCGACCTCCATCAGCCGCCTGTTCCTCGGGGGGGCGATCCCCGGCGTGATCATGGGTGCGACCCTCATGGGGGTGGCTTATGTGATTTCGCGACGGCGCGGCTACCCGAAAGAGCAGTTTCAGGGACTTCGAGAGCTGATGGTGAGCTTTCGGCGCTCGTTTCTTGCCCTGTTGATGCCGATCGTGGTGCTAGGCGGCATCATCGGCGGGATCGTCACCCCCACCGAGGCGAATCAAGGGACGGCCCAGGGCGAAGATGGCCAGGGCGCTCCACGGGAAGAGACCGAAGCCCAATTGCCGTACGATGTAGTCGAAGGTCACGCTGGGCGTGCCGCCTCGGGGAACGCCACCGAGCAAGAGCGAGTAATGCCCCGCCACATTCGCCCTGGTCAGGGTCAGGACAAGGAAAAGGACCCCGATCGTGGCTGCCCCGATGAGAGCGAACCCGCCAAGCGGGTGGGGTGCAAACAAGCTCGCGCCCAAGGTCTTGTCCGCGGGCACATGGTCGCCCTGGCCAGGCAAGGCCAGCTTGTCGGCGGCCGGATCATCCACCGACCGGGGACGCAGCCCCCAGCCCACCACCACCGCCATGGTGATGGACAGAGTGGGCAAGACCACCCCCAGAAGCGCCCCGCCAGAAAACAGCCCGAGCAGAAGCCCGACGGCGGCCACGATCAAGTCGCGTATCTTCCGCTTTCCGTATCCAGGCCAGGCCAAGCGTCCGAAGCCGCCCAACGCCAAGGTCAGGCCTGCCACCAGGGGCATGTCCGAGGTGAGCTGGCGCGACTCGAACACGAAGAGAGGCATGCTGGCCAGCACCAGGGCCGAAAGCGCAGCGGCCCGACGCCGAAACAGGCCGGCACCAGCCCAGTACACCGCCAAGACGGTGAAGATTCCGAACAAGGCGTGGGAGATGCGCCCGCCGAACTCGCTCACGCCGAAAACCCGCATACCCAAAGCGTTGAGCCCCAGATCCAGAGGGGGCTCGGCGGTGAAACGACGATTCAGGGTCACGTCGAACAGGGCATCGGATCGCGCCATGTCACGAGCGCGTTCGGCCAGCTTGAGCTCCCACGGATCCCAGAACCCGAATGAACCCAGACCGGGTAAAATGAGCACTATGGCGAAAATCGCCACCCACCAAATGGGCGAAATCCGACGCAGTCTTTCCACGAGTTTCATGGCTTTTCTTGCGCTGCTGACACAGCCGCCGCACTCTAGCAGCGAGCCCGACTAAAGGCTATTCCGTCTGGGTGGCGGCACGCACCAGGCATGTCTCGCCGTGACCCAGAACCGCCAGTTGCTGTGAGAGGCCGCGCTCCGCGCAGATCTGGCGCAGCCAATGCAGAGGTTCGTCCAGCGGCTCGTAGCTCAGCGGAAAGGATCCGTACCCGATGGGCACGAGGAGCTTGGCCCCCAGGTCGACCAACGCCTGAACCGCGTCCAGAGGAGACAGGTTGCCTTCCCGCAAGCCGAGCGGCTCGTATCCGGCCACAGGCAAGAGGGCCACGTCCGGGTGAAGACGGCGACCGATCTCCTCGAAGCCGAAGACGCGGCG
>Ga0101944_10001488_pt1 | contig 48080 bp, 37 predicted proteins | sample DewCreD2012metaG_FD_75245 | JGI IMG/M metagenome (GOLD analysis project Ga0101944, IMG submission 75245) | Hot spring sediment bacterial and archeal communities from British Columbia, Canada, to study Microbial Dark Matter (Phase II) - Dewar... ... | reverse complement strand
CTGGCCCGCGAAGAGGCGACCATCGGCGCCGATGACGGGACTCACCACGAGCAATCCGCCCGCCAGCCGCTCCCGCCCGAGGTACCCCCGGAGCGACGGCGCGAGCGTGTCGGACCACCGTGCGCCGACGCGCGCCAGGAGCGGCGGGAGCGAGGCCGCGCTCGCGCGGCGCTCCTCCCGGTAGGCGCGCGCCCAGTCGTCCTCGAGCGCATCGGCGAGCCGCCGCAGCACCTGGCGCTGCGCGTCGGTGCGCAGCGACAGGCCGAGCGCCTCCGCCCCGAAGCGTGCCGCCGGGCGCAGCTCGCTGATGGCCTGTGGCCCGCGGCCCGCCGCGCGCAGCCCCTCCAGGAGGTCGCCGACCGAGGCCGACGCGAAGTACACCGGCGCGAAGTGCAGCACCTCGAAGGCGCTGTCGGCGCGCAACGCGGCCAGCAGCACCGAGGCGTCGCGCTCGAGGAGCGTCGGCGCCACGCCGCGCGCCGCGCGCTCCCGCCGCACCGCGGGGCCGCGCCCGCGCTCGTAGAGCGGCAGCACGCCGAAACCCTCGAAGCCGATCGTGCCCAGCCCGTGGGCCAGCAGGTCGGCCGCGGGAGAGGTGACGAGTCGCCACTCGGTCCCCTGCGCTCCGAGGGACGACAGCGGCAGGACGCTAGCGACCAGCACGGCGAGGGCGGAACCGGCGCGGAATCGGGTCATGGACCAGACGATAGCAACTCCCGTCGGTGGCGCCAAAAAGGAACCTCCTGGTCGCAACTGTCCCTGCAGGATCCTGCAGCGAGCGGTGCCGACGTCATATCCCTGATCAGAAGTTGTTGTGGCAAAATCACTTGCCAGCATCACTCCGCGGGGCACATCGGTTGCCCGGCAAGGCGAGGATCAGGTCGCGCCGTCCACTCGTGCCACCGGAGTCGCCCGTGACGTCGTCTGCCCGCCGCGTTGCCGCCGCCGCTGCCATGCTGGCCACCGCCTGCGCCGGCGGCGAACCGATCGGGCCGGCCAATCCGCCGCCACCGACCACCGGCACCCTGGCGCTGACCGTCACCGGCCTGCCGTCGGGCACCAGCGCCTCGATCACCGTCACGGGGCCGAACGGCTTCTCGCGCGCCGTCACCGGCTCCCAGCAGCTCGGCGGGCTCGCGGCCGGCACCTACACCCTCACCGCCTCGACGGTCTCGGCGAACGGCTTCAGCTACGCCGGCACCCCGGCCACGCAGTCGGCGACCGTCCCGTCGAGCGGCACGGCAAACGCCACCGTCGCGTACGCGGCGACGAGCGGCAAGCTCGCGGTCAGCGTCAGCGGTCTCCCGGGTGGCGTGCCGGCGGCGATCGTCGTGACCGGCCCCGGCGGCTTCGCCGACACCGTCACCGCCGCGACCGACACCCTCGCAAGCCTCGCGGCCGGTACCTACACGCTGGCCGCGAGCAACGTCTCGAGCGGGGGCACGACGTACGGCCCCTCGCCGGCCTCGCAGTCGGCGACGGTCACCGCGGGCCAGACGGTGGCGCGCAGCGTGAGCTACGCCGCCCTCGGCACCGCGACGCTCAACCTGAGCATCGACGGCTTCTACCTCACGCAGGCGGTGCAGAAGCCCGACCGCAGCGTGCCGCTCGTGGCGGGCCGCAGCGGCTGGCTGCGCGTCTTCATCCGCGCGAGCGAGGCGAACGCCGCGCAGCCGGGGGTGCGCGTGCGGCTCATGCAGGGGGCGACCGAGGTGCAGCAGTTCACGATCCCCGCCGCCGGCACCGCGGTGCCCACCACGGTGGACGAGGCCTCGGTCACCGGCAGCTGGAACGTCGCGATCCCCGGCACCCTCATCCAGCCCGGGCTCGGCATCGTGGTGGAGCTCGACCCGTCGAACGGCGTGGCCGAGAGCAACGAGGGCGACAACCGCTTCCCCGCGAGCGGCGCGCAGGCGCTCGACGTGCGCGCCGTGAACCCGCTCAACATCCGCTTCGTGCCCGTCATCACCCGCGCCGACGGCCGCCAGGGCGACGTGACGGCGGCGAACGTGGCGAGCTACGTCACCACCACGCGCGCGATCTTCCCGGTCAACACGGTGAACGCGTCGGTGCGCGCGCCGTACACCACCAACGACACGCTGCCGCTGCAGAGCGACAACGCCAACGGCGCCTGGAGCCGCATCCTGGGCGAGATCGCCGCGCTCCGCACGGCGGACACCAGCACCGCCTACTACTACGGGGTCGTCGGCACGAGCTACGGCAGCGGGATCGCCGGCATCGGCTACATCGGCGCGCCGGCCTCGCTCGGGTGGGACAAGAGCGGGAGCCGCGCGGGCGTCGCGGCACACGAGCTCGGGCACAACTTCGGCCGGCAGCACGCGCCGTGCGGCGGGGTGGGAAGCTCGGACGCCAGCTACCCGTACACCGGTGGCGTCATCGGCGTCTTCGGCTTCGACGTGGAGCGCGCGAACGCGAGCGGCATCGGTGCCACGAACGTGATCCGCCCGCCCACGCACACCGACATCATGGGCTACTGCGGCAACCAGTGGATCAGCGACTACACCTATCTCGCGGTCCTGAACTTCCGCGCCGCCAGCCCGAGCCGCCGCGAGGTGGCGCCGGCGGTGCAGCCGGCGCTCGTGGTCTGGGGGCGCATCACCCGTGACGGCATCGTGCTCGAGCCCGCGTTCGAGTCGGCGACGCGGCCATGGCTCCCGGAGGGGCGGGGCGACTTCCAGCTCGAGCTGGTGGACGCCGCGGGCCGGGTGCTCGCAGGCGGGCGCTTCGAGGGCACCCCCGTGGCCGACGCGGAGGACGGCGAGCGGCACTTCGCCTTCGCCCTCCCGCTCGACGCGGCGCGGCGGGCCGCGCTCGCGGCGATCCGGGTGCGTGGTGACGGGTACCAGGCGGAGCGCGGGGCGGCGCCGGCCTCGGCGGCCCCCGACGTGGCGGTGACGCCGAGGGGGGATGGCGGGGTTGATCTCCGGTGGGACGCGTCGCGCCACCCCCTGCTGGTGGTGCGCGACGAGGCGACCGGCGAGATCGTGACGCTGGCCCGGGGCGGCGCCGCCCGCGTGGCGGCCGGCCGGGGTCTCGTGGTGGAGGCGTCGGACGGCCTCCGCACCACGGGCCGCCAGCGGGTCGCGGCGCGGTAGCGCCGGGGCTCGCCCCGGTGAGATCTTGGGTTGCTGGACGACGACCGACCCGTTACGGACGGAGCGCCAGGCCGGGCGCCCCGCAGGAACTGATGACACCGAATCGCATGACCACCCGCTCCCGCTTCGCGGCCCTCGCGGGCCTTGCCCTCTTCGCGGCCGCCTGCGGCGGCGGCGACGCCACGGCGCCCCCGCCGCCCCCGCCGCCGCCGACCACGGGCTCCCTCAACGTCAACGTGAACGGCCTGCCGAGCGGCACGAACGCGAGCGTCACCGTGTCGGGGCCCAACGGCTACAACCAGTCGGTCACCCAGACCACCACACTGCAGGGCCTCGTGCCGGGCAGCTACACCATCGCCGCGGCCACGGTCTCCGCCGGCGCCGTCACCTACACGGCGGCACCCGGGTCGCAGTCCGCCACGGTCACGGCGGGCCAGCAGTCGGTGGCGAGCATCACCTACTCCGCCCTGATCCTCGGCCAGCCGAACCTGCAGGTGCGGGCGCTGTACGTCACGCAGGCGGTGCAGGACACCGCCCGCTCGGTGCCCATCGTCGCCAACCGGCGCGCCATGCTGCGCGTCTTCGTGACGGTGGACCAGTTCACCACCGCCGCGCCGCCGCCGGTGCGCGTGCGCTGGTACCGCAACGGGAGCGTGGTGCGCACCGACACCCTCACGCGCACCGGCCTGCTCCGCCAGGCGATCGACGAGGGGGAGCTGGGCGAGTCGTACAACCTCGAGTTCCCCGACGGCGCCTTTCTCCAGCCGGGGCTCTCGGTCCTGGCCGACGTGGACCCGGGCAACATCTTCGCCGAGGGTAACGAGACCGACAACACGTACCCGTCGAACGGCCAGCCGGTGGCGCTGAACATCCAGACCACGCGGCCGTTCCCGATCACCTTCGTGCAGATCGTGGGCGGCGACGGGCCGGGAGACATCCAGGACACGCCCCAGAGCATCGAGAGTTACCTGAAGTGGTTCCGGCGCATGTTCCCGACCACCCAGATCGATGCGCAGGTCCGCCCGGATCCGGTCAGCACCTCGTTCGACGTGGCCACGCAGTTCTCGGAGATCCTCTTCGATCTTCAGGTCGTCCGCGTGATTACCGACGGGAATGCCGGCCGCTACTACATGGGCGTGGTGCGCCGCAGCTCACCATCGGGCGTCATCGGCATCGCGTACCAGAACCCGCTCTCCGGCAACTGCACGCTCAGCCCGAGACAGGTCACGAGTGGTCCGCTCTGCCTCACGGCGCTGACGTGGGACCGGGAATTCACCGACTCGCTGCGGTCCGCGGGCCGCGCGTGGGTGACGGCACACGAGATTGGGCACAACCTGTCGCTCGGGCATACTACCTGCGTTGATGGCGGCGGAAGCATCACCGGTGTGGATCCCTCCTATCCAAGCGTCCCGCCGTATCAGGGTGGCCTTGTCGGCAAGCACGGCGTGGACCTCGAGAACCGCGTCACCAAGCAGCCCTCGAGCACCGACGTGATGGGCTACTGCGAGAACGTCTGGATCAGCGACTACAACTACGTGAAGGCCCTGAACTTCCGCGCCTCGTTTCTGCTGGCCCGCGTGGTCGCGGGGGCGCCGGAGCCGGTGCTCGTCGTGTCCGGCATCATCGGCAACGGCAAGGATCGCATTGAGCCGGCCTTCTCCGTGGTGGCGCCGCCCTCGCCGCCTAGCGGAGACTCCCATACGCTCGAGCTGCTCGACGCGAGCGGGAACCTGCTCCGCAGCTACCGCTTCGCCCCGATGGAGCTCGACCACGCCCCCGGGGAGCGGCACTTCGTCTTCTCGCTGCCGCTCGACCTCTCCACACAGTCCGCAGTGTCGGAGCTTCGCGTGCGCGGCCCCGAGGGCACGCTGGTGCGTAAGGCCGGGGGCGCCGTGACCGCCGGACGTGCCGTCGGCGTGAGCCGTCGCGAGTCCACCGAGATCGTCCCCGGCGGGGACCCGGGTGTCGAACTACGCTGGGACGGCGGCTCGTACCCGGCCGTGCTCGTGCGTGACGCCCGAACCGGGAGCGTGCTCGGCATCGGTCGTGACGGCCGCCTTCCGCTCATGACCGACGCGCGCGAGCTCGAGCTGGTCTTCTCCGACGGCGTCCGCAGCACCGTGACGCGGCTCGCCCGGTGACCCGCGCCGGTACCGCCCTCCTCGCCGCCGCCGCGGCGCTCGCCGCCTGCCAGCCTCAGGCGGGCGGCGCGCCGGTGCCCGACGGGCTGCGGTTCGCGCTCGAGCGCACCGCCTGCCACGGCACCTGCCCCGTCTACCGCGTCGAGGTGGACAGCGACGGCACCGTGACGTGGGAGGGGAAGCGGTTCGTGAAGGTGCAGGGTCCCGCCACCGCCACCATCCCGCGCGACTCGGTGGCGGCGCTCTACGCCGAGTTCGAGCGGGCGCAGTTCGCCGCGATGCCCGACTCGCTCACCTTCGGCTCCCCTGCCTGCCCGCAGGTGATCGCGGACCTGCCGAGTGCCATCGTCACCTTCGCGCGCACGGGGATGGTGAAGGTGGTGCGCCACGACCAGGGCTGTGGCGGCGCGCCCGACGCGCTGCGCCGCCTCGAGGAGCGCCTCGACGCCGTGGCCGGCACCGCCCGCTGGATCGGCACCGACGCCGAGCGCACCGCCGCCGACGGCCCCGTGCGCTGACTCCCCGACGCTCCGCGCTCGACGCTCGACGCACGACGCACAACGCACGACGCCCCCGAACACCAGCGCGCCGGCCCCCCGTGACGGGAGCCGGCGCGCGCTCGTTGCGCCCCGCGGGACCGCCTCGTCTCAGTGCCGCAGCTCGCGCAGCCACCGCTGCAGCAGTTCCAGTTCCTCGCGCCGCAGGAAGACGTTGTCGGCCCCGCGCCCGCTCGGCAGCGCCACGCCGAGCCGGACGGCGCGCTGCTCGCCGGTGCGCTCGCCGCTGGCGTCGGGACTGAGGTGACGGCTCTGGTCGCTGCGCATGGGGCACCACCACGGTTCGGGTCACGCAGGATGAGATGCCCGGTGCGCGGAAAGGGTTGCGCCGGGCGTTTCGCGCGTTCCATGCAACCTTCCGTCGGCGCCGGTCGTCAGATGGGGTCGTCAGCCCCGTCGTCGGAGCCGTGCATGCTGTCTGCCGCCCTCGCGGCCGCCTTCCAGCTCGCCCTCGCCAGCCAGCCGGCGGCCCCCCGGGACCCGGAGGCGGGCACGCGCGGCGACCGGCCGGTGAACGCCGTGCGGCTTCCGGCGCCGGTGGTGGTGGATGGCCGGCTCGACGACGCGGTGTATGCCCTGCACGACTCGATCACGGGCTTCACCCAGCGCGACCCCACGCCCGGGGCCCCGCCCTCGCAACGCACCGCCGTGTGGGTCTTCTACGACGACGCCAACCTGTACGTCGGCGCGCGCCTGCACGACACCGCCCCCGACTCGGTGCGCGCGCTGCTCGCGCGGCGCGACCGGTGGGTGCCGGCCGACGGCTTCTTCGTCTTCGTGGACGGGTACCGGGACCGCCGCACCGGCTTCTACTTCGGCGTGAACGCCGCCGGCACCCAGTACGACGGCACCCTCTTCAACGACGAGTGGGACGACGACACCTGGGACGGCGTGTGGATCGCGAAGGCGCAGCGCACGCCGGACGGGTGGACGGCCGAGTTCCGCATCCCGCTCTCGCAACTCCGCTTCGCGGGGGGCGAGCGGCAGGAGTGGGGCGTGAACTTCCGCCGCGACATCGCGCGGCTCAACGAGCGCGACTTCGTGGTGTACCAGCCCCCCGACGGCGCGGGGTTCGTCTCCCGCTTCCCGCCGCTGCAGGGGATCACGGGGCTGCAGCCGCGCGCGCGGCGCGAGATCCTGCCGTACGTGACGGGCCGCGTCGCCACGCTGAGCCATGCGCCGGGTGATCCGTTCAGGAGCGGCACGCAGGTGGACCCGGGCGCGGGCGTGGACGCGAAGCTCGGCCTCGGCAACAACCTCACGCTCGACGCCACGGTGAACCCCGACTTCGGCCAGGTCGAGGTGGACCCGGCGGTGGTGAACCTGAGCGATGTCGAGGTCTTCTTCCCGGAGCGGCGCCCCTTCTTCATCGAGGGGCAGAACATCTTCGGCTTCGGCGTCGGCGGCTCCACCAACTCCTGGGGCTTCGCGTGGAGCGGGATCGACTTCCTGTACACGCGCCGCATCGGCCGCGCGCCGCAGGGCGGCACCGAGTCCGCCCCGTACACCGACCGTCCCGCCGGCACGCGCATCGTGGGCGCCGCCAAGCTCTCGGGCCGCGTGGGGAGCTGGAACCTGGGCGTGCTGGGCAGCGTCACGCGGCGCGAGTACGCGGCGCTGAGCGACGGCACCGCCCAGTGGCGGCAGGAGGTGGAGCCGCTCGCCTTCTACGGCGTGGCGCGGACGCAGAAGGAGTTCAACGGCGGCCGCCAGGGAGTCGGCTTCATCGGCACCGCCACCGTGCGCGACTTCGAGGATCCGGCGCTCGCGACGCAGGTCAACCGGTCGGCGTACGTCGGCGGGCTCGACGGCTGGACCTTCCTCGACGCCGACCGCACGTGGGTGGTCGCCGGGTGGGCGGGCGCGTCGCGCGTGGGGGGCACCGTCGAGCGGATGGCGGCGCTGCAGCAGTCGTCGGTGCACTACTTCCAGCGCCCCGACGCCGGCCACCTGGGCGTGGACCCCCTCGCCACGTCGCTCGCGGGCTGGGCGGGCCGCGTCTCGCTCAACCGCCAGCGCGGCAACTGGACCTTCAACGCCGCGGCCGGGGGCATCTCGCCGGGCTTCGAGGCGAACGATCTCGGCTTCCAGGGGCGCGCCGACCTCGTCAACGCGCACGTCGTGACCGGCTACCGCTGGGTGAGGCCCACCGACTGGTACCAGCGCATCCAGTTCAACGTGGCGCACTTCCGGCAGTGGGACTTCGGCGGGAACCGCACCTTCAACGGGGTCTGGGGGAACACCTTCTTCCGGGCGAGGAACTTCTGGGCGTTCGGCACGTGGGCCGAGCGCGGCTTCGAGGCCTACGACGCCCGGCTCACGCGTGGCGGCCCGCTCGCGCGGCGGCCGCCGCAGTTCAACTTCGGCGGCTGGTTCGAGTCCGACGACCGCCGGCGCGTGATCGTCGGCGCGGAGGCGGGGCGCTACACCGCGAGCCAGGGCGCGAACGACAGCTGGGGCGGCGGCGCCTACGTCGAGGTACGGCCCGCCTCGTCGCTGACCGTGCGGGTCGGGCCGTCGCTCGAGTTCATCAACAGCGGCCGGCAGTACCTGCAGACCAGCACCGACACGCTGGCCACCGCCACCTACGGCCGGCGCTACCTCTTCGGCGACCTCGACCAGCGCACGCTGAGCGGGAACGTCCGCGTGAACTGGATCTTCACGCCGCGGCTCTCGCTGGAGCTCTTCGCGCAGCCGTTCTTCTCGAGCGGTCGGTACACCGCGATCAAGGAGCTCGAGGCGCCGAAGACCTTCGACTTCCTCGTGTACGGCACCGAGGGCTCCACGGTGGACCGCGAGGCCGGCGTGGTGGACCCCGATGGCGCCGGCCCCGCCGCCCCGATCGCCATCGGCCAGCCCGACTTCAGCTTCGTGTCGCTGCGGGGGAACGCCGTGCTCCGGTGGGAGTACGTCCCGGGCTCCACGCTCTTCCTCGTCTGGAACCACAACCGCGCCGCCGTCGGGAACCGCGGCGACCTGGACCTCGGCGAGTCCTGGCAGTCGCTCCGCGCCGCGCCGGCCGACAACATCCTGGCCCTGAAGATCACCTACTGGTGGAACCCGTAGGCGCCGCCTGGCGCGCGCGCAGCGCTCGCGAGGATCCTCGCGACGCGGCGGGGCGCCCTCGCTACCAGCGCCGCGGCGTCTCGCCCTCCTCCTCCTCCATCGCCGTGTCGTCGTCCGCCGCATCGTCGGCGCCGGCGAGCTCGGCGGTGGAGGGCACGATGCGCTCGAGCCCGGCCCGCTGCAGCTCCGCGTTGATCGGCGCGAGGTCGCGCTCGAGGAGCGGCGCCAGGCGGTCGAGCTGCGCCTGCAGCCGGTCGCGCAGCAGCGCGAACACGTCGCGGCTCGCCTGCGTCGGCTTCGCCTCGGTGCTCGCCACCACGCCGGCGAGGGCGCTGATCTCGTTGTTGAGCCGGATCGGGTAGTTGAGCGGGTCCTGCCCGCTGCGGTTCTTCACCTGGTAGATCTGCTCCTCGACCGCCGAGAGCCTCGCCGCGTAGGCGTCGGCGGTGCGGCGGAAGGCGGCGCGCCGGCCGGCCGGCAGCTTCGCCGCGCGGTCGGCGAGCTGCGCCTTCACGTTGCGGATGGTGCGCACGGCGTTGTTCGCCGCGGAGGTGCGGTCGCGGATCTCGAGCAGGAAGGCGTACTGCTCGTCGAGGTCGGCCTGCGTGGCGGTGCTGCGCGGGTCCTTGAGCACCGTGAGCGGCTGCGTCTCGCTCCGGCCGCCGGCGGTGATCCGCACCCGGTAGCTGCCGGGCGGCACCACCGGCCCCTGCGTGCCGCCGGCCCAGAGGATCATCCCCTTGAAGGTGGCCGCGTCCTCCGCGCGCAGGTTCCACGCGAAGCTGTTCATCCCCCGCTTCTTCGGCGCGCGCGGCGGCCCGAAGGCGGGGGGCGCCGCCGGGTCGGTGCCGAAGTCGGGCGGGAGTGCCGCGGGCTCCACGCCGCGGCTGGTCACGCTGTCGCGCCTCGCCGCCCGCCGGAGGGAGTCGGCGCGCCCCGCCGAGTCGAGCTCGCTCGAGATGCGCCTGAGCACCGTGCCCTTCGCGTCGAGGAACTCGAGCACCACCGAGTCGGGCGCGCTCTTCAGCCAGTAGTGGATGACGGCCCCGCTCGGCGGGTTCTGGCCGGCGCGGCCGCCGCCGCCGAAGCCGCCGCCCCAGTTGATGCGGTGGGCGGGCCTCGGCGCGAGCAGCGCCAGCTCCTTCTGCACCAGTTCCGCCGACGCCTGCCGGAGCGGGGTGATGTCGTCCATGATCCAGAACGACCGCCCGTGCGTGCCGAGCACGATGTCGCCGTCCTTGATCACGAGGTCGTGGACCGGGACGATCGGGAGGTTCCGGCGCAGCGAATGCCAGGTGCCGCCGTCGTCGAGCGAGACGTGCACGCCGCGCTCGGTGCCCGCGACCAGCAGTCCCGGCCGCACCGGGTCCTCGCGCACGACGCGGGTGAACTCGCCCCGGGGGAGCCCGGCGTCGAGCCGCGTCCAGCTCTTGCCGTAGTCGGTCGTCTTCCAGACATAGGGCCGCATGTCGCCCAGCTGGTAGCGGTTGGCGGCCACGTAGGCGGTGCCCCCGGCGTGCGGCGACGGGTCGATGATCGAGACGCGCGTGTACTTCGCCATGTCGGGCGGCGTCACGTTCGCCCAGGTCGCGCCGCCGTCGCGCGAGACGTGCACCAGCCCGTCGTCGGAGCCGGCCCACAGCACGCCCCGCTCCCTCGGCGACTCGGCGAAGGCGAAGATCGTCCCGTAGTACTCGACGCTGGTCTGGTCCTTCGTGATCGGCCCGCCGCTCGGGCCCAGCGTCGCCGGGTCGTTGCGCGTCAGGTCGCCGCTGATCACCTGCCAGGTCTGCCCCTCGTCGCGCGTGCGGAAGACCACGTTGCCCGTCACGTAGAGCGTGTTCGGGTCGTGCGGCGACACGACGATCGGGTAGGTCCACTGGAAGCGGTACTTCAGGTCGCCCGCCGAGTGGCCCATCGGGTTGAGCGGCCAGGGCATGATGTTGCGCTCGAGCCCGGTCGCCATGTCCACGCGGGTGAGGAAGCCGCCGTAGCTCCCGCCGTAGCTGATGTCCGGGTTGTCGGGCCGGAACGCCAGGTACCCCGACTCGCCGCCCGCCGGCCAGGACGCGTCGCGCATCGTGACCCCGCCTTCCTTCCGGCTCGGCAGGCAGATCGTGCTGTTGTCCTGCTGCGCGCCGCAGACCCGGTAGGGGAAGTGGTTCGTGGTGATCACGTGGTACATCTGGGCGGTGGCGTACTCCTGCCCCGTCCAGCTGCGGCCGGCGTTGAGCGACACGTTCGCCCCGCCGTCGTTCCCCTCGATCATCCGCTGGTTGTTCTCGGGGGCGATCCAGAGGTCGTGGCTGTCGCCGTGCGGCGTGCGGATGTTGCTCCACGTCCTCCCGCCGTCGGTGGAGCGCTGGAACGACACGTTGCTCGCGTACACGATGTTCGTGTCCTTCGTGTCCGCGTAGATCTTCGTGTAGTACCAGGCGCGCTGGCGCAGCTTCCGCTCGTCGTTCACGCGCGTCCACGTCTCGCCGGCGTCGTCGGAGCGGTACACGCCGCCCGAGTCGGCCTCGATGAGCGCCCAGAGCCGCTTCGGGTTCGCGGGCGACACGGTGACGCCCACGTTCCCCCAGAGGCCCTTCGGCAGCCCCGTGTTGCCGGTGAGCTCCACCCAGGTCTCGCCGCCGTCGGTGCTCTTGAAGAGCCCGCTCCCCTTGCCGCCGCTCACGAGCTGCCACGGCGTGCGGCCCGACTGCCAGAACGCCGCGTAGAGCACGTTCGGGTTGGCCGGGTCGAGGGCGAGGTCGCTGACGCCGGTGGAGTCGTTGCGGAAGAGCACCTTCCGCCAGCTCTTCCCGCCGTCGGTCGTCTTGTACACGCCGCGGTCGGGGGTCGGCACCCACACGTTGCCCTGCGCGCCGACCCACGCGACGTCCGGGTTCCTCGGGTGCACGCGCACGCGCGAGATCTGCCGCGTCTCGACGAGCCCGACGTACTGCCAGGTGCGGCCCCCGTCGGTCGTCTTGAAGACGCCGTCGCCGTGCGACACGTTGCCGCGGATCGGGAACTCGCCGGTGCCGACGTACACCACGTCGGGGTTCGACTCGGCGACGCCGATCGCGCCGATGGTGCCGCCGAAGTACCGGTCGCTCGCCGGGGCCCAGGTGAGCCCGCCGTCGGTCGTCTTGAAGACGCCGCCGCCGGTCGTGCCCATCCAGTACTCCTGCGGCCGCGCCTGCGAGCCGGCCACCGCCACCGACCGCCCGCCGCGCAGCGGCCCGAGCTCGCGCCACGCGAGCGACGCCCACGCCGACGAGTCCACCTTCGCGGGCCGCCCCTGCGCCGCGAGCGGCGCGGCGAGGACGGCGGGAGCGAGCACCAGAGCGAGCCACCGCGACGCGTTCACGGAATCCCCCGGGTCGTCAGGTCGTGTGCGGGAACCGGGCGGCGCTCAGCGCGCCGCCGTCTGCTTCGCCTTCGTCCACTTGCCGAACCAGCTGCGCAGGTACGCCTGCGTCCGCAGGAAGTTCGACGGCCGCGACGACGTGCCGTGCCACTCGTCGTTGAACCGCACCATCGCCGTCGGCACGCGGCGCCGCTGCAGCGCCTGGTAGAACTCCTCCGTCTGCCCCATCGGCGTGCGCAGGTCGTTCACGCCGGTCATGAGCATCGTCGGCGTCGTCACGTTGCCGACGTACATGAGCGGCGAGCGGCGCAGGTGCTCCGTCGGGTCCTCCCACGGGAGCTTCTCGAAGTTGTTGTACCAGCCGAGCCCGTCGGTCGTCCCCACGAAGCTCAGCCAGTTGATGACCGGGCAGTTCGACGACGCCGCGGCGAAGCGGTCGGTGTGGCCCACGATCCACGCCGTGAGCACCCCGCCGCCGCTGCAGCCGTACACGTACATCCGGGTGGTGTCCACGATCCCGCGCGCGACCACGGCGTCCACGCTCGCCATCAGGTCGTCGTAGTCCCTGCCGGGATACGCGTTCTTGATCGCGTTCCCGAAGGCGCTGCCGTAGCCGGTGCTGCCGCGCGGGTTGGTGTACAGCACCAGGAAGCCGTTCGCCGCGTGCTCCTGCCAGGCGTAGCTGAAGCCCACGTTGTACATCGCGTGCGGTCCGCCGTGGATGGACAGCATGAGCGGGTACTGCCGCGCCGGGTCGAAGCCGGGCGGGGTGACGAGCCACCCCTGCACCCGGAGCCCGTCGGCCGAGGTGACCCACAGCTCCTCCACCGCGCCGAGCCGCTTCCCGCCCAGGATGTCGGCGTTCACGTCGGTGAGCTGCCGCAGGACGGGCTTCCGCACGCTGAAGGCGACCACGTCGTTCGGCTGCTGCGGCGCGGTGCGCACCCCCACCGCCGTGCCCAGGCGGCCGATGTCGGTCACCGTGAGCACGTGCGTGCCGGTCGTGACCTGCCGCACCTGCCCGGTGACGCTCGCGAACCAGAGGTTGCGGCTCCCCTGGTCCTCGACGCCGAAGTAGATCCCGCTCCCGTCGGCGGCCCAGACGAGGTCGCGCGGGGTGCGGTCGAGCGACGCGGTGAGGACGCGCGGGTTGCGCCCGTCGGCCTCCATGACGTACAGCCGCGAGTCGGTCCACGTGGCGTCGGTCGAGTCGAAGCCGACGTACGCCACGAGCGTCCCCGAGGGCGAGGGCACCGGCGAGGTGTCGGGCCCGCGGCGTCGCGTGAGCTGCGTCACCGCGCCGCTCGCCACGTCGAGCCGGTAGATCTCCGACTCGCGCCAGCGCCACGGCGCGTCCTCCTCGCGCAGCGCGCTGAAGAGGAGCGCCGCGCCGTCGGGGGTCCATTCGGGGGCGCCGTGGTCGTAGTCGCCGCTCGTGAGCTGGCGCGGCGTCCCGCCGTCGGCGCTCACGGTGAACAGGTGCTGGTACCCCTCGTCGATGAACCCCTGCCGGTCGCGGCGGTAGACGGGGCGGGTCACCACCTTGGGCGGCTCGACCCACTTCGCGCCCTTCGGCGCCGCCGGGATCTCGACGCGCCAGTCGCTCCTCGAGGGGACGAGCTTCCGGAAGGCGATCGTCTTCCCGTCGGGCGACCAGCGGAGGTCGGACGGCGCCTCGCCCACGCGGGTCACCTGGCTCACAGCGCCCTCGGCGTCCATCCACCGCACGAAGACCTGCGGCCCCGCCGGCTCCCCCTCCGCGATGAAGGCGATCCGTCGCCCGTCGGGCGACCACTGCGCGTCGGCGCCCTTCACGAGGAACCGGTTGCGCCCGCCGTCCGCGTCCATGATCCAGAGCGCCGACTCCCAACGGTCCTTGAGCTTGTCGATCCACCGGCGGGTGTAGATCACCTGCGTCCCGTCGGGGGAGAGCCGGGGGTTCTGCACGTCCTCGAAGTCGAGGTACGACTGCAGCGACAGCCGGTCGGCCGGCTCCTGGGCGGCGGCGGGGGCCGCCAGGGCGAGGCCGGCGACGAGCAGGCGGGCGACGGAGGGGAACGGGCGCAGCGTCGGCATGCACGCCTCCCCGCGCTCGGGGGCGCGGACGGACAGGGGGAGCGGGACGGGGTCGGGAGGAACCGTCACACAAGCTACGCGCGCATTACATTCTCGCGCCATGCCGCGCCACCGGTTCCTCGCCGCGCTGTTCGCGCTCGCCGCGTGCGGCGGCCCCGCGAAGGTCACGATCCCGGTCGTCCGCCTCGAGGCCCCGCCCGACACGCTCGCCATCGACGTCAGGGACCTCGCGAGCGCCGCGTGGCTCGGCGGGTCGCGCTGGGCCGTCGCCTCGCCCACCTTCGGCAGCGTGGACCTGGTGGACTTCGAGCGGCGGACGGTGCGGCCCCTGGGCGGGCTCCGGAACCCCGAGCTCGGCAGCGCCGCCCTGGTGCGCGCGCAGGGCGACACGCTCGTGGTGCTCGACCCGGGCAAGCGGCGCACGTCGCTCTGGACGTGGGACGAGCGCCTCGTGGGCTGGGCCGGCGCGGTGGACGCGGCGCGCGGCGCCCTCCCCCGGGCGCGCGACGCCGCCGGCGCCTGGTACCTCGAGCTCGCCCCGCCGCCGCGCGGCGACGGCAGCGGCGCCCGCGACTCGGCGCGCGTGCTGCGGCTCCGCGCGGACGGCGCCCTCGATACCGTCGCGAGCCTCGCCCCGCTCGACCTCGCGCCGGTCGAGGGGGAGCGCGGCCGGCGCTTCGAGCGGCGGCTCTTCAGCGGCAACGACCACTGGGGCGTGCTGCGTGACGGCACCGTCTGGATCGCGCGGATCTACGACCACCGCCTCGAGTGGCGCGCCCCCGACGGCACCGTAACGCGCAGCGCGCCGCTCCCCGACCGGCTGATCGAGGTGACGCGGATCGACCGCGAGCTGTTCTATCGCAACTTCCCCCCGGAGCTGCGCACCACCGCCGAGCAGCTGCCGATCTCGCCGTTCAAGCCGTGGGTGGAGGCCGCGTTCGACGGGCCGGGCCCCACCGTCTGGATCGAGCGGCCGCGCTCGATCACCGACAGCGTGCGCGCCTACCTCGCCGTCGGCCGCGACGCCGCGGTCCGGTACGAGGTCCAGCTCCCGGGCGACGCCCGCGCGCTCGCCGCCTCGGCCGACCGTCTCCTCGCCGTCGCCCCCAAGCCCGGCGGGATGCACCTCATGGAATTCGTGCTGCCGCCCGCGCCGCCCGCGCCGGCGCCGACCCGCTGACCCGGACCCCGATGCGTCCGACATTCGCCCTTCCCCTGCTGGCCCTGGGCCTGCTCGCCGGCTGCGCCGAGGCGCAGCGGCGCCCCGCCGCCGCCGCGGCGGTCACCCTCGAGCAGGCGCTCGCGACGCCGGTGCAGGCCGCCGCGTACGTCGTGGAACTCACGGACGGCCGCGTCGCCTTCGCCGACACCCGCGCACGGCTCGCCCTGCGCGCCGACCTCGCCACCGGGCGGGTGGACACCATCGGCGCGCGCGCCGACACCGTGCGCACCGACGACGGCGGCGTCTACCGGCTCCCCGGCGTCGTCGTGAAGCTCGGCGGTGACACCCTCGGCGTGGTGGACTTCGCCGCGCTGCGCACCACCGTCTGGGGGGAGGACGGCAGCTTCCGCGGCGTGCGCCGCTTCGCGCCGATCGGCGGGGCGACGCCGGTGCTCGCGTACGACGCCCGGGGCTATGGCTACAAGGTGGACTACCAGGCGGTCCTCGGCGGGAGCGAGCCCGGGAGCGCGGTGCGCCCCGACAGCGTGCCGGTGCTGCGCCTGCGGCCCGACGCGGCGACCGCCGACACCGTGGGGTACCTCAGCGCGCCCGACTACGGCGACGCGATGTTCGGCGAGCAGATGCAGCAGGTGGCGATGGTCTTCGGCCCGAACGACCTCACCGGCGTGCTGCCCGACGGCTCGCTCTGGATCGCGCGGGCCCGCACCTACTCGGTGGACTGGCGTGACCCCGACGGCCGCTGGAGGCGCGGCGCGCCGCGCGACTTCCCCCGGGTGCCGGTCACCGACGCCGACAAGGACCGGGTGCTGCAGGGGCTGCAGGCGCAGCCGGGCTTCCCGAAGAACATTCCGATCCGCTACCCGTTCGCCGCCACGAAGCCGTCGTTCGAGCGCGCGCTCGGCAACGCGTACGCGGGCGAGGTGTGGCTGCAGCAGCCGCGCGCGGCGGCCGACGGGCCCACCACCTACGGCGTCTTCGGTCGCGACGGGCGCTGGTCGCGCGACGTGACCTTCCCGGCCGGCGTCACGCTGCTCGGCTTCGGGCAGGGGGGCGCGCTCTACGCCGCGGCCCGCACGCCGGCCGGCACGCTCACGCTCGGCCGCTACCGCGAGGTGCCGGCGCGGTAGCCGTCAGTCGAGGATGGGCGGCTGGTCGGCCGGCCGCCCGTGCTCCGGCTTCGGGTCGGTCGCGCGGCGCTGGCGGCGGCGGCCCTCCTCGTACCAGCGGCGCGTCACCTCGCCCGCCAGCTCGCGGTTGCCGAGCCCGAAGGCGAGCCCCACGGCGAGCGCCACCGCGCCCAGGATCAGCGTGAACGTCGCGGTCACGATCTCCTCCGCGACGCCGAGCTGCTGCAGCGCCATGAAGACGGCGACGAGCACCACGCCGCTCTTCGCGAGCTTCGCCAGCGTCAGCACCCCCGCCATCTCGCCGGCGCTCGCCAGCACGAGCCCGCGCACGAACTCGCCGACGATCATCCCGAGGATGACGATCACCACCGCGCCGATGAGCGTGGGGATGAACTGCAGCATCTGCGAGAGGACGGCGCTCACCCCCTCGAGGCCGAGGGCGAGGCTCGCGAGCAGCGTCACGACGAGCATCACGAGCCAGAAGACGAGCTTGGCGAGCGCGCGCACCGGGTCGTGCATCCCCGCGCGCGCCGCCACCTCGTCGAGCCCGCCCGCCGCGGCCATGCGGTCGAACTCCATCCGCTTGAGCGTGCGGTCCGCGAACCGCTGCACCTGCCGGGCGAGCAGGTAGCCCGTGAGCAGGATCACCGTCGCCGCGAGGAGCGCGGGGAGGATCGCCCCGATCTCCTCGAGCCCCCGCAGGAGCCGGTCGAAGTAGTCGTTCATGGCCGCACCTCGATCACCAGTTTGCCCGCCTGCGTCCCCTCCGCGAGGGCGTGGAACGCGGCGATCGCCTCGTCGAACGGCACCGTGCGGTCCACCACGGGCCAGAGCCGCCCTTCGGCGGCCTCCGCCGCGATCGCGGCGAACTCCGCCCGGCTCCCCATCGTGGAGCCCAAGATCGACCACTGGTGCCAGAAGAGCTTGCGCACGTCGAGCCCCACCATCGGGCCGCCGGTGGCGCCGCAGGTGACGAGCCGGCCGCCGCGCCGGAGCGCGCGGAGCGACGACTGCCACGTCGGCTCGCCGATCGAGTCCACCACCACGTCCGCCCCGGCCCCGTCCGTGAGCCGGCGCACCTCGCGCACGACGTCGAGCGTCGCGTGGTTCAGCCCCGCGTGCGCGCCGAGCGCGCGGACGCGCTCCAGCTTGGCGTCGGACGAGCTGGTGACGATCACGCGGGCGCCGCGCAGCAGCGCCACCTGCAGCGCCGCCATCGCCACCCCGCCGCCGATCCCCCAGATGAGCACCGTCTCGCCCGGCTGCACCCGCGCGCGGGTGACGAGCATCCGCCACGCCGTGAGGGTGGCGAGCGGGAACGCCGCCGCCTGCGCCCAGCCCATCGCCGCGGGGACCGGCGCCACGTTGGCCGCCGGCACCACCACGTACTCGGCGGCGGTGCCAGGCCGGTGCTCGCCGAGCAGCCGGAAGGCGTCGCAGAGCGACTCCTCCCCGGCGCCGCAGGCGGCGCAGCGCCCGCACGAGAGGCCGGGGTTGATCATCACCCGGTCGCCGGGCCGCACCGTCGTCACGGCGTCGCCCGTCGCGTCCACCACCCCCGCGCCGTCGGCGCCCATGACGTGCGGGAACTGGTGCTGCACCCCGGGGAGCCCCTTCGCCACGAAGAGGTCGAGGTGGTTGAGCGCGGCCGCGTGCACCCGGATGCGCACGTCGCCCGGGTCGGCCAGCTCGGGCACCGGCACGTCGGCGAAGGCGAGGTGCTCCAGCCCGCCGGTCGCCGTCAGGACCAGCGCCCGCATCACCAGTCCACGCCCGCGAGCTGCTCGCCCGGCTTCAGGAAGATGGGGGCCGACGGCACCGTGGGCGCCGCGTCGAGCGGCCGCACGAACAGCTCGCTCGCGGCCACGCGGGCCGCGCCGCTCCCCGCGAGGCGGCTCGTGACGTAGGCGAGCTGCCGCCCGTCGCGCGAGACGGCGAGCGCGGCCACGCGTGCGGGCACCTCCACGAGCAGCGTCGGCACCGTGGCGCCCGCCGGGAGCCGCACGACGCGGGTGCGGCTGCCGCCCGCCTCGACCGTGTAGACCAGGTCGCCGTTCGGGAGCCAGCGCGGTGTCGCCTCGCGGTCGGTGCCGGTGGTGAGCCGCCGCAGGCCGGTGCCGTCGAGCCGCACCTCCCAGAGCCGCGGCCCGCCATCGCGCGACGAGACGAACGCGACCCGCTGCCCGTCGGGCGACACGTCAGGCGTGGCGGCGCCCCCCTTGCCGCTCGTGAGCGGCCGCGCCGCGCCCCCGTCCGCACCCACCGCGAAGAGCTGCGGCGTCCCCTGCACGCGCGACGAGACGAAGACCAGCTGGCGGCCGTCGGGGGTCCACCGCGGGTCGGTGTCGGCCCCGGGCTCGGCCGTGAGGCGGCGCAGGTTCTGGCCGTCGGCGTCGAGCACCACGACATCCACGTTGCCGCTGTCCACCATCGCCGCGGCCGCGACCGACGCGCGGTCGGGGCTGCGCGCCGGCTGCGTGACCGCGCGCCCGAGGATCCGCGCGAGCGGGAGGAACTGCTCGGGCCGCTCGAGGAAGAGCTGGTAGAGCCCGAAGGCGCCGTCGCGGCTCGAGCCGACGAGCAGGTCGCCCACCACGAACGCCGTCACGGTATCGGCCGCACCCCACGCGGTGCCCGCCACGAGGTGCGCGCGCCCCGGCGCCCGGGCGCGGAGCGCGCCGTCCGGCGCCACCTCGACGAGGTCCGGCCGGTCGCTGCTCCAGGTGACCGCCGCGGCGCCCGAGGGCAGCTCGAGCGGCGCGCCACCCTCCGACAGCACTGCCGCCGACACGCGGCCGCCATCGCCCGGACGCAGCACGATCCGCTCGCGGTCGGCGCGCAGCCCGCCCCCCACCACCTCCACCTGCCAGGTCACCGGCGGCTGCCGGCCGAAGGTCGCGGTGAGCGTGGTGCGGCCGATGCGGAGCCCCCGCACCGAGCGGAGCGGCGCCTCCCACTGCGCGATGGTGGTGTCGCCCACCTGCCAGGCGACGCGCGCGTCGGCGATCTCGGCGCCGTCGCCGCCGATGACGCGGAAGCCGACGGCGCGCACCCCCGTGAGCGGCACCCGCAGCGGCCCCTGCTCGGGAGCCGGCGTGAGCACGAACTCCTTCACCGCCGCGTGCACCGACACGCGCACCGCCCCCTCGGGCTCGATCCCGCCGACGCGGATCGTGGTCTGGCCGGCGGCCAGCGCGCGCACCAGCCCCGTCGGGTCCACGACCGCGACCGACGAGTCGAGCGAGGCCCAGGTGACGGGCACGCGCGTCACCCGCCGGCCCTGCGAGGGCGCCAGCAGGGCGAGCCGCGTGGTGTCGCCCACGGCGAGCTGCACCTGCACGGCGGAAAGCTCCAGCTCCGCGCTGATCTCCACGCGGAGGGTGCCGGTCACCGTGCCGTCGGTCACCTGGACGGCGGCCGAGCCGGGGCGGAGCGCCTTGAGCCGCCCCGTGTTCGGGTCCACGGCGACGAGCGACGGGTTCGGCGTGCTCCACCGCGCGCGCTCCAGCGGGCGGGTGGTGCCGTCGGTGAGCTGCGCGAGCGCCACCGGCTGCGCGCTCTCGGTGATCACGAGCTGCAGCTCGGGCTCGGGGAAGACGATCGCCGCCACCGGCGCGGCCTTCGCCGCGACCGCCACCGCCTGCACGAGCACCGGCACCGGGTAGCTCTGCTCGCCCGCCGTGACGCGGACCGTGGTGAGCCCCGGCTGGCGACCCTCAACCGTCCCGTCGCCGCCCACGGCCGCGACGCTCGTGTCGGCGCTCGCGAACGCGAAGCGCGCGCCGGTGAGGATGGTGCCGCGCGCGTCGAACGCGACGGGCAGGAGCTTGCGCTTCTCGCCGAGCTTCAGCGTCAGGCGGTCGGGGGTCACCTGCAACTCGGCCACCTGCGCGGCCGCGCTGCGCGGGATGATGAAGCCGGCCAGCAGGGCCACGGCGACGAGCGGGAATCGGAGCCACGTCATGAGGGCGGAAAGTAAGGCGGCGCAACGAGTTGTGGAATCGCCCCGACGGCGCCGCCGCCCCGGCGCCCAGGGCGGCGGGCCCGCGGTGCCCTGCCACCCTCCCCGCGCCCATCGCGCAGCGCGCGACGCGCGACGCGCGACGCGCGACGCACCGCACCACGCACGCACTCGCCCCGCCCACCTTGCAGGACGTCGCTCCTCGTGCATCATATAGAGCGCTCCACACGCAGCGTCATCTCGCAGCACCACGCACGCGCAGTTCCATGCATCCTCGCGGCGGGGCACGCCGCAGCTGAAGCCGGAGGACACCCACGATGAGCGTCGAGTCGAGCTGGTCGAGTGGCGGCTGGATGGACGACACACCTGCGAGCGAACCCGCCACCCCGGCGGCACCGTCGTGGAGCGTGCCCGCGACGCCCGCGACCCCGGCGGGAAGCACCCCCGCGGCGAAGCCGGCGGCCGCCAGGGCGAAGAAGCCGGCGGCGAAGAAGGCCGCGAAGAAGACCGCCGTGAAGAAGGCGGTGAAGAAGGCGGTGAAGAAGGTCGCCAACAAGCGGGCGGCGAAGAAGGCGGCGAAGAAGGCGAAGCGCACCGCCCGCAAGACGGCGCGGAAGGCGAAGCGGGTGGTCCGGAAGGCCGTCCGCAAGGTGAAGCGGGTGGCCCGGAAGACCGTCCGGAAGGCGAAGAAGGCCGCCAAGAAGAAGAAGTGAGCGGCGCCTCCGCTCGCGTGCGGACCGCGGCGATCCCTGTCGCCGCGGTCGCGCGCGGTCGCCCGACCGCGCCCCCACCCCTCCCGTGACCCGCACCTCGACCGGCCTTGCCGTCGCGGTGGCCCTGCTCGTGGCAGGGTGCAGCCGCGGCGAGCCCAACGGCATCGCGCTCACCGGCGCGACCGTGATCGACGGGACCGACGCCGCGCCGCGCCCGAACATGGTCGTCGTGGTCCGCAGGCAGCGGATCGAGACGATCGAGCCCGCCGACGGCTTCACGCTCCCGCCGCGCACGGTGGCAGTGGACGTGCGGGGACGCTGGATCATCCCGGGGCTCGTGGACGCGCACGTGCACGTGGCCGACTGGACGCTGCCGCGCTTCCTGGCGTTCGGCGTGACCAGCGTGCGCGACATGCACGGCAACCTCGAAGGGCTCATCCGCCTCCGCGGCGTCCTCAACGACGGGCGCCGGCCCGGGCCCCGGCTCTACCTCGCGGGCTCGATGATCGACGGCTCGCCACCCACCTACCCCGACGCGATCGCCGTGACCGACGGCGACTCCGCGCGGCGCGCGGTGGACGCGCTGGCGGTCGCCGGCGTGGACTTCGTGAAGGGCTACACCCGCCTGACGCCGACGGTGCTGCAGGAGCTGGTGGACGAGGCCCAGGTCTTCGGGCTGCGGGTGAGCACGCACCTGGGCCTCACGGACGCCCTCACGGCCGCGCGCCTCGGCGTGCGCGGCCTCGAGCACCTGAGCGGCATCCCCGAGGCCGCCGGCAACCCGGAGCCGCTCTACGCGGCGCACCGCGAGAGCTTCTTCGCGGGATGGAATGCCTTCGAGCGCGCGTGGGCCACCGCCGATTCCGCGGCGCTCGCGCGCGTCGCGAAGGAGCTCGCCGACGCCCGGGTCGTCGTCACGCCGACGCTCGTGCTGCACGAGGTCTTCAGCCGGCTCGACGACTCCGCCGGCGCCGGCGACCCCGACCTGCAGTGGGTGCCGGCCGCCGAGATCGATCGCTGGAACGTCCCCGACCTCGTGCGGCGCGCCGGCTGGACCGCCGCCGACTTCGCCGCCTTCCGCGCCGCGCGCCCGCGGCAGGACCTCTTCGTGCGCGAGTTCCGCGCGGCGGGCGGGACGCTCGCCGCCGGTTCCGACGCCGCCAACCAGCGGCTCGTGCCGGGCGCCAGCCTGCACCGCGAGCTGGAACTGCTGGTCGCCGCCGGTCTCTCGCCCGCCGAGGCGCTGCGCAGCGCCACCTCGGCCGCCGCGCAGCTCCTCGGCGCCGACTCCCTCGGCGTCCTCGTCCCCGGCCGCCTCGCCGACCTCGTGGTGCTCTCGGCCGACCCGCTCGCCGACATCCGCAACACGCGGCAGGTCGAGAAGGTCCTGGTGCGCGGCCGCCTCCTCGACGCCGACAGTCTCCGCCGGACCCTGCGCTGAGCGCGCTCGCGCGCGCCCGGCCGACCGCCCATGTCGCACCCGCCCGCCGACCAGCGACCCCGGATCCGCCTGACCTCGCTCTCGCACGGCGCCGGCTGAGGGTGCAAGCTCGGCATGGCCGAGTTGGCGCACGTGCTGCGTCAGGTGCCGTTGCCGGGGGATCCGCGGCTGCTCGTCGGGGCCGGGGAAGGGGACGACGCGGCCGTCTGGCGCGTGGACACCGGGCGCGCGCTCGTCGCCACGGCCGACTTCTTCACCCCGATCGTGGACGACGCGCGTGCCTGGGGCGCGATCGCGGCGGCGAACGCGCTGAGTGACGTCTACGCCATGGGCGGCACCCCGCTCTTCGCGCTCAACCTCGCCGGCTGGCCGCGCGAGCGCCTGCCGCTCGACCTGCTCGCCGAGGTGCTGGCCGGGGGTGCCGAGGTCGCGGCGGAGGCGGGGTGCGTCGTCGCCGGTGGCCACACGATCGACGCGCACGAGCCCACCTACGGGCTCGCGGTGGTCGGCGAGGCGCACCCGGACCGGCTGCTCACCCATCGCGGCGCCCGCCCCGGCGACCGCCTCGTGCTCACCAAGCCGCTCGGCACCGGCCTCCTCGCCACCGCGCTCAAGCGCGACCGGCTCGACGCGCTGCAGCTCGCGCCGGCGGTGCAGGTGATGCGCGCGCTGAACGCCGACGCGAGCGCGGCCGCCCTCGCGCACGGCGTGCGGAGCGCCACCGACGTCACGGGCTTCGGCCTGCTCGGGCACCTGCACCGCCTCCTCCTGGCGAGCGGCGTCGGCGCCACCCTCGGCGCCGACGCGGTGCCGGCCCTCGACCTCGCGCTCGAGCTGGCGGCCGAGGGTGTCGTCGCGGGGGGGAGCCGGCGCAACCTCGAGGCGGCGCAGGCGTACGCCACTTTCGAGCCGTTCGTCACGGAGCCCGAGCGCCTCCTGCTCGCCGACGCGCAGACCTCGGGCGGGCTGCTGCTCGCCGTCCCGCCGGCCGCGCACGCGGGGCTCGTCGCCGCGCTGCGCGCCGCGGGCACGCCGGCCGCCGCCACGATCGGCACCGTCACCGACGCCCCCGCCGGCACCATCGCGGTGCGGCGCGGGTCCGCGTAGCGCCGGTGGCCATCCGCTGGGCGTCCGACCGGATGAACCAGCTCGAGCGCGCGGCGCTCGAGCGGAAGCGTGTCGTCGTGGAGCGCCGCGGCGCCGAGTTCGTGGTGGTGGCGCTCGCCGTGCGCGCGGGCGCCCGCGGCGACGTGCTGGTGGGCCGCCTGCCGATGACGGGCGAGGCGATGGAGTTCGCCCTCGCGGAGCTCGACGCCGTCAGCATCCTCGACTGATCGTGCGCGGCGTCGTGGTGGTGCACCTGGACGAGAGCTGCCTCGGCAACGGCCGCGACGGCGCCACCCCCGGCGGCGCCGGGGCGCTCCTCGAGGCCGAGGCCGGCGGCCGCGTGGAACGGCGCGACCTCGCCGTCGCGGAGGCCGACACCACCAACAACCGCATGGCCCTCGCGGGCGCCACCCTCGTGCTCGAGCACCTCGCCGCACGCGGCCGCGCCCCCGCGGTGATCTGCGTCTCCGACTCCGAGTACCTCGTGCGCGGGATGCGCGAGTGGGTCCCCGGCTGGGCCGCCCGCGGTTGGCGCCGCAAGGGCGGGCCGATCGAGAACCTCGAGCGCTGGCAGCGCCTGTACCGTGCCGCCGCCGCCGTCGCCGTGCAGTGGACCTGGGTGCGCGGCCACGCCGGCCACCCGAAGAACGAGTACGCGAACGACCTCGCCGTGCGGGCGGCGCGCACGCAGGCGGGGACGGGCGGCGTGGTCGAGTCCGGGTGGGAGGCGTGGCTCGCGGCCGCGCGCGCCCGGGGCCGCTACCTCGACTACGACGCCGACGCCGCCTACCGCGCCCTCGCCGCGAAGGCCGGCGGCACCCTCGCCTTCAGCGAGGCGGAGCCCCGCGCCTGAACGCGCCCTGGGCCGGCGGGGCGACTGCCCGCCGGCCCACGGCTCCCGTGGGGCCTCCCGGCCTCAGGCCGAGGGCGGCGGGGTGTAGGTCTTCGTCGGCCGCTGGCCGCAGCCGGTCCACTCGAGCGTCAGCTCGCCGCCGTTCGCCAGCTTCAGCAGGAGCGTGCCGTCCACGATCCGCGGGCGCTGCTGGCAGCTCGGGTCGTACTGCAGCAGCTCGGGGGTCGAGACCGTGAAGGTCTTCGTCGTCCCCTCGCGCGACCAGGTGATCGTGCCCTTCGTGTCGATCGTCCCCGACGGCAGGGGCCCGAAGCCGGCCAGCGTGGCGCCACCCGTCGCGCGGAAGATGCGCGTGAGGTCGTGCGCGATCGTCGAGGTCTTGCCGGCGTAGGTGCGCTCGAGCGTCACCGCGTTCACCTGCTTGATCGAGTCGGCGTCCTGCATCACGCTGCGCGAGCCGTCGCGGACCGACTTGAACGACTTCGTCGCGTCGGTGCCGTTCACGAAGTCGAAGGTGAAGTCGGTGTAGCGCAGCTCGTACGAGCGGTTCGCCACCGTCGGCGCGATGTCGGTGATGGCGATGCTGCCGGTCAGCGTCAGGGTGTTCGCCCCGAGCGTGAAGGTGCAGTTGGCGGCGGTGTAGGTGAGCGTCACGTCGCGGATCCCGTCGCGGTCGGCGTCGGCCCCGAAGGTGCCGGTGGCGCAGAGCGGGCGCCGGACGCCGTCGAAGCCGGGGCGGTCGGGCGCGCCGCGGTCGCTGGCCAGCACGTCGGGCGTCGTCTCGACGGCGAAGGTCGGCATGAGCGCGTCGTCGTGCATGAGGCCGTACATCATCTCGTCGCTCTCGTCCGCGACGTCGGCGGCGACCTGCTCGACCTGCCGGGCCGAGAGGGCCTGCGGCTCCGCGCCGCTGCCGGTGGTGTCGGAGCAGGCCGCCAGCACGGCGGCTGCCGACAGGAAGGCGAGGTGGTGGTAGCGCATGGACATCTGGTGTTCTCCCCCTGTTCGTGGTGCGGTTCTCGGTCCCCGGGTGGTGCCCCCAATTCGTTCGCTGCTGCAACCGCCCCGACAGACGGGCTTGGCCACCCGGCGTTAACCCGACCCGCATGGCGCAGATTCTTGCGCCGCCCGCCCATATTGATTGCGGGTTCCCCACCGGCAGCCACCCCGGCCCCTCCCCATGGACCCCCTCGCCCGCTTCGCCGCCCTCCTCGCCGACCGGCAGTCCCGGCTGACCGGGACCTGCGGCGAGCCGCTGTCCTTGGCCGCCATCCGCCAGGTGGTGCTGCCCTACCGTCAGTGCCGGCGGGAGCTCGACCTCGCCTCGAGCGAGGACTACGACCTGCTCCTCCTGCGCCTCGCCTCGGGGGAGGGCGCGCTCGCCCGCCTGCAGCCGCCCGACGTGATGGAGCTCCTCCGGCTCGAACTGCTCACGCCGCACCCCGACCTCTCGCTCCTCGAGGTGCACGCCGACGCGCAGCTCGCGCTCCAGCGGACGGTGCCGCTCGAGGAGTTCGCGCCGCCCGTCGCCGCGCCGCCGCGCGCGCCGACCCCGCCGGCGCCCGGGCCCGCCGTCGTGCCGCCGGAGCCGGCCCGCCGCTGCAGCGGCTGCGGCGGCCCGCTCCCCGCAGGGCGCGCGGTCCGCTTCTGCCCGTGGTGCGGCGCCGAGGTGGGTGCGCACACCTGTCGCTGCGGTGCCGTGCTCCAACCCGGCTGGCGCCACTGCGTGGACTGCGGGGCGGCCACGGGACGCTAACTTCCCGGGCATGACCGGCCCCCTGCCCCGCGACGTCGTCTTCCTCGCCGCCGTCCGCACCGGCTTCGGCGCCTTCGGCGGCACGCTCAAGGACTTCTCGGCGACCGACCTCGGCGCGCACGCGGCCACGGCCGCGCTCGTCGCCGCGCGCGTCGCGCCGGCCGACGTGGAGCACGTGATCGTCGGCAACGCGCTGCAGACGTCGCGGGACGCGATCTACCTGGCGCGGCACGTCGGCCTTCGCGCAGGAGTGCCGGTGGAGGTGCCCGCGCTCACCGTGAACCGGCTCTGCGGCTCGGGGTTCGAGGCGGTCATCCAGGCGGCGCAGCTCATCCTCCTCGGCGAGGCGCGCGTGGTGCTGGCCGGCGGCGCCGAGTCGATGAGCCAGGCCCCGCACGTGGTGCGCGGCGCGCGCTGGGGGCTGCGCTTCGGGCCGCCCGCCCCGCTCGAGGACGCCCTCTTCGAGGCGCTGCGCGACCCGTTCTGCGGCCTCTCGATGGCGGAGACCGCCGAGCTGCTGGCCGAGCGCCACGGGCTGGGACGGGACGCGGTGGATGCGTACGCGCTGCTGAGCCAGGTGCGCGCGGCGACGGCGTGGGCCGCCGGCGTCTTCGCCGACGAGGTGGTGCCGGTGCCCGTCCGCAACCGCAGGACGGGGCAGGACGAGCCGTGGGCCGCCGACGAGCACATGCGGCCGCACACCACCGCCGAGGCGCTCGCGAAGCTCACGCCCTACTTCAAGCGGGACGGCGTCGTGACGGCGGGCAACGCCTCGGGGATCGCCGACGGCGCCGCGATGCTCGTGGTGGCCGACGGCGCGTGGGCCGCCGAGCGCGGGCTCGTGCCGATCGGGCGGCTGGTGGCGTGGGGAATCGCGGGTGTGGACCCGGCGGTCATGGGGATCGGACCCGTGCCGGCCGCGCGCACGGCGCTGCGCCGGGCGGGGCTCGACCTGGCGCGGATGGACCTGGTGGAGGTCAACGAGGCGTTCGCGGCGCAGTACCTCGCGGTCGAGCGCGAGCTCGGGCTCGACCGCGAGCGCACCAACGTGCACGGCGGCGCCGTGGCCCTCGGCCACCCGCTCGCGGCGAGCGGCGCCCGCCTCACCGCGCACCTGCTGCACGCGCTCCGGCGGCGCGGCGACCGCCTCGGGCTCGGCGCCGCGTGCATCGGCGGGGGCCAGGGGGCGGCCGTCGTCGTCGAGGGCGTCCCGCCCGCGGCGGGGAACTGAGCGATGGAACTCCTGTTCGTCCCGCTCGCCATCGCGGTCGGCTACTGCTTCGCGAGCCTCCGCGTGCTCAAGCAGTACGAGCGCGGCGTCGCCTTCTTCCTCGGGCGGTACTGGGGGACGAAGGGGCCGGGGCTCGTCTTCCTGCCGGCGGGCTTCGCCTGGCAGAAGAAGGTCTCGCTGCGCACCGTGGCGCTCGACATCCCGCCGCAGGACGTGATCACGCGCGACAACGTGACCGTCAAGGTGAACGCCGTCCTCTACATGCAGGTGAGCGACCCGGCGCGCGCGGTCATCGAGATCGAGGACTACCTCTACGCCACGAGCCAGCTCGCGCAGACCACGCTCCGCGCGGTGCTGGGGGAGGTGGAGCTCGACGAGCTGCTGGCCGACCGCGAGAAGATCAACGCGGTGCTCAAGCGGATCATCGACGAGCGCACCGACCCGTGGGGCGTCAGCGTGAGCGCCGTCGAGGTGAAGGACGTGCTCCTCCCCGACCAGCTCAAGCGCGCCATGGCGCTGCAGGCCGAGGCGGAGCGCGAGCGGCGGGCCAAGGTGATCTCGGCCCAGGGCGAGCTGCAGGCGTCGCGCACGCTGGCGGAGGCGGCAGCGGTGCTGCAGTCGCAGCCGGCCTCGCTGCAGCTTCGCTACCTGCAGACGGTGACGGAGATCGCCGCCGAGAACAACTCGACGACCATCTTCCCGCTGCCGATCGACCTCATCTCGGCTTTCCTGCAGGCGCGGCAGGGCGCGCCCGCCGCGCCGTCGGCGCCGCCGGTGGCGCCCGCGCCGGAGCCCCCCGCGCTCCCCGCCGGCGAGATCACCGCGATCATGGAGGGGCTCCGCCAGCAGGCGGCGCGGCAGCCCCCGGCGGAGTGACATGACCGGCGGCCCCCCGGCCCGGATCGACCGGGCCGCCCTCGACCGCATCATCCAGCGCGCCGCCGAGCTGCAGGGGGGCGCGGGCGACGCGGCCGACGCCCTCACCGAGGAGGAGCTGCTCGCGCTGGGACAGGAGGTGGGGATCGCTCCCGGCTACCTGCGCCAGGCGCTGCTCGAGGAGCAGGCCCGCGTGGCGCCGCCCGTGCCCGAGGGGCTGCTCGACAGGGTCGCGGGGGTGCCGTACGCCGTGGCGCAGCGCGTGGTGCGCGGCACCGTGGCGGAGGTGGACGCCGCGATCGCCGAGTGGCTCGAGCGACACGAGCTGCTGGGGCCGCAGCGCGCGGCGCCGGGCCGGAGCACCTGGGAGCGGCTCTCCGCGCTGCAGGCCGCCATGCGCCGCTCGCAGCAGGTGCTGCGCGGCGGCCGGCTCCCGCCCCTCCTCGACCGCGTGGACCGGCTCACCGCCACGGTGACGGCGCTCGAGCCGGGGTACTGCCTCGTGTCGCTGCGCGCGGAGCTGCGGGCGCTGCGCGCGGGCTACGTCGCGGGGGGCATCTCCCTCGCCACGGTGGGTGCCCTCGGCGCCGCCGCGCTCGTGGCGCTCGACGCCGCGCTCGCGGCGGCCGTCGTTCCCGCTGCCGCCGGCGTGGCCGGTGGCTGGTTCACCGTCCGCCGCTTCCCGCCGCTCCGCGAGCGGGCGCAGACCGGCCTCGAGCGGCTCCTCGACCACCTCGAGCACCGCGAGCCGCGCGGCGCCCCGCCCACGCTGCCGCCCGTGCCCGCGCTCATCGGCCAGATCGCGAGCGAGATCCGCCGCGCGCTGCGGGAGGGCACGTGACGCAGCCACCGATCCGCGTCGTCGGCGTCGCCGGCGCCGGCCAGATGGGGAGCGGCATCGCACAGGTGGTGGCGATGGCCGGCTACCGCACGCTCCTGTTCGACGTGTCGGCGGCCCAGCTCGCCCGCGCGCGCGAGGGCGTCGCCGCCTCGCTCGCGAAGCTGGTGGAGAAGGGCAAGGCGACCGCCGAGGGGCGCGAGCAGGCGCTCGCGCGGCTCGACGGCGTGACCGACCTCGCCGCGCTGCACGGCGCCGACCTCGTCATCGAGGCCGCCCCCGAGGACCTGGAGCTCAAGACGGGCCTCTGGCGCGCGCTCGACCCGCACTGCCCCCACCACACCCTCTTCGCCAGCAACACCTCGAGCCTGCCGATCGCGCGGATGGCCGCCGTCACCGGCCGGCCCGACCGCGTGCTCGGGCTGCACTTCTTCAACCCGGTGCCGCTGATGCCGCTCGTCGAGGTGGTGCGCACCGTCGCGACGGGAGAGGCGGCGTTCGCGCGGGCGCTCGCCTTCGCGCGGTCGCTCGGGAAGGAGGTGGTGGCGGCGCGGGACACGCCGGGGTTCGTGGTCAACCGCCTCCTCGTGCCGTACCTGCTCGACGCGGTGCGGGCGCGCGAGGCGGGGCTCGCGAGCACCGCCGACCTCGACGCCGGGATGAAGCTCGGCGCTGGCCACCCGATGGGGCCGCTGGCGCTCCTCGACCTGATCGGGCTCGACACGGTGGTGCAGGTGGCGGAGGCGATGTTCACGGAGTTCCGCGAGCCGCGCTTCGCGCCGCCGCCGCTGCTCACGCGGCTCGTCGCCCTCGGCCACCTCGGCCGCAAGAGCGGGCGCGGGTTCTACGACTACGCGGGCGCCGCGCCGGTGCCGGCGGAGCTGGGGCTGTGAGCCACGGCGCCCTCGCCGCGGCGCTCCTCGCGCTCGGCGCCTGCGCGCTCGCCACCGAGCGGCCCCCGTTCGACCCGTTCCCCGAGGCGCCGACGGCGCGGGTCGAGCTCTCGACGCGCGCCGCGACGCGCCGGCTCGTCGAGCAGCTCGAGCGCGACAGCATCCCGCTCGCGAAGGTCGCCGAGCGCGACGGCTACGTGGAGACCGCGTGGCTCGACGCCGCCACGCTGCGCCCCGCGACGCGGCGGCCGCTCGGCGACTCGGTGGTGCGGCTGCGCGCCTGGGTGGACCCGGGCCCCCCGCGCGAGAGCGACGTGACGATCGAGCTCGCGTGGACCGCCGTCGCCGACCCGAGCGCGGACCTGCGCAGCCTCGAGCGGCCGCTGCCCGCCGACCACCCGCTCAGCCGGCGCGTGCGCGCCGCGCTCGACTCGCTGCGCGCCCGCTACGCGCACTGACGCTCAGGGCAGCGCCGCGGCCGGCAGCGTCTCGCCGAGCAGGTAGGTCCGCACGAAGGCCACCGTCGTCCAGAACTGCCAGTCCACGTTCCGCTTCTTGCGGAAGCCGTGGCCCTCGTCGGCGGCCACGAGGTACCACACGGGGCTCCCGTTCCGCCGCACCCGCGCCACCATCTGGTCCGACTCGCTTCGCGGCACCCGCGGGTCGTTGCCGCCCTGCACCACGTAGAGGGGCTTGGTGATGCGGGCGGCGTTGTTCAGCGGGGCGATCCGCTCGAAGAAGGCGGCCATCGCGGGGTCGCGCTCGTCGCCGTACTCCACGCGCCGCAGGTCGCGCCGGTACGCCTCGGTCCGCTGCAGGAAGGTGTTGAAGTTCGAGATGCCCACCACGTCCACGCTGCAGCAGATGCGGTCGTCGTACGTGGTGGCCACCGCGAGCGTCATGTAGCCGCCGTAGCTCCCGCCGGTCACGAGCACGCGACCCGCGTCGAGGTCGGGCTGCGCCGCGATCCAGTCGAGCAGCGCGCCGATGTCCTTCACGCTGTCCTCGCGCTTCATCCCGTTGTCGAGCGAGAGGAAGGTGCGCCCGAAGCCGGTCGAGCCGCGGACGTTCGGGTAGAGGATCGCGATCCCCAGCTCGTTCAGGTAGTAGTTCGACGCCCCGATGAAGCCCGGCCGCGACTGGCCCTCCGGGCCGCCGTGGATGCTGATGACGACCGGGCGCTTCCCGGTGAAGCGCGCCGGCGGCCGGTACAGGAACCCGGTGATCTCCAGCCCGTCGAAGCTCGGCCATCGCACCAGCGCGGGCTCGGCGAGCTCCTCGGCGACCATCCCGCCCAGGTCGGCCTGCGTCCAGCGCGTGAGCGCGCCGGTCGAGACCTCGAAGGAATAGGCGTCGCCCGGCGAGCGCGCCGAGCCCAGCGTGAACCCGAGCTCCGCCGCGTTCGGCCGCCACGCGAGCCCCGTGATGATCCCCTGCGGCACGCCCTTCACCGCGCCCCACTGCCGCGTCGTGGTGTCGAACAGGTAGAGCCGCGAGACGCCGGCCTCGTTCACGGTGAACGCGAGCCACCGGCCGTCGCGCGAGAGCGCGAACGCCTCGACGTCCCAGCGCAGCCCCGGCACCAGCGCCTTCCACTCGCGCGACCGGATCGTGCCCACGTGCAGGCCGGTGAACTCCCCGCCCGTCTGGGCGAGGAGGTACACGCGCTCGCCGTCGGGGGCGAAGGCCGCGTCGCGGAAGACGACCCCGTCGCGCGGCTCGCTCAGCGCGGTCCGCGCGCCGGTCGCCACGTCCACCGCCCAGAGGCGGCTGCGATCGATGGAGAAGGTCTCGTTCACGAGCAGCGTCCGGTCGTCGGGGCTCCAGTCGAGCACCGCCCAGCCGCCGCCCGCGAACTCGCCGAGCGACCGGGTGGTCGCGGGGTCGGCGGGGTCCATCACGAAGAGGTCGCGGTCGGCGCCGTTGCGCCGCGTGGAGCCGAAGGCGACCCGGTCGCCGGCGCGCGACCAGGCCACGCCGCCGTTCTGCGACCGGCCGCCGTCGGTGAGCAGCGTGACGCTGCCGCTCGCCAGGTCCTGCCGGTAGAGCTGCGAGAACTCGTTGCCGCCCACGTCCTTCGCGAAGACGAGGTAGCGCCCGTCGGTGGGCGCGTAGCTGGCGCCGGTGACCGGCTCGTCGAACCGCGTGAGCTGCACCGGGGCGGCGCCCGGCTGCGCGACCTGGTGCACCTGGACCGTGTTGCCCGAGCGCGTGGCGACGAGCATCTCCCGGCGCACCGGGTGCCAGCCGGCGAAGGCGATCGGGCGGGCCTCGGTGTAGCGTCGCACCTGCTCGGCGACGATCGCCGGGACCGGCGGCACCCCGTCGGCGGTCAGCGCCTCGGGCGGACGGAGCGCGCCGCCCTGGGCCCCGAGCGGGGCGACGGGAAGGACGACGAGGACGGCGGCGACGCGGGCGGCAAGGCGCATGGGGGAAGATTCCGGCAGGTGGACGTTGGCGTACCGCCCGCTCAGCGCGGGCCGGCGAGGCGGTGCATGAGGGCGCGGCGCGCGACCCGCATGCGGCGCAGGCCGACGCCCACGACGACGGCGCCGAGGCCGAGCCATCCCCAGAGGAACCACCGCTGCACCTCCGGGCTCCGCGCGCGGATGTCGAAGGCGAGGAGGCAGGCGACCCCGACCGCATGGACCACGACGACGGCGCCGACCATCTCGGCCATCCGGCGGCGCAGGAGGGCGACCTCGGGGGTGGTCATCTGTCGAGCGGCCGGTGACCGGGGCTCTGGAAAGTCAATCGGAGCATTCGGTATTTACGATCCGGGGAACGCGCGTTAGTGTACTCCGTTACGTGCGCGTGACCGGACGCCGGGCAGGCCCGGTGCCGATCGCGGGTCCGAATCTCTCGAACACAACGAAGCATGGCCGCTTCGCCGCGCTCGCGCGGCGACCCGGGCCATTGCGGCACCGGAGCTTACGCGGTCTCCCGCCCACCGTCCATGCCGTCGGGACGGTGGGTCGCGGGGCGTTCCCGGGCGGTCTCCCCGGGTCGGCCCCGCCGACGTCGGCGGCACTCCCCCACAGGAGGGCGCATGCCTCACTCCTTCCGTAGGCTGTGGGCGCCGGGTCTGCTGGCCCTGCTCCTGCCGGGCGTCGCGCTGGCGCAGGGCGACGCGCGGATCTCGGGCACGGTGCGCGCGGACAACGGCTCCCCGGTCGCCGGCGCCTCGGTGACGATCGTCGCCCCGGCCACGACGACCACGACGCGCGGTGACGGCACCTATACGCTCGTCGTCCCGGCGGCGCGCGCGCAGGGCCAGCAGGTGCAGGTGACCGCCCGCCTCGTCGGCTTCAAGGCGGCGACGCAGACGATCGCCCTCACCCCCGGCGACCAGACGCTCGACTTCACGCTGGCGCAGAACCCGCTGCAGCTCGGCGAGATCGTGACGACGGGCGCCGGCACGCAGGCGCAGATCGAGGCCCTCGGCACGCAGCGCACCAACGTGGACACGCAGCTCGTGCGCCGCTCCGCCGAGGCGAGCCTGATCAACGCGCTCGCGGCGAAGGCGCCCAACGTGCAGATCTCCGGGTCGTCGGGCGAGCCGGGCAGCAGCGCCTTCATCACGATCCGCGGCATCGGCACGTACGCCGGCAACGCGCAGCCGCTCTTCGTGATCGACGGCCTGCCGGTGGACAACAGCGCCGTCTCCACGACCAACTTCGACGCCAACGAGGGCTCCGGCCCGATCACGGGCACGGCGTTCCAGAGCCGCCTCTCGGACCTGAACCCGAACGACGTCGAGAACGTCGAGATCCTGAAGGGGCCCGCGGCCTCCAGCATCTACGGCGCCCGCGGCGCCAACGGCGTGATCATCATCACGACCAAGAAGGGCGCGCCGGGCACCACGCGCTGGTCGCTCCGCAGCAACCTCACGCTCGACCAGGTGAACAACGAGTACCCGCTGCAGACGTCGTGGGGCCAGGGGCGCTTCGGCGCCGACCCCGCGATCCCGGGCGGCAAGGCCGCGTGCACGCCGGACTTCCCGCAGTGCTACCGCTCGTGGGGCGCCTCGACCGCGGGCAGCACGGTGTACGACCACTTCGGCGAGCTGTTCAACACCGGCGTCCTCACCGACAACACGCTGACGGTCTCGGGCGGCACGGAGCGGACGCAGTTCCTGCTCTCCACCGGCTACACGTACAACGACGGCTACATCATCAACAACAACGACGCGTTCGACCGCGTGTCGGTCCGCCTGAACGCGTCGCAGATGATCGGCAACAACTTCAAGGTCCTGGGCAACTTCCAGTACGCGAAGACGAAGGGCCAGTTCATCCAGCGCGGCAACAACGTGGGCGCCATCCTGCTCGGCGGCCTGCGCACCCCGCCGGAGTTCAACAACGAGCCGTTCACGGACCCGGTGACGGGCTACCAGCGCGCCTACGCCTACCCGAACGCCGGCCCGGAGAGCGAGCGGGAGTCGCGCCTCTTCGACAACCCGATCTGGGCGATCGACCGGTTCGTGAACCAGGCCGAGGTCGGCCGCGTCTTCGGCAACGTGGGCGTGGACTGGCAGGCGCTGAACTGGCTGAAGATCAACTACACCCTGGGCGCCGACTACGCCAACGACGAGCGCGTCGAGGCGTTCCCGCTGCAGAGCTCCGAGTCGCCCAACGGGAAGCTGATCCAGGGCAACTTCGTGACCGAGCAGGTGGACCACAACCTCGTGGCGATCGCCACGCACTCGTTCTCGCCGAAGGTCAACGGCACGCTCTCGGTCGGCCAGAACCTGAACCAGCGCGAGACGCGCGCCAACGGCGTCGTCGGCCGCGACTTCATCACCCCGGAGCCGTACACGCTGCAGAACACCGTCACGCGCGACCAGCCGGTGGTGCAGCAGACGAAGCGGCGCCTCGAGGGCTACTTCGCCCAGGCGACGGTGGACTGGGACGACCAGCTCTTCCTCACCGGTGGCCTCCGGTACGACGGCTCCTCGGCGCTCTCCCCGGAGTCGAACCGGTCGTGGTTCCCGAAGGCGAGCGCGGCGTGGACGTTCACGCGCGCCGTCGGCGAGAGCGACATCCTGAGCTTCGGCAAGCTGCGGGCGGCGTACGGCGAGGCCGGCATCGAGCCGGCGCCGTACCTCTTCCTCAACACCGTCAGCTCCGCCGGCCCGTTCTCGGCCGGCGTGCAGGGCGTCGGCCTCAACCCGACCCAGGGCGGCGTGGGCGGCGTCTTCACGTCGGGCACGCGCGCCGCGACCGACCTGAAGTACGAGCGCGCGAAGGAGTGGGACCTGGGCTTCGACCTCGGCCTGTTCAAGGACCGCGTCGACCTCGGGTTCACCTGGTACGACAAGAAGAGCACGGACGCGATCATCCCGTTCCCGGTGGCGCCCTCCACGGGCTTCTTCCAGGAGTTCCGCAACGCCGGGACGATCCAGAACAAGGGCGTCGAGGTCACCGCCAACTGGCGCGCGATCCAGAACCGCGACTGGAACGTGCAGATCGGCGGCCAGTTCTCGCGCAACCGGAGCAAGGTGCTCGACATCGAGGGGTTCGACGGCGACACCACGCAGTTCGTGGAGCTGCCGGGCGCCTTCCTGGTGTCGCAGGTGCTGCAGATCGGCCAGCCGTACGGCATCATGCGCGGCCAGGGCTTCGTGCGCTGCGGCATCTCGGCGCCCGGCAGCACGCCGGACTTCGACGCCGCCTGCGCCGGCGCCCCGACGGGCGCGCTGTACATCGACGCGGACGGCTTCCCGCTCCTCGACCCCGACCTGCGCAAGATCGCCGACCCCAACTACGACTGGGAGGCGGGGCTCCGCGCGCTCGTCGGCTACCGGAAGCTGCAGGTCACCGGGCTCCTCGACATCCGCAACGGCGGCCAGATCTGGAACGGCACCAAGGGCGCCCTCTACAGCTACGGCACGCACAAGGACACCGAGCAGCGCGCGAGCTGCGCGCCGGGCTTCGTCTGCTCCGGCAACGAGAGGACGTTCGGCCAGGGCGGGTGGTTCGACGGCCCGGTCGTGGGCCCCGGCGCCGGCACCGCGGTGCCGATCGGCGAGAACTGGTACCGCGTCGGCATCGGCACCACCTTCGCCGGCAACGACGAGATCGCCATCGAGGACGCCGGCTTCGTGCGCCTGCGCGAGGTGACGGTGCAGTACACCTTCGATACCGACTTCGTGCGCCGCACGCTCGGGCTCTCGAGCATCGACGTGCGCGTCGGCGCGCGCAACCTGCTCACGTGGACCGACTACACCGGGCTCGATCCCGAGACGAACCTCTCGCAGGCCGAGGGGGTCCGCCGCGGCATCGACTACTTCAACCAGCCGCAGTCCCGCTCGTGGGTCTTCGGCGTGACCATCAACCGGTGAGCGACCTCATGCGAACTCTGCTTCACAGGACCCGGTCGGGGGTCGCCGCGGCGCTCGCCGCGCTCGCGCTCGCGGGCTGCAGCGGCTTCCTCACGGGCCCCGGGCTCGACAACGACCCGAACCTCGCCAGCCCCGACCTCGCCTCCGCCCGCCAGCTCTTCGTGGCGGTGCAGTCGGCGCAGTTCACCCAGTTCGGCGGCACCACGGCGTACACGATCTGCATCTGGCTGCAGCAGTGCAACGCCCGCAACAACCGCTTCCTCGAGGTGCAGGGCCGCACCTACGTGGTCAGCAACGCCACCTTCTCGCCCGACTTCTCCGCCCTCTACACCGGCGGGGGGCTGGTGGACCTGCGGCAGATCCAGGCGCGCGCGAGGGACGGGGGCGACCAGCTCCTCCTCGGGATCGCGCAGGTCTGGGAGGCGATCGTCATCGGCGAGGCGGCCGACAAGTGGGGTGACCTGCCCTACTCGGAGGCGGTGGACTCGACCGTGCGCACCCCCGTCCTCGACAACCAGCTGGACGTGTACGCGGCACTGCAGACCCTGCTCGACCAGGCGATCGCCAACCTGAACAGCGGCAACGGCGTCGGCCCGGGCACCGCCGACCTCGTGTACGGCGGCGACCCGGCGCTCTGGGTCCGCCTCGCCAACACCCTGAAGGCGCGCTACCTGCTCCACACCGTCGAGGCGAACGGCAACGCGCAGGGCGCCGCCCTCGCCGGCAACGCGCTCTACACCCAGATCGCCGCGCTCGCCGCCAACGGCATCAGCTCGCCCGCGGGCGACTTCCGCGTGGTGCTCTCGGGCGCGAACCAGAACGAGTCGAACACCTGGTGGCAGTTCAACCAGAGCAGCTTCGGCGCCGACCTGTTCGCCGGCGACCGCCTCGTCATCACCATGAACGCGCGCAACGACCCGCGCCGCACCGAGTACTTCGGGCCGACGCTCCCGACGGTCGTGGGATCGAACATCGAGGGGACCCGCAACGCCCCGGACTACGACCAGCCGTGGGTCACCTACGTCGAGAACCTGCTGATCCGCGCCGAGGCCGAGCTGCTGCGGCCGGGCGGCGGGGTGGCGGCGGCCCAGGCGGTGTACAACACCTACCGGAGCGCGGCGGGCCTGCCGGCCGCGACGCTCCCCGGTACCGTCGCCGGCGCGCTGACGGAGATCATGACGGAGAAGTGGATCGCCCTCTTCCAGAACTGGGAGAGCTGGAACGACTACAAGCGGACCTGCATCCCGGCGCTCGTGCCGACCGCCAGCCAGCCCGCCTTCTACGGCCGGATCCCGGCGCGCCTGTACTACGGCGACGCGGAGCAGAACGCGAACCCCAACATCCCGACCGCGGCGACGCAGATCAGCACGCGGGAGAACCGCAACCGCAACGACCCGCTCCCCTGCCCGTGAGCGGGCGCGGGTGAGTGGCCCCGGCGCGGCCGGCAGGTCGCGCCGGGACACCGGCCGGACACGACGGGCGCGCGGCGGATCCCCCGCCGCGCGCCCGTCGCGCGTCCGGGACCGCCGGCGGCGTCAGCTCGTGTCGCTGCTGTCGCGCGCGGCCCGCGCGCGCTTCATGCTGTCGGTGGCGGCCGAGTCGGGGAGGAACTGCTCGCTCGTGTAGATGAGGTAGCTCGAGCGGTTGAGCTGGTTCGCCAGGTTCCAGCGCAGCGTCTCGCCGGGCACGAGGTAGATCGGCCCCGTCTGCGCCCGGTCGGGCGACCCGACCGGGATCGCGAAGAAGTTCACCGAGGTGCGCGTGCGCGCCATCCAGCGCGAGATGTCGAACCGCGCGCTCGTGTTGCCGGTGACCGTCCCGATCCGCTGCTGCGCCCCCTCGTGCTCGATGAAGATGCGCATGTCGTGAAAGGCGCGATTGTCCACGATCAGCGTGTACGCCGAGGGGACCGTGGACTCGAGGGTCGGCGCCCTGGTGCCGCAGGCGCCCGCCGCCGCGGCCGCGAGCAGCGCGCCGGCCACGACGACCGGTTCAGGCCGCCACGTCACGGACGTCCACGTGCCGCGCGCTCACCTTGACCTCGCGCTCGCCCGTGTCGAGCCAGAGCCACCCCGCCTCGTCGGCGGCGCGGGCGGCATACCAGCGATCGGGCACGAGACCGGCGTACTGCGCGGCGTGGAAGGCCTTCACCCGCACGGACAGCCCGCCGGGACGCGGCCGGACCGCCGCGGACTCAGGGGACATGCGCACCTCCGGGAGACGGTCCAACATCGGTGGGCGCGGCATGCCGTTCAATACGCAAGAACCCGACACCGCGTTCCACAGCGGATCCACGTGACGTGCACACGGTTCTCGACGGCCTGTCCACACGCGCGTGCGCCACCGACGGTAGGCGGCACGTGCCGGCCTCGCGTACCGGACCGACGCAGGCCGGCGCGCGGGTCAGATCATCCGGCCAGTCCATACCACGAGCGTGCACCGCTCGTCGAACTGGCGGAATTCGGCGGGGATGTCGGAGTAGTAGACCTCGAACGCCGCGATGTCCTCGGGGAAGAGCGAGTTGGCGACGAGCGGGTTCTGGGTGGCGGCGATGCCGCGCTGCGGGATGCCGTTGATCACGAACGCCAGGAGGCAGCGGTTCCAGCGGTAGGTGCACTGGTTGAACTGCGGGCAGTCCACGTCGAGGCCCAGCGAGCGGAGGGCGTCGCTCGCGCGCGGGAACTGGCCGCGCTGCTGGATGTCCTGCTGCGTGAAGAAGCGGCCGCGGCCCGTGTTGGCCCGGTCGTAGAACCCGTTCGCGTAGAGCTGCGCGGCGAGGTAGCGCGCGCTCGTGGTGAGGTCGGGGAGCAGCTGCGCGCCCGCCTGCAGCTTCACCTGGACGTCGAGGGCCGCGGAATCGGCGAGTTCCACCCGCATCCCGTGCGCGCGGAAGCCGATCGCGCGGACGAGCACGACGTACTTGCCGGGCGGGAGCGGCGCGAGCCGGAAGCTGCCCGTCTCGTCGGAGACGAGCGTGGTGTCGAGCTCCGCGACGAAGACCTGCGCGCCGCCGATCGGCTCGCCGGTCTTCGCGTGCGTCACCTGGCCCAGCAGGGCCGCCGGGAAGCGCGGCCTCGGCGGGGCGGCGGCGGCGGCGGGCGTGGGGTCCTGCGCCACCGCGGCGGGCGCCGCGAGCGTCGCCAGGAGCGCGACGAGGCGGGCGCCCCGCGCGAGGTCAGGCAACGTACGCCTTCACCCAGCGCTCGAGCTGGTCGAGGTCGAGCAGCGCGTCCTTGCAGGGCCCGGCGGGGAGGCGCATCGTGAGGCCGAGCACGGGCACCTTGTCGGCCACGTCGTGCAGGCCGCTGACCATGTCGCGCTCGCACGCGACCGCCACCACGGCGCGCGGACGCCGCTCGCGGATCACGCGCCGCGCCAGCTGGCCGCGCGTCGCCACGAAGACCGGGACGTCGTACTTCCCCGCCACGCGCAGCACCCCGTCGAGCGTCTCCCGCGCGAGGCAGCGCGGCACGAGCAGGAGCAGCTCGCCCTGGTTCACCTTGCGCCCCCGCGCCAAGGCGAGCGCGTTGTACACCTTCACCGCGGCGTTCTCCACGCGGTCGCGCAGGCCGAACCGGTCGGCCACCCGGCTGGTGAGGCGCATGAGCCGCAGGAAGGCGCCCCGCTCCGCGAGCGGCTCCGGCAGCAGCGGCCGGCGCAGCGCGTACGACGCGATCAGCACGCCCCACCAGAGCCAGAAGGTGACCGCCATCCCCGCCAGCGTCACCCACAGGAATCCCGGGATCGCCCCGCCCAGCAGCCCGAGCCGCGGGCCGAGCAGGTAGAGCGCGAAGGCGAGCAGGCCGAACCCGATCGCCAGCGCGGCCGCCGACCAGAGCCAGAAGAGCGAGGCCGGCGCGTCGAAGTCGCCCCCGTTGGGCAGGGGCTTGCCGTCCCACTCGTCCCACTCGTGGCCGAGCCGGCGATCGACGTCGATGTGGATGAGCTGCCCGCGAGGTTCCGCCATATATCGGGAGACAGTTTCTCCCCATTCCGCTCGAATGGCAAGTGAGATCCGACCCGGTACGTTACGGCACATGACCGACTCCGCGCCAATCCGTGGCCGATTCAGCGACGACCCGAGGGTGCGCGCCGCCTTCGCCGAGGGCGCGGGGATCTACCGCATCGTGCCGCGGGCGGTGGCGCGGCCGGTGGACGCCGACGACTGCGCCGCGCTCGTGCGCTGGGCGGCGCGCACCGGCACGCCGCTGGTGCCGCGCGGCGCCGGGAGCGCCATGGGCGGCGGCAATGTGGGCGACGGGGTCGTGGTGGACCTGGGCGGCCTCGTGACCCCGCTCGCCCTCGATGCGCCGGCGCGCCGCGCGCGGACCGGTCCCGGCGTCACCTGGGCCGCGCTCGACGCCGCCGCCGCGCCGCACGGGCTGCGCCTCCCGCCCGACCCCTCCAGCGGGCGCTTCGCCACGCTCGGCGGGATGGTGGCGACGAACGCCGCCGGCGCGCGCACCGTGCGCTACGGACCGGTGCGCCCGTGGGTCGCGTCGCTCGAGGTCGTCACCGCCGACGGCGAGCGCACGACGCTCGCACGCGGCGCGCCGCCCGACGCCGGCGTCGCGGCGATCGCCCGGTTCCTGGCGCGCGTCGCGCCGGTCCTCGCGCACCACGACCACGAGATCCGCGCGCGCTTCCCCCGCACCACCAAGAACACCGCGGGGTACGCGCTCGACCGCTGGCTGGAGACCCGCGACCTGCTCGACCTCGTCATCGGCTCCGAGGGGACGCTCGCGCTCGTGACCGCGATCGAGTGGCGGCTCGACCCCCGGCCCGCCGCGAGCGCCACCCTGCGCGTGCGCCTCGCGGCGCTCGAGGCCCTCGGCGAGGCCGTGGCGGCGCTCCGCGCGCACGCCCCGTCGGCCATCGAGCTGCTCGACCGCACCTTCCTCGACCTCGTGGCCCGGCACCGGCCGCAGGTCCTCGGCGATGTCGAGCCCGGCGAGGCGCTGCTGCTCGTGGCCTTCGAGGCCGACGACGCCGCCACCGCCGCCGCCATGCGCGACGCGGCCGCGCGGGCCGTGGCGCCGCACGCCGCCGCCGTGGACCGCGCGACGACCGACGTGCAGGCCGCCGCCTTCTGGGCGCTGCGCCACGCGGCGAGCCCGATCCTCGCGAGCTTGCCGCCGACGCTGCGCTCGATGCAGGTGATCGAGGACGGCTGCGTGCCCGTGCCATGGCTCGACGCCTACGTCGCCGCCGTGCGCGCCGCGGCGCGCCGGCACGGCGTCACCGCCGTCCTCTTCGGCCACGCGGGCGACGGCCACGTGCACGTGAACCTCCTCCCCGACGTGACCCGCCCCGACTGGCGCGGCCGCGTGGGCCTCATCCTGTCCGAGGTGACCGACGCGGTCGTGGCCCTCGGCGGCACCCCCGCGGGCGAGCACGGCGTGGGGCGGCTGCGCGCGCCGCTCCTCGAGCGGCTCTACGGCCCCGCGGTCGTGCGGCTGATGCGCGAGGTGAAGCAGGCGCTCGACCCGGCGGGGGTGCTCAACCCGGGCATCGTCACCGGCAGCGACGACCCGCCGCTCGCCCGGCTCAAGGTGGGCGACGACGCCGCGCCGCTCCCCGGCGGTGTCGCCGACGCGCTCCGCGCGCTCGAGCGCGAGGGCGCCTGGGAGCGCGACCGGTGGGAACTGGCGGAGGGCTCGTAGGCCGCCGCGCGGGCGGGTGGCGCGGGCTGCCCGCCGGTGTATCCTTGGCCCCGTCCTCCACCCCGACCGCGATGCAGATCCTCCGCGAGCCCCGCGTCACGCTCCTCGCCCGCCCCCAGTTCGTCGAACCGGCGCACCTGCCGGTGGCGTGGAAGGGCGAGAGCCGCGATGGCGAGCGGCTCGCGGAGTTCGCCGGCCGGCTCTGCTACATGAGCCAGCACAACCCCGCGGGCCGCACCACCGCCGAGTACCTCACCAACATCCTGCGGCAGGGGCACGGCTCGGTCTTCGAGCACAGCGTGTACGTGCTGCTCCTCGAGGGGATCTCGCGGAGCTGCACCCACGAGCTGGTGCGCCACCGCGCCGGCTTCGGCTACTCGCAGCTCTCGCAGCGCTACGTGGACGAGTCCGACGCCGCCTTCGTGCTGCCGCCCGCCATCCAGGGCGACGCCGCCGCGGAGGCGGCGTGGGAGGCGCAGGTGCGCGGGGCGCAGGAGGCCTACGTCGCCGCCGTGGACCGGCTGATGAGCAAGTACGCGTGGGTCGAGAACCGCGTGCACCGCCGCAAGATGGCGCGCGAGGCGGCGCGCTCGGTGCTGCCGAACGCGACCGAGACGAAGATCGTGGTGAGCGGGAACGTGCGCGCCTGGCGCACGATGCTGGAACTGCGGCTGGGCGAGGGCGCCGAACTGGAGATCCGGCGCCTCGCCGTGCGGGTCCTCGAGGTGTTGCGCGCCGAGGCGCCGGCGCTCTTCGCCGACTTCGAGCTCTACCCGGCCGCCGACGGGACCACCTGCGGCCGGGCGGGCTTCCACAAGGTCTGAGCTACTCCAGCGCGACCAGGTCGCCGTCGCTGCGCTGCCAGTAGGCGAAGCGCAGCGTGCCGTCCCGCGCGAGGGACAGCCCCAGCGGCTGCCCGCGGCGCGTGCTCGACGCGAGCGTCGTCTCCACCCAGCGGGTCGCCGTCTCGCAGCTCGCCACGCAGGTGGCGTAGCGCACGGTGCTGTCGATCGCCACGTACGCCACGTGCAGGCGGTCGTTCACGTCCACCTCCACCCCCGTCCCCCCCGCCGCGTCGGTCGTCTCGACCACCACGTCGTTCCAGCCGATCGCGGCGGTGCACGCGGCGGTGCAGCGCGCCACCACGAGCGACGGCGACACGCGGCCCCGCACCGCGGACACGATCGGCCGCTGCGACGGGTCGATCCCGAGCGCCACGCTGGTGATGCCGCCCAGCCGCGACGCGCCGAGGTCGGTGCCGGTCCAGCTCAGGCTGCTCGTGCAGCCGGTGAGGCAGGTGGCGTAGCGCAGGGTGTTGCCCACCGAGTCGTCGTACACCACGTGCAGGCGCGTGGTGGTGTCGGCGCGCAGCGCCATCCGCCGGCCCGCCTCGAAGTTCACGATGTCGATGAAGTCCGCGTTCCACTGGCCCGGCAGCACGCACCCCGTGAGGCAGGTGGCGAGCCGCGGCAGCCGCTGGAGCGGGTCGAACCAGGCGACCGAGAAGCGCCCGGTGCGGTCCACCGTGATCGATGGCACACCCGCCCCGGTGCGCGGGCTGTCCAGGCGGAGGTCGGTGAACGGGTTCGCGCCGAGGCAGTTCGTCGTGCAGATCGCGACGTGCAGCTCCTGGGAGGCAGGATCCACGTACGCGATCGCCACGGTGCCGGCGCGCGACACCGCGAGGGAGACACCGACGGGCCGCAGTTGCACCCGCTGCACCACCTGCACGCTCTGCCAGTTGGCCGCCACGCCGCAGGCCGACGCGCAGCGGGCGTAGCGGATCGCCGCGTTCGTCGAGTCCACGTACGCGGCGTGCGCCACGCCGAGGGTGTCCACCGTGAGCGCGAGTCCCTGCCCCGTGCGGCCGGCGCCGTCCACCACCCCGGACCGCTGGGCAGCGGCGGTGATCGTCGTCGCCACGTTCGCCGCCAGCCGCTCGCCGAGCGCGCCGCGCAGCTGCGTGGTGGCGGTGACCACGTAGGACAGGCCGGGAAGGGTCGGCGCGAGCACGCGGACGGAGCGGTTCGCCTGCACGTGCAGCACCCGCTGCGGCACCGCGGTACCCCCCTGCGTCGTCGGCACGGTCGTGACGGAGACGGAGGCCGGATCGAGCGCCCGGTCGAAGAAGAGCCGGAACTCGGTGGTGAGGGGGACGTCGGTGGAGCCGTCGGCGGGGCGGACGGAGTCGAGGACGAGGGGGGTCGGGCTCGGACCCGGACCCGGGGGAGGCAGCGGCTCGGGGGCGTCGCAGGCTGCGACAGCCATGGCGAGAATCGGGAGCAGCGACGCCGGTCGGTGCATGCGGTCTCCTGCGGGGGCTCACAAAGCTAGCCATGCCGCGCCCCGCGGCGCATCTTCCGGGGCACCGCAGCCCGCGCACCGCGAACGCCGTGCCCGTCGTCGTCTCCCGCCCGTCCGGGGTGGCCGTCGCCGCCCTTCTCGCTGCGCTCGCGGGCGCGGCGCCGCTGCGCGCACAGCCCCCGCGGCCGGATCCCGTAGGCCAGCTCGCGCGAGCCCGGCTCATGCTGGCCGTCGGCAACCGCGACGGCGAGGCGCTCTGGTGGCGGGCCGTGGCGAGCGACGACCCGGCGATCGCGCCCGAGCTGCGCGCCGACCTGCGGCTGCTGGCGACCGAGGCGGAACTGCGCGAGCTCGACGCGCTCGCCGGCGCGGCGCGCGCCGACTGGCTGCACCGCTTCTGGACCCGGCGTGCCGCGGCCTCGCTCGAGCGCGAGGGCGACCGCCTCGGCGAGCACTACCGCCGTCTCGCGTGGGCCACGAAGTACTACGGCCAGCCCACCGATGCCCGCGGCCTCGCCTTCGACGATCGGGGCGTGGTGTACGTCCGGCACGGCGCGCCCACGGAGGTGCGCGGCCCGGCGCTCCTCCCCGCCGACGACGCGTCGCGCGAGGGCGAGCTGGTCGTCGTGCCCAACATGGCCTGGCGCTACGCGCGGGCCGACGGCGACCTGGTGCTCTTCTTCCGCGGGTGTGCGGAGCGCGATCCGTTCGACGGCCGCCCGCGGCTCGCGCGCAGCTGCACGCCGGCGAGCGCGCGGTACGAGCTGGTCGAGTCGCCGGACGACCTCCTCGTGCACGCCACCGGGCTCCGCGGCGCCGTGCCCGATGCCGCCCGCGACCTGCCCCGTCGCGCCACCGGGATCGCCCCCGACCTCGCGCTGCGCGGGCGGGCGCGGGCGGGTGGCGCCGGCGGCGGGCAGCTCCTCCTCCCCACGAGCGGCGAGGCGACCGGCCGCGACGGCCAGTCGGAGGCCCAGCTCGCCGCGCGTACCCTGAACCCCGGCACCGAGGGGTCGCTCGGCGCGCTGGCGCTGCGCGATCGCTGGCTCGGCCGCCAGGACGTGCGCCGCGCAATGCGCTTCGACAGCGACGAGCCGCGCCACGTGCGCCCGCTCGAGGGGCGCCTGCGGCTGGTGCGCCTGGGGCGCGACGGCGACCGCGCGCTCCTCCACCTCGCCTTCGCCGTGGACGCGGCGCGCCTCGACCCGATCGCGCGCAGCGGCGCGCTCTACTACCCCGTGCGGATGCGCGCCGTCCTCCTCGACAGCGCCGGTGCCCCCGTCGTGCAGGTGGACACCGCCCGCCTCTGGCGCGCCGACGACCGGCTCGCCGACGGCACCGTGCTGCTCGGCACCTTCACCTTCTCCGCGCCGCCGGGCACCTGGCGATGGCGCGCCGCCCTCGAGCGCGACGACACCACCGGCCTCGCGACGGCCCTCGCGCCGCTCCGCGTGCCGCCCGTGTCCGGGGCCTTCACCCTGAGCGACCTCGCGCTCGGGCCGGCGAGCGCGCCGCGCGTGGTGCTCCCGGAGACCGGCGACACCGTGCACCTGAGCGGCGCGGGCGCCGTCAACGGCGGCGAGCCGCTCGCGCTGCAGGCGCTGCTCACCGGCGCCACGCCGGGCGAGCCCCTCGAGGTGGAGCTGACGTTCACGCGGGAGGGCGGGGTCTTCGGCGGGGGGCGGGCGCTCGAGGTGCGCGGCACCGAGCGGGCACGCGGCGAGGCGCACGGCATCGTGCGCCTGCTCGACCTCGCCAGGCTGAAGGCCGGCCGGTACGAGGTGGCGCTCGCCGTCACGCGCGGCGACGGCACCCGGGTCGTGGCCGCCACGCCGGTGGAGGTGCGCACCCGCTGAGCCGATACCAGCCGGCGCCTCCCCGAGTGCGGCCCCGCGCAAGCCTCTGCCGAGGCCGGTGCTCATCCTGGCGACGGCCGGTTGCCAAGGGACGATCCATGCTGCCACGAAACGATGCGGCCCGCCCCGGGGACGACGGGCGGACCGTATTGCAGCAAACCGTTGTCACGCAACAAGATCTGCCGATGTCGGCGGCTGGCACCGAGGGTGCTTGAGGGAGAGGCGAACGACGGCGCCGAACCCTGATGGCGACCGCCGCGACCAACCCTCGAACCTCGGGAGCCGTACCTCATGCGCCAGTCCCTCTTCGCCCTCGGCATCATCGCGCCGCTCGCCGTCACCGCCTGCAGCGACGGCAGCGGCCCGTCGAACGCCGGCCAGGTCACGCTGAGCCTCTCCACCCGCGCCGGCGCGCTCGCGTCGGTCGCCGGCGACGGCCCGGCGCTCGCCGCGAACGAGACCTACAATGACGGCACCAACACGCTCGTGTTCACGCGCGTGCAGATGGTGTTCCGCGAGATCGAGCTCGAGACCGCCGACGGCCAGTGCTCCGACGACTCGGACCATCGCAGCAACCGCAGCAACGACGATGACGAGTCGTGCCCGGAGATCGAGTTCGGCCCCTACCTGGCCGACCTCCCGCTCGGCGAGAACGGCGCGCAGCGCGCCCTGTCGGTGCCGGTGCCGCCGGGGACGTACTCCGAGTTCGAGTTCGACGTCCACAAGCCCAGCCGCAGCGACGACGCCGCGTTCATCGCGGCGAACCCGGACTTCGACGAGGTGAGCATCCGCGCCGAGGGCACCTACAACGGCCAGCCGTTTACCTTCACGACCGACCTCGAGGAGGAGATCGAGCAGGATCTGGTGCCGCCCCTCGTGGTGGACTCGACGGCCACCGCCAACCTCACGATCAACCTCGACATCGGCAGCTGGTTCCGCGGCACGAACGGGCAGCTCTTCAACCCCGCGTCCGCGAACAAGGGGGGCCCGAACGAGAGCCGTGCGAAGACCAACATCCAGAACTCGATCGAGGCCTTCGAGGACGACGATCGCGACGGCGAGGACGACTGAGCGGGCCGGCGTCGGCGGCCGGCACGCCTCCCGACGGGGGCGGCGCCGGCCGCCGGCGCGCCGGCACGGGGCGTGATGAGCGAGTCCACCTGGTGCCTTGCCGTGGTGACCCTCTCCGAAAGCTTCGGCACGAGCCTCCGGCAGCTCGTGCGCGACCTGGGCGGGACCGTCGTGGACTGGGTGCCCGCCGAGTCGCCCGCACCGCCGCCCGAGGTCGCGGCCGTCGCGCTCCTCGCGGGCGGGGCCGAGAGCGATGCGCTCGACCTGCTCGGCGCGACGGACGGCCTGGCCATTCCGCGCTTCGTGATCGGGGCGGCCGCCGACCATCGCCTGGCCGCCGGCCTCGTGGCGGCCGGTGCCCGCGACTACTTCGCGCTCCCCGACGACCTGGCCCTCCTGCGCCGCGCGTTCGAGCGCGAGGCGCGCGAGGCGCGGAGCCGGGGGGCCGCGGCCGCCTTCGCGGGCGGCGAGCGGGAGAGCACCGGCTTCGAGGCGATCGCGGGGGCGAGCCCGGCGCTGCTGGCGGTGCTGGAGCAGGCCCGCAAGGTGGCGC
>Ga0101944_10001487_pt1 | contig 48085 bp, 33 predicted proteins | sample DewCreD2012metaG_FD_75245 | JGI IMG/M metagenome (GOLD analysis project Ga0101944, IMG submission 75245) | Hot spring sediment bacterial and archeal communities from British Columbia, Canada, to study Microbial Dark Matter (Phase II) - Dewar... ... | reverse complement strand
CCGCGTTGCAACCCGCGCGTCATCAAAGTGAAAATGTCCAATTGGCCGTGTAAGAATGCTACCCACAAGTCTGAAACGCGCGACATCGTCAAGGAATTAAAAATCATTGATGTGCAGCCATCAGGCTTATCTGCAACTTAAAATTCATTCACGGGTATTGGGGCTAAACCCGCAGCCCGAAGGGCTTTGCTCTTTTCGCCCGGTGCTTTAGCGCCGGGCAACCAGGCAACAGGCTATCGGAACACCAACCCGATCTCATCCGCCACGCTGCGGATGTAGGCAGCGGACAGACGATAATCCTCTTCGGCGTGCAGATGCTCGATCATCAACGGCGTGTCCGGGTCGAGTTTGTCCAGTTCGCGCAACAGGGTGCGGTAGTCGAGATAGCCCAGGCCGGGACGGACTTCGTCGAGATGCGTGGTCAGCCTGGTGGCGAGCAGTGTGTCCTTCGCATGGCAGCTTTTGATGTGCGGGCCGAGTTTGGTGAACCATTCACGGATGAGGGCGGCGTTCTCGAAATAGCGCTGCGGGCTGTTGATGACGTTGACCATATCCACGTGCACGCCGAAGTGGGAGCGGTCGATTGCCGCGAGCAGCCGCAAGTAGCTGTCGGCGCTGTCGGGATACATCCACGGCATCGGCTCCAGGGTGTAGTAAGTGCGGCGTGGCTGCACCGCGTCGATGATCATACGCACCGTCTCCACGATCAGGTCGAAGGTCTCCTCCGTGAGATTGGAAGGGTGCGGGCCGTCCCACGGCTCGCCGCGCGTCCCGGCGATATTCACGCAGCAGCGCGCGCCGATTTCGTCGGCCAACGCCAACTGCGTCTGGCACTTTTCCAGCGCCGCCTGGCGCGTGGTCGCATCGGCGCTCAGTGGATTGCTCCACGCGCCCACCTCGGCAATCACAATGTTCGCCGCCTCCGCCGCTTCGACGTAGGCGCGGATCGTCGCCGCATCTGCATCAGCCCCAACCGGGCAATACGCTGCCCCATACCCCTCTCGTTTCAGCGCAGCGATCCAGGCATCGGGCGTCATTTCCTCTACAAAAACCGGTGCGCCAAGTCGCATAAAGAACCTCCGTCAAGAATAAACCACGAATCCGCACGAATCATCACGAATATAAAGTGAAATTAGTGCAGATTCGTGAAGATTCGTGTAAGAATTTCGCCCAATGACCAAGAATTCCCCCCTCACATGCTTTTGCTCAAGCGGTGAGCAACAGTACGGCAAGCCGTTTCCAGGAAATTCAGGTCGGACTCCGTGTGCGCCGTAGAGGCCGCGCCGTGCCCATGCGTGATGTGGACATTCTCCAACAGCAGCGCCAGTTGCAGCACATCGCCGTTTAACGCCACATCGCACACCGCCGGATCGAAAACGTCGTCCGGCGCGCTCAGCGGGTGTCCTTCCTGGTATGGGAAGTGCAGCATAAAGATGGAACTGCCGGGCAGCGCATCGTTCCCCCACCCCGTGCAACGCGCATAAATCCCTTCGTCCAAAAACGCGTCTTCGAGGATTTGACGGATCCGATCACCCAACACCGCCAGGCGCGGATAAATCTCGGTCTCGTGCGCCACCAGATAGCGCAACATCGTCGCCGCCGCCAGCATTGACGCCGGGTGACCGGAGTATGTCCCGCCGGAAAATTTCACCCGCCCGGCCCGGCTTGCCAGATTCAGGATGTCCGCCCGCCCGGCGACTGCTGCCACGGGCATTCCGCCGCCGATAATCTTGCCGAAGGTCGCCAGGTCGGGCTGCACCCCGTAAAGCGCACCTGTGTCGCCTGCGCGGAAGCGGAACCCGGCGATGACCTCGTCGAAGATCAACACGGCACCATACTGCGTGGTGAGTTCGCGGGCGGTCTGGAGATATTCGCGCGTCGCCGGCATAAAGCCGCCCGCGCCCATAAATGGCTCGACGATGAAACACGCCGCGCGGTCGCCATACTGCCGGAAGTGCTCGCGCAGCATCCCCGGGTCATTGAAGCGCGAGACGACCACTTCTGCGCACACGGCGGAAGGCAATCCTGCCGTTTCGACGTGTTGGTACCCCTGTTCACCGTGGTACCCGATGCCTTTGAGCGCCCAGGGCTGCGCGCCGTGCCAGCCGCCACCGACCTTGAGCACCACGTCGCGCCCGGTGAAGGCACGCGCCAGCAGGATCGCGTACATCGTGGACAGCGTGCCACTCGTGGTAAAGCGCACGCGCTCCGCACCGGTGCGCGCGCAGAGCAGCTCGGCGGCCTCGACCTGGTAACGCTCGGTGAAGCCGGTTTGCAGGCCCACCCCGTCCGCGAGAGCCTGCAACACCGCCGCTGTGACGACCTCAGGGTTGTGTCCCAGGATGTTGGCGAGGTGCCCCTGCCAGAAGTCGAGGAGGCGGTGACCATCCTCGTCCGTGACCCATGCGCCGTGGGCGGCGGCGATGCGCGGCGGGAAAGGCTGCATCAAACGCAATGTATGGCTGCCGCCGTCCACCAACACGCGCTGCGCCCGCTCGTTCAAAGCCGCCGATTTCGGCGCGCGCGCAGCATATTCGCTCCGCAACTCGCCTAACAGGTGGGTGTAATCGTGCGTTTTCATTGCAACGTCAGCTCGATCACCGGCACAACCACGTCCGGCTGCTTGACCGGCAGTTCCAACACGAGGACATCGTCGCCAATCTGCAACTGGCTCGCCGACCACTCCGTGGGCTTGAGCGCCACCTCACTGCCATCGTGGAGGAAACGGGCGTAACTCACTTTGCCCGCCAGTTCCGGCACCACCAGATGCTTGAACGGCCAGGCGAACACGTGAATGTAGAGCTTATTGCCATTCTGCGTGAGGCGGCAATCGCGCGGCGCGGGATAGTCGCTTTGCGTGCAGCCGTAGATCGCCTCGCTGTGCAACGCCATCCAGTCGCGGTAGACCGCCAGGGCATTCAGCGCGCGCGGGTCGAACGTCCCCAGCGAGGTCGGCCCGACGTTCATCAGCAGGTTGCCGCCGCAGGCCACAGTGTTGACCAGCATCCGGATCAGTTGGCCCGCGTCTTTCCATGTTGCCTCGTCTCTGTGATATCCCCAGCTCCCACTGAACGTCTGACATGCCTCCCACACCACCGGCTCGCCGTCCACCTTCACCCATTCCAGCGGCTGCACCTGCTCCGGCGTGTAGATGTCCGCCGCAACAGGCAAATCCAGCCGGTTGTTGAGGATGATGGTGGGCTTCAACTCACGGATCAATGCGTAGAGTTTCTCGCTCTCCCAATCATCGCGGCCCTTGCCCGGCAGACCGTGGTAGTCGCTTTTCGGGTAGGAGAAGTCACACCACAGGATGTCCGGGTCGAACTGCGTGATCAACTCACGCACCTGGTTGCGCATGTACTCCGCGTAGCGCTTCATATCGCGCCCTTCGTTCAGTTTGGCAACGTCGGGGTGATTGCGCAGCGGGTGGAAAATGTCGATCAGGAAGTCCGGGTGATGCCAGTCGAGGAGCGAGTAGTAGAAGCCCACGCGCAACCCCTCGGCGCGGAACGCTTCCACGAACGGCTCAATCAGGTCTTTGCCGTAGGGTGTGTTGGTGACCTTATAGTCGGTGTAAGCCGAGTCCCACAGGCAGAAGCCCTCATGATGCTTGGAGGTAAGGACGACATACTTCATCCCCGCCTCGCGCGCCACTCTGGCCCATTGGCGCGGATCGTACTTCGTCGGATTGAAGCGCTCGAAGTAACGATAGTAATCCTCCGGCGCGATCTGTTCCTGCGACTGCACCCACTCGTGGCGTGAAGGCAGCGCGTACAGTCCCCAGTGGATGAACATTCCGAATCGGTCGTGGACGAACCACGTGGTGTCGCCTTGGGTTGGTTTGGGTTTTAGCATAGGTCTTCTCCTTATTTCTGTAGATTTTGAGCGTGCTGGAGCGCTTGGGACACTCAGCAACAAAAAGTCCGCTTATGAACAGAGATTATACTCTCGCCCCTGTCGAACGCAATAGACGGAGTTCTTCGACCGCAAGTTGCAGCGGGTGAATCCTGAGGGCCAGAGTGGTATTTGCGGCATGCGCCGGGGGACAAGGTTTCGACCGCACTGTGAGGAGGTCAATTGTTCACACGCACGCAGATTTCTAATAACAAGAGATATGCTATACTTGGGAATGAAAGAACAAACAGGCACACCATAAATGACAAATCGATGTAAAACGCCCTTGTATTAGTGATTGACGATGTGCGATTGCTGGGCGGTGTAAGATGGCAAATCTTCGACCGGAAGGTGTGTGTGTGAATGTTGATGACATCCTGAAAGCATTGACCACACTCGTGGAAGGACATTCTTTACACACGGCGTTGGAGTCAGCAATCGCACAGTGCGAGGCGATCACGCCGCACTTGTTGCGCGTCCTCGAAGAAACGTGGCAGGACAAACTGGCATGCCTGTTCAGTGTACGGCGACTGGCAAGGAACAGGTGTTAGCGAAGTTGAAGGTCGATAAACGAAAATTCTTCATCAAGGAGCTTACTATGAAACTCGGTGTTTGTGCTGACCCCTCCGCTGCGCCCGTGCTGGCTGCAGCGGGCTTTGAATTTCTGGAATTGCACGTGCAGAACCACCTGAAGACCACGGTGGAAGACGAAGCGGCCTTCCCGCCGGAACTGGCGCGGATTCGGGCATCGACGCTGCCATGCGTGGCGGCGAACTGCTTTCTGCCCGCCGATCTCAAAGTGACCGGGCCAGATGTCAACCGGAACGCGCTGGGGAGTTATGCGGAGATAGTCTTTGAACGTGCGGTACTGGCGGGGATGGATACGATTGTCTTCGGCTCCGGCGGCGCGCGGCGCATCCCCGACGGCTTCGAGCGTGACATCGCCTGGCAGCAGCTCGTCGAGTTCGGGCAGTTGATCGGCCCACTTGCCGGACGGTACGGCATTGTGGTGGTCGTCGAGCCGCTGAACCAGCGCGAGTGTAACGTGCTGACCGGCGTGGAAGAAGCCGGACGCTACGTGGAGGACGTGAATCATCCCAACGTGCGCCTGCTGGTGGATGCCTATCACTGGCTCAAGGATGACAACGATTACGAGGCGATCGTCGCTTATGGACCGTTGCTATCCCACGTTCACATCGCCACCGTAGCAAACCGCCGCGCGCCCGGCGTGGAGGACTGCGACTTCACGGACTTCTTCCGCGCGCTCAAAGCGAGCGGGTACGATGGGCGCATCTCGATTGAGGCGGGCTGGACGGATATGGCGGCGGAAGCGCCACTGGCGTTCGAGACGTTGCACCGTCTGGTGCGTGAGGCCGGCTGGTAAATGGACGACGCGCTCGATTTGTGCGGCTTGTGGCGCTTCCAGCCCGATCCGGCGGATGAGGGGGAGGCAGCGGGCTATTTTTGCGTCGATTGTGACGCTCGTTTTTGGCGTGAGGTGTGCCTGCCCGCCGATTTCGAGACCTGTCACCCGGCGCTGGACGCTTACGAGGGTGCGGGTTGGTTTCGGCGCGTGGTCACCGTCCCCCAAAGCTGGCGTGACAGGCGGGTGCTACTGCATTTCGAGGGTGTCAACACGCATGCGAAAGTGTGGGTGAACGGGCAATACGTTGGGGAACATGCCGATCCGTTTCTGCCGTTCGCGTTTGCGATTCAGGATGCCCTCGATTTCGACGGTGCGAACGTGATTGCCGTGCGCGTGGATAACGTCCGCCGTCCGGGAGAGGTTCCCGGCCTGCAGCGCGGTTGGCGCACGTTCGGCGGCATTCTGCGAGAAGTGTCGCTGGCGGCAACCGAGAAGTGCTACATCGACCATGTCGCCACTATCGCCGAACCGGTAGCCCAGGGCGGCGTGTTGAGCCTGGATGTGACGGTGCGGAACGCGCAGGCTGCCGATGTGCTTGCGCGGCTGTCTGCGGTGGTGACGGACCGTGAAGGGCGGCAGCTCGTGACACTGGCGGCGTTACCGCAGCCGGTTGCTGCCGGCGGCGAGGCGCTTTTTGCGCTGGCGGGGCGCGTTTTTGGGGTCTTGCCCTGGTCGCCCACCGCGCCGAATTTATACACGCTCCAGGTCGTGTTGGAAATAGAAGGCCGCGCCGCCGATGTGCGGGCGTTCCGCGTCGGCTTCCGCAAAATCGAAGCGCGTGATGGCCGGCTGTGGCTCAACGACGAACCGCTTTACCTCACCGGCTTCAATCGCCACGAAGATTCACCGCGCAGCAATAGTTGTCCTGACCTCGAAACGACGCGCCGCGATCTCGAAGCGATGAAGGAGGCCGGGGCGAATTTCATCCGGCTGTGTCACTATCCACACCACCCGGCGGAACTTGACCTGTGCGACGAACTGGGCCTGCTGGCGATGGGCGAGATTCCCCTTTACTGGTGGGACGGGTTGAACGAAGGCGAGGCCGCCTGCGCTGCCAAACTCGACGCCGCCAAACGGCAGCTAACGGCAATGATCCGCCGCGATGTCAACCACCCGGCGCTCATCTTCTGGTCGGTGAGCAACGAGACGGAGGAGCAGCGCCCGGAGGTGGCGACAGGCAATCGCGCGCTGGTGTCGCTGGCGCGGGAACTTGATCCGGCGCGCCTGGCGGTGCATGTGAGCAATCACTGGCAGGACACGCCCAACTTCGACGCGGATGACGTCATCTGCGTCAACGGCTATCCCAGCGTGTACTGGCGTTACGAGCAAGCCAATCCCGCCTACGACTTTTCACAGTCCACCACCTTCTGGCGTGAGGGGCTGGCGGCACTGCACGCGCGTTATCCCGATAAGCCGATTTTGGTGACGGAGTTCGGCTATACCTCATTTCAGCATGTCAGAGGAAACGCTTTTGGTGAAGACGCACACGCGGATGCGTTGGCGCACGAGTTCGCCGGGATGGATGCGCCCTATGTTTGCGGCGCGACGGTATGGTGTTGGGCCGATCATCCCTGGCCGCCGGCGACGTTCGCGTTTTGCCGCTACCTGAGTGTCAGTCCCTATGGCGTGCTCACCCGCGACCGTCGTCGCCGCAAGCCGTTTTGGACGATACGGCAGCTTTTCCGCGACAAGCAGGGGATACCAGAGCCGCCAAAATCGCCGCGACCGCGCCTTGGCATGGCCGGTTACGAAGTCTATATGATTCGCCCGCACCTGCGTGACATTCCCCAAGTCCCGTTCCCGGCGGGCTTCGGCATTCGCACGATGCGGTTGGACGAGAGCGCGCTATGGACCGACATTCAGCGCGATGCCGAGCCGTATTTTCCCATCGCCGATGCGCTATTCCATGACCAGTTCGACGACTATCTCCAGGCGACGCAATGGCGGAGTTTCATCATCACTAACGAAAAGGGTGTGGGTGTAGGGGTGGTGAGCGCGTGGTTCGACCGTGATTTCAAGGGCGAGGATTACGGGATGATTCACTGGATCGCCATTCGCCAGGCTTACCAGGGCTTGGGCCTGGGCAAGGCAGCGCTTTCTTTCGCACTCAATCAATTGTCGCAGTGGCACGAGCGCGCGTTCCTGGGCACGCAGACCAGGCGGATTCCGGCGATCAAGCTGTATCTGGACTTTGGTTTTGTGCCTGATCTCGACCCGCCGGGCGCCCGCGAAGCCTGGCGCGAGGTCGCGGCACACTTGCAACATCCGGGATTGAGCTGTTTGGACGCTTGAAAGTCGGTTCATCATCATATCCCGGTTGTTCCACAATCTCCGTGCTGCTAGGGAGGGAGGATGGGAACCATGTGTCTTTTGAAAGATGCCCCGGGATCAGAAGCGCGGCTCCTGGCAGTCTTCCACCGGCGCCACTCCTCTTGTTGCCGCCGATCTCCAACCCGGCGCCTTGCGTCTCCGAACGTACACCTGCGCCGGCCCATATACCTTGTGGTGACTATCGTGACGTTGCTTGCTGTACTGGGGATTGGGCAACCCGCCGACGCCGGGCGTACCGTGCGTGTCGGTGTTTATCAAAATAAGCCGAAAGTGTTTATAGATGAACAGGGGCATCCGTCCGGCCTGTTCGTTGATCTCTTGGAAGGCATAGCGATCCAGGAAGACTGGACGCCGGTTTATGTTCCCTGCGAATGGGCAGACTGCCTGGCGGCGCTTGAAGCCGGACAGATTGATCTGATGCCGGATGTTGCTTATACAGTTGAGCGTGATGCCTTGTACGATTTTCACCGCACGCCGGTTGTCGAAAGCTGGTCGCGGGTCTACGTGCGCCCGCGTCTTTCTGTCTATCGGCTACCCGAGTTGGCGGGCCGACGTGTTGCCGTGCTGCGGGGGTCTATTCAGCAAACGACGTTTGAGCAGATGATGCGTGGTTTCGGATTTGAAGTCGAGATCGTGCTGACCGACTCACTGGAAGAAGCGTTTGCTCTGGCGGCCAGCGGTGATGTGGATGCAGCGATCACCAACACTTTCTTCGGCGACTACTTTTACAGACAGTATGGTCTGCTCAAAACGGCGATTGTGTTCAACGCGGTTACCTTGTATTATGCGACTGCCGAAGGTCGTAATGCCGACCTCCTGGAGGCCATTGATCGGAATTTAGAGACCTGGATTGCGACACCGAACTCCCTTTACTACAAAACATTGAGCCACTGGACGGAGAGGGACACTAACCCGGTCACCCCACCTTACCTGCGCTGGGGGTTCGTCGTTGCCTGTGTTTTACTGTTTGTCGCCGTAGGAGGCATCTGGTTTTTGCGTCATCAGGTGCGTCTCCGCGCCCGGCGTCTGGCTCAGGCCGATGCCAGCTTGCAAGAAAGTGAAGAGCGTTTCCGGGTGGCCTTTCACACCGCACCGGATGCGATCAACATCAATCGGCTGGTCGATGGTATGTTTGTGGATGTCAACGCCGGATTCACCGCCCTAACCGGGTATACCCGTGAGGATGTGATTGGCAGAAGTTCTTTGGATATCGAGATATGGTATGACCCCGCCGACCGGCAAAAATTAGTCGAAGGTTTGCAGGCGAAAGGCTATTACGAGAACCTGGAGGCGCGTTTCCGCCGCAAGAATGGCGAAATTGCTATCGGATTGATGTCGGCCAAGATTATCATGCTGCAAGGCGTGCCGCATATCCTCTCGATCACCCGCGATATTACGGAACGAAAACAAGCGGAAGATGCGTTGCGCGAGAGCGAAGCGCGGTATCGCAGCCTGTTCACGAATAACCATGCGGTGATGCTGCTCATCGATCCGGATGGCGGCGCAATTGTGGATGCGAACCCCGCGGCGATTCAATATTATGGCTGGACGCTGGCAGAACTTCGACAGAAAAAAATCAGCGAAATCAACACCTTATCGCCAGAGGAAGTCCAGGCCGAAATGAACCTTGCGCGCAGCGAACAGCGCAACCACTTTGTCTTCCGGCATCGCCTGGCCAATGGCGCGGTCCGCGATGTCGAGGTCTATAGCGGGCCGATCACCGTGGAGGGGCGCGCATTGTTGTATTCGATCGTTCATGACATCACCGAGCGCACACTTGCCGAGACGTTGCTCAAAGAAAATGAACAGCGCCAACGCCGTTATGCGGAACTGCTGGCGACCTTGATTGGTGGGGGCGAGTTCTTCAAGGATACATTGGATGATAACCTGCAAATGATCACCGCGCTTTCTGCCCGCGTGATGCAAACACAAAGGACCAGTGTCTGGTTCTACAATGAGGATTACACTGAAATCACTTGCCGCTGTTTGTATGACTTGAGCACGCACGTATATTTGCAGGGGGAAACGTTGCGCGCCGCTGATTTCCCGGCTTACACATCCAGTCACAGGGCCGGCAGCGTCATCGCGGCTTACGACGTGCGGACCGACCCTCGTACCTGCGAAATTCCTGCTGCATATTACGATGCCTATGACATCCAATCCCTGTTAGACGCCCCTGTTTGGATTCGCGGTCGCCTGACTGCCTTATTGAGTTTCGAGCATGTCGGCGAAAAACGGCGCTGGCTGCCGGAAGAGGAACAACTGGCGCTGACTTTGGCGGCCTACATCTCCTTTTGCCTTGAAGCGGATGAGCGGGCACGGGCCGAGGAAGCCCTGCGGGCAAGTGAAGAACGACTGCGCGAGGCGCTCAGTGCGACCGAGCAGTTGCTGGCGCAAATCCAGGCTCAGGCGCGGCAGGTCCAGGACATCATTGATACTGTGCCGGATGGAGTACTGTTGCTGGATGCACATGGGCAAATCCTGATGACCAACCCTGTAGCCGGAGCGTTCCTGAATTCACTCGACATTGACGTACAGCAACCTTTCACCCGCTTGGGAGACCGTATGTTGGTCGAACTGCTTACTTCTCCGCCCCAGGGATTACGACACGAGGCGACGGCGGATGGGCGAGTGTTCGAGATCATCGCCCGGCCTATCGCCAACGGACCTGAGCCGGAGCACTGGGTCCTGGTGATTCACGAGGCCACGCACGAGCGCGCGGCGCGCCAGCAACTCGAACGTCAGGAACGATTGGCGAGCGTCGGGCAACTGGCTGCCGGTATTGCCCATGACTTCAACAATATCCTTGCGGGCATTGTACTTTACAGCCAGATGTCGCTACGGCTACCCGGTTTGTCACCTCAACTGCGCGAGCGCCTGAATGTCATTGTCGAGCAGGCCCATCGTGCCGGTGACCTGGTCAACCAGATCCTCGATTTCGGCGGTCGAGCCGTGCTGGATCGCCAGCCTGTGGACCTGGCCGCCTTGTTGACAGAGCAAGTCAAGCTCTGGGAGCGCACACTGCCGGAGACAATTCGGATCACGTTGACGATTGGCGCGGATGTCTATCTCGTCAACGCCGATCGGACGCGGATGCAGCAGATGTTCATGAACCTGGTAGTCAACGCGCGTGATGCTATGCCGGAAGGGGGCGAGTTGCGCATCGACCTGGCGCGGGTACACCTGGACAATGTGGAGTCGCCTGGTGAGTGGGTGCGTGTAGATGTGGCTGACACCGGGACTGGCATCCCCGATGATATTTTGCCGCATATTTACGATCCATTCTTTACGACGAAGGATCCGGGCAAGGGCAGCGGTCTGGGATTGGCGCAGGTTTACGGGATTGTTGTTTCTCACGATGGCTGGATCGATGTGAAAACGCAAGTTGGCGTGGGGACAACCTTCTCGATCTTTCTGCCCGCCCTTGCTATCCCGGAGGCTGCAGCACCGGTGCTGCAGCCTGCTGATTTACCCACCGGGCACGGCGAAACAATCCTGGTGGTGGAAGACAACCCGGCAACCCGCGCGGCCATCGTCGCCGCGTTGGAGATGTTGCAGTATCGTGCATTGGAAGCCGCAAACGGCAAAGAGGCATTGCGCCTGGTTGATGCACATTCTGCTGAAATCACATTGGTTTTAAGCGATCTGGTGATGCCAGAGATGGGGGGCAAGGCATTGGCCGCCGCTTTACGGCAGCGTGCCCCGCACGTGCGCATCGTGGTGATGAGCGGGCATCCATTGAGCATAGAAACGGAGGCCTTGCGTGAGAGCGGCGTTGTCGCCTGGGTGCAGAAACCGCCGGGCTTGCAAGAACTGGCCGAAGCGCTGGCGCGATGTTTCAAATGAGTTGAAAATCCAGGGTTGGCGCGGTCAGAGACCGGCCAAAGCGTGTATAAACCAATCAAAAATCTGCTTCATTTGTTCAATCTGCTGACAAAAAAGTGCAGTTCCAGCGTGCGTTTGGCATAATTTTGCCTGGTCTGGATCGCCCAGACCGGAGCGGGGATATGACGATGCCCTTGGCGTATTTTTCCGATTGACTGCGTCCGGCGTTTGACAATCCCCCTAGTTATGGTATCATCCCGCACGGGTACGGGGCGTAGCCCAGCTTGGCTAGGGCGCTACAATGGGGTTGTAGAGGTCGACGGTTCAAATCCGTCCGCCCCGACTGACGATAGAGAAATGGCCGGCTTGTCCAACAAGCCGGCCATTTTTGTTGTCAAACGACCCGAATCTTCTGCAAAACACCTCGCCATGGCGGAAAAACAGAAAATCCGAAAGGGTGCATTTCAATTCGGGGGCAAAAGCCAGATAAACGCATAACTTAAGCCGCAGAGTTCGCAGAGAACGCAGAGGGATAAATCTCTGCGAACTCTGCGTGCTCTGCGGCACGATAAAGAACGGTCGCCCCAGTTCTGAAATGCACCCAATCCGAAACGCCTTTGACGCTTAGCGTTCCTGGGTATATACTCATAGCATGAGATGCAACTCTGGCTCTCCGGTTCGTAAAGTTATTGTGGTTTTTCGCGGGAGGGGCAATGAATAATTTGTGGGCGGGCATGGGGCGTACAGGACGAAAAATTATTGGCTTGATAGTGGGTATGGTCCTCGTATTGAACTGTGCGTCGGCGGTGATGGCACAGCAAGGCCCCGATATCAAATTCGACTTCATTTCTATGGAACAGGGGCTCTCCAGCGCGCTTGTGATGGGCATCGCTCAAGATTCGCAGGGATTTATGTGGTTCGGCACGCAGGACGGGCTGGATAAATACGATGGGTACGATTTTACGGTCTACAAAAACGACCCCGATGATCCCCACAGCTTGAGCAATAATTTCATCCTGGCTCTCTACGTTGATCGATCAGGGGTACTCTGGGTTGGTACGTGGGGCGGGTTGAACCGCTTCGACGCGGCGACCGAACGGTTCAGCGCCTACCGCTACGATCCTGATGATCCAACCAGTCTGGGTGACGATAAAGTGCAGGTCATCCTTGAGGATTCCTCCGGTGCGCTCTGGGTAGGCACAGAGAACGGCGGCCTCAATCGGCTCGACCGGGAAACGGGACATTTCACGCGCTATCAGCACAATCCAGAGGATCCGCACAGTCTGAGCCATAACTATGTCAGTGCTCTCTACGAAGATCGTGCGGGGACATTATGGGTAGGTACGTATGGCGGCGGACTGGAAAAATTCAATCGCGCAACGGGCCAGTTCACGCATTATCGTTATGTCCAAAGCGATTCGTATAGCCTGAGCGACAATACCGTGACCGCCATTTACGAGGATAGCAGGGGGGTGTTTTGGCTTGGCACGGAAAATGGCGGTCTCAATGTGATGGATCGGGAGACGGGGCGCTTCACCCGTTATCGGCATGATCCCGATGACCCCCGCAGCCTGAGTCATGATCACGTCAGGGTGGTGCAAGAAGACCAACAGGGCTTGCTGTGGGTGATCACGTATGGTGGCGGATTGAACCAGCTCGATCGTGAGAGCACGGCGGCGCTGGGAAAAGCACAATTTACGCATTATCGCCATGTTGCCAATATGCCTCACACCTTGAGTAACGATTATGTCTGGGCAAGTTATGAAGATCGCTCCGGTATCCTCTGGTTTGGCACGGCTGATGGCCTCAATATCTACGACCGTCAAAAACACAAATTCGCTCACTATCGGCATAACCCCGATGACCCTTTGAGTTTGAGTAACAACTTTGTGTGGTCCATTCTCGAAGATCCCACCGGGATGATCTGGTTGGGTACGCTGGGCGGCGTTAACCGTTTCGACCGTGCGACTGGACGATTCACCCACTACCAGCATGACCCGGCCGACCCGTCGAGTTTGAGCGAGGATGCTGTCAGAATTTTGTGCCTGGATCGCACCGGTATGCTCTGGGTCGGCACAGAGAACAGCGGCCTGGATCGCTTCGACCCGGTCAGCGGGCAGTTCACGCACTATCCAGCCGACCTTGACAATCCCTACAGTCTGGCACACAACAGCGTCTGGACGATTTATGAGGATCGTCTGGGCGAATTGTGGGTGGGGACGTTTGGCGGTGGCCTGCATCGCTTTGACCGTGACAGCGGGCGTTTTATTCGTTATCAGAACGATCCAAAGGACCCTTTCAGCCTGGCCGACAACAATGTGACGATCATCTACGAGGATACCGCTAGCGTTTTGTGGGTGGGCGTTACCAGCGGCCTGGAAGCCTTCGACCGCAAGGCGCAGCAATTTCGACATTACCGCTCTGATTCCGCTGACCCCACCAGCCTGAGCAATCCCACCGTGGCATCGCTGTACGAAGACAGCACGGGCACCTTATGGGTGGGAACTTTGGGCGGGCTGAACAAAATGGATCGCGCTACCGGCACATTCACCCAATACCGCGAGAAAGACGGCCTGCGCAACGCCGCTGTGTTGGGCATTCTGGAGGATGACATCCCCGCTGCCCAGGGAGGCCCCAATCTCTGGCTGAGTACGTTGGATGGATTGTACAAATTCAACCTGCAAACCTTGACCTTTACGGAATATGATACGGGCGATGGATTGCAGGATGCGCAATTCAGCATTTCCTCGTTCACCAAAGCCCGGGATGGCGCACTGTTCTTTGGTGGCAAAGGCGGCTTCAACGTGTTTTACCCTGAGCAGATCACAGCGAATACCTACATTCCGCCGGTGGTCTTGACGGACTTCCAGTTGTTCAACAAACCCGTTCCCATTGGACCGGAGTCACCGCTGCCTCAGGCTATTTCTCTACTCGATACGCTAAATCTGACCTACAAAGACTCCGTTTTTTCCTTTGAGTTTGCTGCATTAAGTTATTCGACGCCAGGGCGAAACCAGTATGCCTACATGCTTGAGGGCTTTGATGAAGATTGGAACTACACCACCGCCAAGCGCCGTTTTGCCACCTATACCAACCTCGACGGCGGTGAATACACCTTCCGCGTTAAAGCTTCTAACAGTGATGGCGTGTGGAACGAGGAGGGGATGGCGCTCAAGATTGTCATCACCCCGCCAATCTGGAAGACCTGGTGGTTCCAAATCCTGGTGGGATTGACTGTAGTTGGCGTGGTGGTTAGCGGCTTCGTGGCGCGGGTGAAACTATTGGAGCAACAGCGCGAGCGCCTCGAAATCCAGGTGGCGGAGCGTACCCATGAATTACAGCAGGCCAAGGAGCAGGCCGAGACCGCCAACCGGGCCAAGAGCGAGTTTCTCTCCAACATGAGTCACGAACTGCGCACTCCGCTCAACGGCATCCTGGGCTACGTCCAGCTGCTGCGCCGTGACCCAAACCTCAATTCACGGCAAACCGATGGCCTCAACGTGATCCAGCAGAGCGGTGAGCATTTGCTGACGTTGATCAACGATATTCTCGATCTGGCAAAGATCGAGGCGGGCAAAATGGAATTACATCCCGTCGACTTCCACTTTGCTGACTTTTTGGCGGGCATCGCCGGCATCACCGCTGCCCGCGCTGAACAGAAAGATCTGCTCTTTAATTTTACCCCGCACGGTGATCTGCCTATCGGTGTGCGGGCCGACGAGACACGCCTGCGCCAGGTCTTGCTCAACCTCCTCGGCAATGCGGTCAAGTTCACCGATGCGGGGCAGATTGCGTTTCGCGTGCGGCAACTCCAACCGTCGCCCATGCCGGGTCAGGCACGCCTGCGCTTCGAGGTGGCGGATACCGGTCCCGGCATGGCGGCGGATCAAGTTGAGCGGTTGTTCCAGCCGTTCGAGCAAGTTGGGGCGAGAGCGCAGCGCGCTGAGGGGACAGGTTTGGGCCTGGCGATCAGCCGTAACCTGGTGCGTGCGATGGGCAGCGAGTTATACGTCGAAAGCGAGCCGGGGCGTGGCAGCACCTTCTGGTTCGAAGTAGATCTGCCGGTGGTCGAAATCGTCGCCGGCGAGCCGGTTGTGCCGATTGCATCCATTCTGGGCTACACCACTACCGGCAACTATCCGTTGAAAGTCCTGGTTGCTGATGACAAGACGTACAATCGACTGCTTCTGGTAGATTTGCTTGGCCCGCTGGGATTTGTCGTCGCGGAGGCCGTTGATGGTCAGCAGGCTGTAGCGCAAGCGCAGGCCATGCAGCCCGATCTGATTCTCATGGATCTGGTGATGCCGGTGATGAACGGCATCGATGCCATACGTGCGATCCGCGCTATCCCCGCCCTGCAGAATACCGTCATCTTTGCTACCTCCGCCAGCGTCTTCGAAACAGATCGCCAATCCAGTGCCGTTGCCGGATGTGACGCATTTATTCCCAAGCCGATCCACGTGCCGCAGCTTTTTGATTTGATCGCCACGCACTGCCATGTGACGTGGGTCTACCGAATGCCAACCCCAACCGCGGTTCCTGCGCCGGAATTCGTGCCGGAGCCGCTGGTTATGCCGCCGGAGTCAGTGTTGGACGAGCTACGCGCGCTGCTGCAACGTGGCAACCTGCATGCGATCCGTCGGCGGGCGGTCGTCATTGGTCAGGAAGATATTCGTTACCAGCCTTTTGCGGCGCAATTGGAGCAGTTGGCTAAAGATTTCGATGAAGAAAAAATATGCCTGTTGCTGGCGCAGCTTTCCGGAGGGAATCTATGAGCGAGTTTCAATTCCGTGCCTTGGATATCCCTTCCCAGGTTGTGCTTATCATCGATGACAATGCCGGTAATCTGGCGACGTTGAGTGACTACCTGATGGAGTACGACTTCGAGGTCCTGATTGCGCGCTCCGGGGAGCAGGGCCTTTTGCGGGCACAACTTGCGCAGCCAGATTTGATTCTGCTGGACATCGTGATGCCCGGAATGGATGGTTTCGAAACGTGCCGCCGTCTCAAGGCCAATCCTGATACACAGGCGATCCCGGTCATTTTCTTGACGGCGTTGGCCGAGACGGAACACAAGATCAAGGGTTTTCAACTCGGCGCTGTGGATTACATCACCAAACCCCTGCAACGGGAAGAGGTGTTGGCCCGTGTGTTCACGCATCTGCGCCTGCACGCGATGACCGAGCGTTTGGAACACACCGTCCTGGCGCGCACTGCGGAACTACAACAAATCAACTATCGCTTGCAGCAGGAGATCGCCGAGCGCGAACGGGCCGAGGCTGCGTTACGCGAAAGCGAAGCGAAGTATCGGCATCTGGTGGAGTACGCCAACGACGGCTTCGTGATTGTGCAGGATGGGCGGATCGCGTATGGTAATCAGTACCTGACCAAACTGTGTGGTTTATCTATCGAGGAGGTGCTTGGCCGGCCGTTCAGCGAGTTCGTTATTTCTGATGAAGTGCCAAAGCTGACGGATCACTACGCTCGCCGGACGGGCGGTGAGACACTTCCCCAGGTTTACGAATCCGTCATTCGGCATCGTGATGGACACAGCATCGAGGTTGAGCTCAATGTTAGCCTGACAACCTATGAGGGCCGGTCCGCCGAACAAGTGATTGTCCGCGACATTACCACCCGCAAACAGGCTGAGATTGAGCGCGCGCGCTTGCTGGCGCAAATCCAACAGCAGGATCGCCTGGCTGCTATCGGGCAACTGGCTGCGGGAATCATCCACGATTTCAACAACATCATGGCGACCATTATCCTGTATGCGCAGATGACGGCGCGTAGCCGCGAAATATCCGACCAGGTCCGTGAGCGGATGGCGACCATCAACCAGCAGGCGCAGCATGCGAGTAACCTGATTCGCCAACTGCTGGATTTTAGCCGCAAGGCGGAGATTGAACCCCGGCCCTTGGATGTGTTGCCTTTCTTGATCCAACAAGTCCAACTGTTCAAACGCACGTTGCCTGAAAATATCGACATCACGCTCATCAGTGAGCCGGGCGCGTACCGGGTCAGCGCTGATCCCACGAGCATCCAGCAAATGCTCATGAATCTGGTGGTCAATGCGCGCGATGCGATGCCTGAAGGTGGCGAATTGCAGTTCCGATTGGCGCATTGTTATGTTGATGAGGCCAATGCCCCGCCGATTCCCAACCTGGACGTGGGCGATTGGATCTGCCTTGAAGTTTCTGACACGGGTATAGGGATGTCGCCGGAAGTGCTTGCGCATCTATTCGAGCCGTTCTTCACCACCAAGCCGCTAGGCAAAGGGACCGGGTTAGGCTTGATGCAGGTGCGTAGCATCATCACCGCCCACCACGGCGAGGTAGCGGTCACTTCCGAAGTTGGTCATGGGACGACCTTTACCTTCTATCTACCCGCGTTGGTTGCTGCAGTGCAGGAATCCTCGCTGGCTACAGAAGTTCCGCTCATTCAGGGAGAGGGTGCGCTCATCCTGGTTGTTGAAGATGATGCCGAGGCGCGCAGAGCGTTGGTCGAGAGCTTGAAGTTTTTGAACTATCACACACTTGAAGCTGTGAATGGCGAACACGCACTGACCGTCTTGGCGCAGCATAGGGCAGAAGTTGCCTTAATCCTGACCGACATTGTGATGCCATCGATGGGTGGCCTGGCCCTCGTTCAGGCGCTCCGTGAGCGTCAATGGACAAAGCCCGTGCTGTTGGTGACCGGCCATTCTCTGTGGAATGAGTTAAACTCGCTACAGCCTACGTTCCCGGTAGATTGGATATTCAAGCCGCCCACCGTGGATATATTAGCTACGAAAATCGCCCGGCTGCTGGGTAGAGCGACAATCCGACTATCTGACTCGACTTGTTCCTGAATAAGCCCTGGCCCAATTTTGGATGCAGATTCGCGCAGATTTCCCCTGGTTTCCCAAAATGAGCGGCCTGAATTTGCGAAAATCCGCGTTCTATTTCTGTTGTTGCCCCCCCCGACCCGTTGCCTGGCGCACGATCTCCGCATGATCGAAGGCTAACGGCGGCAGGGCATCCAGAGGCCACCAGCGAGCGGCGGCGGCATCGTCGCCCGCGCGTGGTGTGATGTCGGCGTCAATGTGTGCCCCGAATGTGACCGTCACCGTCCACCCCCGCGGATCGCGCCCCGGATCGCCGAACGCGCCGAGTTGTTGCAATGAGGGCGGTTCCAGCCCGGTCTCCTCATAGAGTTCTCGGCGAGCGGCTTGCTCCAATGGCTCGTTTTCATCCACAAAGCCACCCGGCAACGCCCAATGCCCGGCGAAGGGCGGATGATTGCGCCGGATGAGCAGGATTTCCGGTCCAGCGTGTCCCTCCCTGAGGAGTACGATGTCTACTGTGAGGGCAGGGCGGGGATAAGGGTATGTGTATGGCATGGCTCGGTCCTTAGTCCTGTAGTCGGTGGGTGGCAGCTACAATCGGTTTACTCCGTTGCCTGTTTTTCTTCTCCAGCGCCATACTTCTCGCTGACAGCGGCGATGAGTGTGCGCACGGCGGTGATGCTGAGCGTGGCGATAAAGCCCGGCAGCGCGAGAAGTAAGACGGGCACTACAATGCTCAACGCGGTCAACAGTACGCTAACGATCAGCAGTAGCAGCGTTGTCACGGGGTTCACAAAAGTGAGGGCGAGGCTGCTGCGCAGGATCATCAGCAGTTTCGGCTCCTCAAGCTCAATGAGAAAAGCATGTGCATAGAAGCTTATGCCGATCCACACCAATCCAATGATGAGCACGATGGGCCGGATCCACACAAGGACACTGTCCGAGAAGCCTGAAACGCCAGGGGTGTTGTAGAACCAGATGTTGGCTACCAGGAGACCGTAGCCGAGGGCCAGAACGAGCGTGAGCTGCAAAGCGCGCAGCCCGTATTCCTTTACGGCTCTCCAGTACAATCCCCAGTTAACACCCAACCCACGCACGGCGCGATGAGCAACCATCCATACTCCGATGAGCGCAAATGGCATTGGAATGACCAGGAACGTGGCGGCGAGCAAGATGCCACCGGTTGCAATAAAGAACAGCATTTCTTCGTAAAAAGCTTTCGCGGCGTTAATGATAATGCGAACTGTTTGCATGGCTGCTCCGTTTTCGTTATTCATTCGATGTGAAGGGCCGCTCTATCGAGGCGATCCTTCGAGGGTGAGAATCAACTTCATCGTCACGCTATCGCGCGTGCTGATGCGCACGCGTACGCCCTGTTCGGCGTCGAAAACCTGCTGCGCTGTGTCCCCTGTCACCACAATGCGTGACTGTTGTGGCGGCCCTGCCTCTGGGGGAGGATAATCCACCCACATTCGTTCTTCCCAATTCCAGAGTGAGATTTCGGTAATCGTGGCGAGGGAGGAGCTGACACCGGTTTGGGGATCGGGCAACAAAACCAGGGTGAGTTTCTCCACTGTCTGGATTTGCATATAAATCGGCAACACATAGTACACGGTTGTGCCGGGGGACGAGGCGTGGAGGACGTTGCTCATGGTATCGACCCAGCCGTTCTCAACGTTGTTTGTTGCAGCTTCTAGGGCTACTGTGAGCCTGCCCTGCGGGGGCATAGGGCACGGAACCGTGTACACTATGCAGCTTTCCTGATGTTGGGTGCCGCCCAGCCCCTGCGCCGGGAAGGGAACACCATCCACCAGACCGCTGAGATAACATTTCATTGCAGAGGATGCGTTATAGGCTGAGGAAGCCGGTGGATATATCGCGTAAGCAGGGTAAGTATTTGTCGCTCCACAGAAACTGGAGGCATACCCGGCGTAATTGAATATTGAATATGTCGCGGTGATAGGTCTGGAAACGGTTATGGTTGTGTCTTGAGCGATATTCTCGGTGAGGGTGATGCCGTAAGAGACATTCCCCATCAGCAGCGATACGTCACGCAGCGCAGCTTCGCTCCATATTTCTCCGGTGAGATAGAGTATGCCGCTGCCATCTCCCTGGGGGGTAAGGCGCAGATCTGCGGCGATGTCCGGGCTGTCGTATAGTCCTTCTGTACCCCAGGTGATGACGCCGAGGGGATTACGAATTTGCAGCGTCATCCCTTCATCGGTAAAGCGTGCGTCGACCGGAAACGGATCGCCGGTATTGTAATAGCTATCGCTGCGATAGCTGCCGGATAGCGGACGTTGGAAGCCTGGCCCATTCCACTTCAGGCGGCGGACGCGCGGCGCGTAGATCGCCGTTCCCTGCACGACCCGTGCCGGGAGTGTCGCGTCTGGCACAAAGACCGTAGCGACTTCGTGAACCAAAGGGAAGGTTTGCGAGAAAACGCTGCTCAATCCAAACGCCAGGATGATCACTGCGCCACAAATCCAGACAGGGATAAAGACCCACGCCAGCACAGGACGTTTTAGCCGGCGCACCAGCAACAGCGTCCCTGGCCCCATGAGAAAGATATATAGCGGAAGAAGCAACAGCCAGAGCCGAAATTTCGGCATAATTGTGATAGGAACGGCGAACAGGGTGTAGACGTTTGGAGTGCTGGATGAGAGCGCCTGAGGGTCGGACGGGTCGCTGCCTGTTCTGCTGACGGCAGGAAGCGGATCATCCGCCCAAAGTTGTGCCAGCCCGGCTGCGCCGTTAGGATGCGCCATATCCCATCCGAGAATGTCCACGACGCCTTTCCCGACCGTGCGGCGCACTGCAACGGTTTCTCTGCCTGCGGTTGCCAGTTGCCTCGTGCCGGTAGATGGCGTCAGCGGCGCGGCTGCCACGTCGTAGAGCGTTGCCCCTTCCACTGTGATGGATTCGCACTGGCGCACGCTGCCGGGTGTGGCGACGCGCAGCGCCTCGGGCAGGTCAACCAGCGTTTGGCCGAGCGCCGGTCCGCCGCCGATGATCAGATGTCCGCCCGCGGCAACCCATGCCAGCAGCGCCTCTTGCTGTGCGGCGCTCAGGTCGGCGGTGGCGATGCCGTTGAGCAGCAGCACGTCGATGACATCCCAGGCCATCGGCGTTTCGGGCAAGCCGGCGAGGTCCGGCAACCAGATGAGTGCATCCAACTCGGCCACTTGTCCGCGCGCGAACGCCTCTCGTGTGTCAACCAGCGCAATGGCGCGGCCTGCCTCGAAAGCTCCGCGACCGGGGAAGCGCGTCTCTTGCTGTATCCCTTCGTTATCCTGCAGGGCGATGGTGGGGATGGTGTTATTGACGAAGAGCGGCAGCCGGTATTGCTTGTACGAATGGGATGGCAGTTCGAGCGCCTGGCGGTACGTCACCTGATTTTGCGCGTCGCGGATGACGAGATCACCGCGCCAATCCGGGCCTTCGTTGCGCAGGATGACGCGCGCCTCCGTCCACCAACTGTGCCGCACGTATCCCTCCCATGCCGGGATTACCTCCAGGGTGAGCGCGCCATTGTCCGGCGTCTGCGCACGAAGCGGCAGCTCGCCAGGCGTCAGCATCGCGCACAGCACGCCCAGGAGCACGAACCTTATGAATCTAGTCAAAAGTCTTAAGCCCAAAGCCCAAAATCCAAAATCTAAAATCCAAAATCTAAAATCTAAAATCAAAAATCGCCCACCCGACACCTCAACCCCTTGAGGTACTCGCCCTCCGGGAACGTCAACGCGACCGGGTGATCGCTGCTCTGTGTCATCCGTCCCACAATCTGTACGTTGCGTTTCACATCCAATGCTGCGCCGAAGACGATCTTCTGGAACAAATCGGCAGAAATCGCCCCGGAGCACGAGAACGTGAAAAGCAGCCCGCCAGGATTGAGCAGCCGCAGCGCCTGCATGTTGATGTCCTTGTAGCCCCGCGCGGCGCGCTTCACATCACCCTGCGTGAAGGCAAATTTGGGCGGGTCGAGAATCACCACGTCAAAGGTGCGCTTCTGGCTATGCAATTCCCGGAGTACGGTGAAAGCATCACCTTCAATGTCCTCGACGGCGGCTTCCGCGAAGCCGTTGCGCGCCAGGTTCTCCCGGCCCAGCCGCAGCGCCTCCGCCGACGTATCCACGTTGGTCACAGCCGCTGCCCCGCCCGCCAGCGCGTAGACGGCGAATCCGCCGGTGTACGCGAAAACGTTGAGCACGGTCGGGGCGTTCAGCGGCGTAACGGTGGCGCGCAACACAGCGCGGTTGTCGCGTTGATCCAGATAAAAGCCGGTTTTGTGCCCGTGCCGCACATCCACCCCAAAGCGCAGACCGTTTTCGACAATCTCAATGGCCTCTGGCGGCTCTTCCCCGTACAGCACACCCTCACGCAGTTCCAGCCGCTCCTTCTCGCGCACATCCACGTCGCTGCGTTCGTAGAGCGTCGCAGGGTGCAGCAGATCAACCAGCAACTCGTTGAACAACTCGCGCCGCGCGTCTGCCCCCGCCGAGAGGTACTGCACGACAATCACACCGCCATACCGATCCACGACCAATCCGGGGATACCGTCTGACTCCGCGTTGACGAGACGACAGGCGGTGGTGGCCCCGTCCGCGAGCAGCGGCTGCCGCGCCGCGATGGCTCGTTTCAGCCGCCCGCGCCAGAAGTCCGCCGTCTCCGGCACATCCCGCGCATCCCAGGCGAACAGCCGCGCGCGAATCTGCGACGCGGCGCTGTAGTGCCCCCAGGCCAGGAAGTCGCCCTCGAAGCTGTAGACGGCGACCAGCGCCCCAGGCTTAGGCCCGCCACCCTGTGGCGCCCCTTCCACACGCTTGATCGCCCCGGAGAACAACCAGGGATGCCGCCGCCGCACCGACACATCGCGCTGCGGGGCCAGGATGACACGCGGGTATTCGCTCATAGCTGTTGAGAGAAATCCAATACTGACAGTTCCGGTACTCCGTGTAACTGTTGATCTGCCGTAACTAGTGTTGCTGCATATTCCAAGGCTGAGGCAGCGATGATTGCATCAGGAAGTCTTAACCGATATTGCTGGCGTATTCGCACAATCGTCTGCAGGTAAGTTGTCGCGTAGGGTGTTAGACCAATGACATTGACCCGTTGCACAAAATGTTGAAAATGGTCTATATCATCGGTCGAAAGCTCTGGAAATGCCAGGAATTCTAGCTGGGTGATGATCGAAATCCCTAACCATTCAGCATCCGATAAGTGCTGTCCCAATCCAGCATGGCCTTGCAGTAAGGCAACCACCGCATTCGTGTCCAATAGATAGCGACCTGGTCTACCATTCATCGCGCAATTGCCTCTGCATAGCGACGGCGTCGCCACGCCATGAGAGTTTCCCGACTAAATCGGAGAAATCATAGCGTTCAGATAGTATTGTGACATGATCCGCTTGCTTTTGATACTTCAAAAAGCGCGCAAAGGTCAGCACTTGATCCAACATGGCTGGAGACATATTCTCCAGTTCCCGCAACAGTTGTTGAGAATCGGCCTTTGACAGTACCATAATGTACCTCCACGATCTTCATCATTGCCATTTTACCCTAGTATAGCGCAAAATGCAGGAAAGTCCTATCGCTATTCTCATTTTTCATTTCTCGCGTAAAATGGGCGGCAATCTTTGGGTGTTTTTTGCGGGAGGATGGCGCATGGCAGAAAGAATAGTTTTTGTCGAACACCGGTATCTCAACCTGCCGGTGAAGAACGGCGCGGAGAAGCGCGTGGTCCGCTTTGTAGCGGATGGCGCGGAGGTGTACCGTTTTGACATCGAGCTGGCCGAGGGCGAGCCGGATTTCTGGGTCTACGCGGACCTTGCGCCGTTTCGGGGGACGCGGCTGACGGTAGCGGTGGATGACGTGTGTGAAGATGCGCTGGCTGCGCTCGTCCAAAGCGAGACACCGATGGAAATGGACGACCTGTACAGCGAGAAGTATCGCCCGCAGCTCCACTTCACCTCGCGGCGCGGCTGGCTCAACGACCCGAACGGGCTGGTGTTTTACGACGGCGTGTATCACCTCTTCTATCAACATAACCCCTACGGCTGGAGCTGGGGTAATATGCACTGGGGCCACGCTGTCAGCCCTGATCTGGTGCATTGGCAGGAGCTGGGGGACGTGCTCTATCCCGATCGCCTGGGTGTGATGTTCTCCGGCTGCGCCGTGGTGGATTGGCGGAACACGACCGGCTTTCAGGCAGGTGACGCTCCGCCGCTGGTCTTGATCTACACCGCCGCCGGTGAGCCGTACACCCAATGTCTCGCCTACAGCACCGATGGCGGCGCGACCTGGCAGAAGTACGCCGGCAATCCCGTGCTCGGCCACATCGCCGGCCACAACCGCGACCCGAAGGTCATCTGGCACGCGCCGAGCCAGCAGTGGGTGATGGCGCTCTATCTCGCAGGCTATGATTATGCGCTGTTCGGCTCGCCGGACCTGAAGACGTGGCGCAAGCTGTGCGACGTCCATATCGGCGACGCGACCGAGTGCCCCGACTTCTTCGAGTTGCCCGTGGATGGCGACCCGACGAACACACGCTGGGTGTTCTGGGGCGCGAACGGCAACTACGTGCTCGGCAGCTTCGACGGTGAGACCTTCACGCCGCAAACCGAGGTGCTGCGCTATGCCGGGGGGGGCGACAGCTACGCCGCGCAGACCTGGAGCGACACACCGGACGGCCGGCGCATTCAGATTGCCTGGCTGCGCGTCAACTTGCCGGGGATGCCGTTCAACCAGATGATGGCGTTCCCCTGCGAATTGACGTTGCGGACGACGCCGGCGTCGGGGAGCGACAGATCCCCTCAAAGTGTGCGGTTGTACAGTTGGCCCGTGCGGGAGATCGAAACACTGTACCGGCGGACGTACCGCTGGCAGGATTCGCCGATCGCACCCGGCGAGAATCCGTTGAACGGCATCCAGGGCGACCTCTTCGACATCCACGCCGAATTTGCGCCTGGCGCAGCGACCGCCATCAGCTTTGTCATCCGTGGCGTCGCGGTGACTTACGACGTGTTGCAGGGCGTGCTGACGTGTGAGGGGCGCACCGCGTCACTGCCTCTCGTCGATGGCAACGTGCGTTTGCGCATCCTGGTAGACCGGGCTTCGCTCGAAATTTACGGCGCGGATGGCCTGGTCGCTTTGCCCAGCGGTGTGATTCCACCCGCTGACGATCGGACATTGTGTTTGTGCGTGCAGGGCGGACCGGCGCTGGTCCATGCGCTGACCGTCTACGAGTTGGAGTCGGCATGGCGATGACGACAGAACCTGACCGCAGCCGCGCGCACCTGACGCGCGGATACACGATTGCCCTGATCAGTGCTGCGTTCCTCTCCACCACGGCGATCTTCATCCGCCACCTGACGCTGACCTACGCACTCCCGGCGCTCGTTTTGGCTTTCTGGCGGGACGTTTTTGTGATGCTCACGCTCTTGCCGGTGTTAGGGGCCCTGCGCCCGGCGCTGTTGCGGGTCGAGCGTCGTCACCTCCTCTACCTCGCGGCGTATGGTCTGGTGTTGTCCCTCTTCAACATCACGTGGACGTTCTCCGTGGCGCTTAACGGCGCGGCGGTGGCGACAGTGCTCTGCTACTGCTCGGCGGCGTTCACCGCGCTGTTGGGGTGGTGGCTGCTCAAAGAGCGGCTGGATGGCGTCAAGTGGCTGGCGATTGTGTTGAGTCTGGCCGGCTGCGCGCTGGTCTCCGGCGTGTTCGCGCAGTCGGCGTGGCGCATCAGCCTGGGGGGCATGCTGGTGGGGACGGCAGCGGGGCTGAGCTACGCGATTTACAGTTTGATGGGACGTTCGGCGGCGCAGCGCGGCCTGAATCCCTGGACGACGCTGTTGTACACGTTCGGCTTTGCGACGTTGTTTTTGTTCGGCTTCAATCTATTGCCGGAGACGGTGGCGCCCGGGGGGGCCAACACCCTGGCTGACTTCTTCTGGCTTGGCGGCGCCTGGGCAGGGTGGGGCGTGTTGTTCCTGCTGGCGGCCGGTCCGACCGTGGCAGGGTTCGGACTGTACAACGTCAGCCTGAGCTATTTGCCGTCGAGCGTCGTGAACCTGATTGCCACATCGGAGCCGGTCTTCACCGCGATCAGTGCGTACTTTCTGCTTGGTGAGCGGCTCAACGGGACGCAGATTGCCGGCAGCCTGATGATTCTCTCCGGCGTCGTCGCCCTGCGCTTGTACGATGGCTGGCTGGAAAATCGAGCGCGTCTTTTGTCAGCAGATTTAGCAGATTGAGCAGATTTTCTGAATGGCAGACAAGAAATCTGCTCAATCTGCTGATGTATAGCGTTATGGAACGGCTGATCAATTTTCGAGATTTCGGCGGTTATCCTACCGTGGACGGGCGGTGGGTGAAGACCGGCTACCTGTATCGCTCCGGGCGTGTGGATCAGGCCAGCCGGCGCGATCGGGAAACGCTGCACGCCCTCGGCATCAAAACGCTGATTGACTTGCGCTCGCCGAGAGAGCGCAAGCGGGCGATACGGCTGTGGCCCGGCGCGCGCGTCGTCTCGCTGCCGATGCCCTTCGACGAACTCACCCGCGAACGTCTGAAGCCGTTGTTGTTCCGCCGCAATGTGCAGGAGGCCGTGTACGCTATGGTCGAAGGTGTGTACGCGGATACGGTGGCCCATTCGTGCGCGCAGGTGAGGGCGCTGTTCGCGCTGCTCCAACAGCCGGAGGTTTACCCGGTGCTTATCTATTGCCGCGCCGGGCGGGATCGCACGGGTTTCATCAGCATCGTCATTCAGCTCGCGCTCGGGGTAGCGACGGAAGACATCGTCGCCGAATACTTGCGTTCCAACGCCTCCGTTTTGCCCCAGGCGCGACGCGCCCTTGCCCTCTTCAAAGTCCTCTCGCTTGGCTTGTTCCCTACGCAAAGCCTGTACGCCCTCTTCGCTTCGCAAGAACGCTATGCGCGCACTGTCATCCGCAAGATCGCGGACGACTATGGCGGCATCGGCGGCTATCTGGCGCGGTGCGGGGTTAATGATAAGGACGTGGCGACAGTTAAGGATGCACTTTCTGGCTCATTGACTGACTTGGCTCGGATTATCACTTCTAGCTGTCCTGTCGGTTCCGTTGATATAGAAATACACTAAATCTACACGTGTAATCCTCGAATTCTGACGCAGGCGTAGCTTTTCGCTGTTATTTGCTGCGTTGCCGTTGTTCTCTCTGTTCTCCTTCTTGCTGGGCATCTCCTAAACTCTCGCCTGTCGTGATAATTTGCCTCTTGACATACGTTAGATTTTGGATATAATTTAGCTGGCTAACTATTAGCCGTCTAAGTAATCTCGGGACTATTGGACTAAAGACTATCAGACTATTCTCACGGGAGCCTGTTATGTCACATACCGAAGGCGCAGAATCACTCGATTTTTTGTTGGGTCAGGTCTGCAAACTGCATCGGGGCAGGATGTTCACGCTGTTTGAGGAACTGGGGTTGTACCACGGTCAACCGCCGATGCTTTTTGTGTTGTGGGAGCAGGATGGGCAGACCCATACGGAATTGGCCGGCCGGCTGCACATTCAGGCATCTACCGTCACCAAGATGGTGCAGCGCATGGAAAAAGCCGGCTTTGTTGAGCGCCGCCCCGATCCCAACGACCAGCGCGTGTCGCGCGTCTACCTTACCGCCACCGGTCACGCTGTCCGCGAGGACGTCAACCGCATCTGGCGGCAGTTGGAGGACGAGACTTTCACCGGCTTTACGCCGGAAGAGCAAGTGTTGCTGCGCCGTTTCTTCTTGCAGATGCGCGAAAATCTGCTGCGCGCCGGCGGCAGTCTGGAATGGTAGGTATGAAAGGCAAAAATAGTTAGACGACAAAGGAAAAAGTAATCGGTGACGAGTCGTCAGTTTACCAAGCCATGATTACCGGTTACCAATCCCAATCATTTTAGGAGAATCGTATATTTTATGAAATCGATGAAAGCGTTAATGAAATTCCTTAAGCCCTATTGGCTCTGGGCGACGCTGGCCCCGCTGTTGATGGTGCTGGAAGTGGTGATGGACTTGATGCAACCACGGATGATCCAGCGGATTGTGGATGTGGGCCTGGCGCAGCTCGATATGCAGGTCGTCATCAATACCGGCCTGTGGATGATCGGTTTTGCCTTTATGGGGGCGATAGGTGGTGTGGGGTGCACGGTGTTCTCGGTGCTGGCGTCGTTGAACTTCGGCGCTGATTTACGCGATACGCTGTTCAAGAAAGTGCAATCGTTATCGTTCAGCAATCTCGATGAGCTGGAAACCGGCCAACTGGTCACGCGCCTGACCAATGACGTGGTGCAGGTCGAAGGACTGGTTTCGATGATGCTGCGCATTATGGTGCGCGCGCCGCTGATGCTCCTCGGCAGCCTGGTGATGGTTTTTGTCACCGACCCGCGTCTGGCATTATTGGTGGTCGCCCTGGGGCCGCCGGTGGGAGCAATGTTGTATTTTGTCATCAAGAAAGCCTATCCAATGTTTGGCGAGGTTCAACGGCGGCTTGATGGTCTGAATACGGTGATGCAGGAAAACCTGGCCGGCGTGCGTGTGGTCAAAGCGTTTGTGCGCGGCGATTATGAGATCAGGCGTTTTGGCCGGGTCAACGATGCTTTGATGGATCAGACGATCCGCGCGTCGCGCACCGTTGCTGTGGCCTGGCCCTTTATGCTCATCGCCGTCAATCTCGGCGTGATCGGCGCGCTGTGGTTCGGTGGGCGCATGGTGATGGTCGGCGGGATGCATGTAGGGCAACTCATCGCCTTTATCAACTACCTGATGCGCACATTGATGTCGTTGATGTTTGTCAGTATGCTGATTATCAACTGGGCGCGGGCGCAGGCGTCGGCGGATCGTATCCAGGAAGTGCTCTTGAGTGTGCCGACCGTGCAGACGAAGCCCGACGCGCTGACCGACTTCACCCCGCGCGGACGGGTGGCCTTCGAGAACGTAACCTTCAGCTACAACCGCGACGGGCGTGACCTGGTGCTTGGCGGCTGCACAGGCGACAACGGCGGGCCGCCCGGCATCAGTTTCGTAGCCGAACCGGGGCAGACGGTGGCGGTGCTCGGTGCGACAGGCTCCGGCAAATCCAGCCTTGTGCATCTGATCCCGCGTTTCTACGATGTAACCGGTGGGCGTGTGACCATCGATGGCGTGGACGTGCGTGATATCGACGAAGCGACGCTGCGTCGCAATATCGGCATCGCGTTGCAAGAATCGGTGCTGTTCAGCGGGACGATCCGCGATAACATCCGCTACGGGCGGCCCGACGCCACCGACGAAGAAGTCATCGCCGCCGCCAAAGCCGCCCAGGCGCACGACTTCATTATGGAATTTCCCGATGGGTACGATACGGTAGTCGGTCAGCGCGGCGTCAATCTCTCCGGCGGACAAAAACAGCGTATCGCCATCGCCCGCGCGCTGTTGGTGCAACCGGCGGTGCTCATTCTGGACGATAGCACCAGTTCCGTGGACGTGGAAACCGAGACGAAAATCCAGGAGGCGCTGGCAGGTATTATGAAAGATCGCACCAGCTTTGTCATCGCGCAGCGTATTAGCACGGTGCTCAACGCGGACAAAATCCTGGTGCTGGATGACGGGTGTGTGGTTGCTGAAGGTACCCACCGCGAATTACTGGCTTCCAGTCCCGTTTACCGCGAAATTTACGATTCCCAATTGGGGAATGGAGGGGTGAGCCATGACTGAACGTAGAATGAGCGCAACACAATCTCCACCGTCTGGACCGCGTCCGGGGCCGGGTGGCCCAGGGCCCGGGGGGCCAGGCGGGCATTTTATGCGCCCCAAGGAGCGCGCCAAAAACATCCGGGGGACGGTGTTGCGCCTGTGGGCGTATCTGAAAAAGCAAGGCTGGGGACTCGGAATCATCGTTATTCTGGTGTCCATTTCTTCCGGCTTGGGGTTGTTGGGACCATACCTGATGGGCAAAGCCATTGATGATTTCATCCTCAAGAACGACATCCCTGGATTGGGACGCTTGCTTTTGCTGATGCTCGGCGTCTATGTGGTTGGCGCGAGCATAAACTGGCTGGAAGCCTACCTGATGTCCACTGTGGCGCAGCGGACGGTGCGCGATCTGCGCAATGATCTCTTCGCCAAACTGCAAACGTTGTCGCTGCGCTTCTTCGACCAGCGCACGCACGGCGAGTTGATGAGCCGCCTGGCGAACGACGTGGAAAACGTCAGCAACGTCCTCAACGGCAGCATTACCCAGTTGATTTCCAGCGTGTTGAGCCTGGCAGGCGTCGCGGTGATGATGTTCGTTATCAATTGGCGATTGGCGTTAGTGAGCATCATCACGTTACCGCTGATGATGGTGTTGAGCAACACCATTGCCAGGTACACGCGCCAGGGTTTCCGTGAGCAGCAGGAGTACCTCGGCGACTTGAATGGCATCATCGAGGAGACAATCACCGGGCAGCACGTGGTCAAGGCTTACGTGCGCGAGCAGGCCGTCATCGAGGCGTTCGGCAAGGTCAACGTCAAATTACGCAAGGCTGCCTCCCGCGCGCAGATCTTCGCCGGAACGCTTGGCCCGATCAGCAACTTCGTCAACAACGTGGGCTTTGCCATCGTCGCCGGGGCCGGCGGCTGGATGGCGGTGCAGGGGATGGCGACCGTCGGCACGATTGCGGCCTTCATCAACTATGCGCGGCAGTTCTCGATGCCGTTAAACCAGATTGCCAACCTGTACAACAGCATCCAATCGGCCATTGCCGGCGCCGAGCGCGTCTTTGCCATCCTTGACGAGACGCCCGAATTGATCGATGCGCCAGACGCGATTCCGCTGACGAACATTCGCGGGGATGTCGTCTTCAACGATGTGTGCTTTGGCTACAATCCGGAGACGCCCGTGCTCAAGCATGTCAGCCTGCATGCCCGGCGTGGGCAGACGATTGCCCTGGTTGGCCCGACGGGGGCGGGCAAGACCACCATCGTCAATCTGCTCACGCGCTTCTACGACATCGACAGCGGCAGTATCACGGTGGATGGTATCGACATCCGCCGGCTCAAGATGGCCGACCTGCGCCGCGAGTTGGGTATTGTGTTGCAAGACACTTACCTGTTTTCCGACACGGTGATGGAGAACATCCGTTATGGGCGGCTGGACGCCACAGACGATGAAGTCATCGCGGCGGCGAAACTCGCCAACGCCGACCAGTTCATCCATCGTCTGCCGGAAGGCTACCAGACGCAGCTTTCGGAGCGGGCGGGCAACATCAGCCAGGGACAGCGCCAGTTGCTCGCCATCGCGCGGGCGATTCTGGCCGATCCAAGCATCCTCATCCTCGACGAGGCCACGAGCAGTGTGGACACGCGCACGGAGAAGAACATCCAGGAGGCGATGCTGCGCTTGATGGAAGGGCGCACCAGCTTTGTCATCGCGCACCGCCTTAGCACGATCCGCGACGCGGACGCGATCCTGGTCATCAACGACGGCGAAATCATCGAGCGCGGCACGCACGACGCGCTGCTGGCGCAGCGGGGATTCTATTATCACCTGTATATGAGCCAGTTCAAGGGGCAACACGAGGTCACGCCCGAACTGGCGGCTTGATGGTATCAGGACGCAGATTTTCACTGATCGCCGCAGATTTTGTCGCTGCGCTTACTATCTGCGAAAATCAGCGTCAATCTGCGTCCAAATTTCCGAGTGCTGGTTTGTCTTTGCGATTAAAGCGCGTGGGTTTTTGCTGAAGGCGCTCACTGAGAACTGGCCGTTACGCTTCGAGGCCCAACCTGGCGGCGAGTTCACTTGCGGAGGGATTGAAGAGCAGCGTCCCGTCAGGGAAAGCGATGGTGGGCACGATCCAACAGCCGTCGTGGACTTCATCGCAGTACGCGCAGGCATCGGCATCTTGCTCGATATCGACGTAAACGTAGCTGATGCCGTGCTGGTCGAGGAAATGCCGCGCTCGCCGCACATCCGGGCACCAGTGCGTTCCGTAAACGGTCAGTTCGGTGTGTTCTCTCATTTTATTATCCTTCCAAAAGTGAGTGTGTGCTAACTTGACGAGTCTGAAGCTCCTATTATACTTAGGTTATCCCGTAACTTAAATGTATCGAGGATAGAATGACAGTCGAATTAGAAACGCTCAAACCGCCACCTTATGGACAAGTGACCGTGCATATCGATATGACCGCTGAATTGCACGTTAGCGCTACTGTAGCGCGTCAACGTGTCAGCCGGCTGGTCATTAGTGAATTGGGTAATCTCCTCTATGGCGATACCCCCACGTTGGTGGCTGGTGAAGACTACATGTGCTGGAGAGTGCCGGTCATTCTAGCGTATCCAGACACTGGGCCGCTGGGCGTCGTCGGTGCTTTGGATGTGGATGTCAAGACTGGCGAGGTGTTGGCGACGCCGGAACGTTTGACCGAAATCAGCAATTATGCACACTACCTGGCTCAACGTACCCCTGTATTCTCAAGATGACCGGGCTGATTGCCTGCCCGTCTGCGTCGAAATGGTGTCTGCGTTTTTGGGTCGCCCGGTCAAACGCACGTGGTTGTGTTCTGTGCTCGAAACTTCGGAGATAGGTACCCCCGGTTTCAAACTGCGTAATCTGCGAAGACATGGTTACGAAGTCACGTATGCACCGGCCACTGATGAACGGGCCTTAACCACGGCCTTATCCGCTGGTATACCACCGATTGTTTTACTCCGCACTACGCATCTTCCTTATTGGACTCAGGAAACTTCTCATGCTGTGGTCGTTGTCGCATTGGATGCTGAAAATGCCGTTCTTAACGATCCCGCGTTTCCTGTCGCCCCACAACGCATTTCCCGTCAGGCTTTTCTGTTGGCCTGGTCTGACCTCGATTACCTCTACGCCCTCATCTGTCCAACGGTATAAACCTTCTTCTGGTTTTGTAGGACGAATTGCCAATTCGTCCTACAATTTAGGCTAGACGTGATCCAATTGCGGCACGTAGACCGGCACCGGCAGCAGTGCGAGCAAGCCCGGCGGCAGTTCCGGCGCTTGGGGAATTGCCGGGCCGCCGAAGACCAGCCGCGCGGCGACGATTGGATCCAGCTCGACGTAGTGCTCGGCATGGTGCCCGGCCTCGATCTGCACGGCGCCATCGCGCACGGTGATGGTCGTGGTCTGCGTGCGGTCGTGCTCCCGGATGCCGAGGGTGACGGCGAAGTCGCGCAGGCCACCGGCGCGGTGTTCAAACCTGGGAATAGCGGCGCGTAGGACGGTGGTGAGATCGTTGACGCGGTACATGCCGCTGTAGCCGGCCGTGCCATAGCTCACGTAGGGCATGATACGGGCAATGCGGGCCTCGTCCCACATGGAGACCTCCCACGTGGCTGCCTCGCCGTGATTCCATGTGATGATGGCGTGGATCATCTCCACCTCCCTGCCCGAGGCCGAAACCAGCTCAACGAGCTTGACGTGGTCACGGTCTTGTCCGTCGGCTATCGCATAGCCGTCTTCTGTTACCCACACCCGTAAATCTGCCCGGTGCAACTGCGTCTCCAGGTCGGGACGGCGGGCATGGCAATCCGGCAGCGGCATCAACCGGGCGATGTGTGCGGTCGCCTCCCAGGGGCGGACTTCTTCGATTTGTGCCGGCGCGATGTCCGCCCGGCCTAACGACCGCGTGGAGAAGATCAGCCGGTACGACAGCGCAGCGCCTTCCCAGCCGAAGGTGTTGTAGCGTTGCCGGTCGCCACCGAGCCACGAAGCGGAGTAGCCCTGTGCGCGCATCTCGTCGATGGCGTGGTAGAGCAGTTGGGTCATATAGCCCTTGCCGCGCGCCTCGACCGCTGTGGACACCCCGCCGATGCCGCCGAGCTTCAGCGGGACGCCCGCCGTGACCACTTCGATGGGATAGACGCCCACGTGGGAAACGATTTTGCCGTTTTCCTCGACGACGTAGCCCCACGCGCACACCTCCGGCGTGGGCTTGTAGATGTGGGGGCCAAAGCGCCGGAAGAAATCCACCGAATGGCCGAACGCACGCTCCAGGTAGCGCATAAAGTCTTCGAATTCCTCGACGCGAATGGTGCGAATTTTGGTTGTCATAGTGCTCCTGAACCTTGAAAATGTGATCGAGATAACCGTGTTCATTGTACCGCCTAATGTCCACGGCGCAACAAAAAAGTTTCCGCGCACATCTTGACTTCTCGGTCGCCCAGAAACGGGAGATGGTTGTTGACTTGTCAATATTGTGATTATCATGATGCTTACTGTCAGTTGGGGCACTTTCTGGATGATGTCTATGCCTGCACGCGCTTCCATTTCTCGCTGGGTTATATTGCCTCAGTCGAGTTTGAGGCGCACTGGCATGCTGAAACGGCTACTGCCCCGCCGAAGCAGTTTTTGGACACTTGACTTTGCTGGTGACTTGTAATGGGGAACAAAATTACTGCAGCCTCAGTAGATCTAATTTTGCTTGGTCTGGATCTGGCGGCCCAGACCAGAACGGGGAGCTGACGATCCCCTTGGGGCATTTTGGGATCTACTGAGCCTGGTTTTCGACACTGAGGGTATGAATAGCAGTATGATGATCCGGCGCATCGGGTATTACTTATCCTCCATACCGACCATCCTAAAGCAAATCCGTAACTGGTATGTCTGTTTGGGTCTCCTATTCGGCCAGAAGCCTGTGGTGATCCGTTTGCGAAACGGCTGCTGTTTCAAGGTGCGGAGTTTGATGGATGTGTGGGTCGTCAAAGAAACCTGCCTCGACCGCGATTATGAGGTAAATGCCACAGCCATTCAGGATCATTGGACTATCATCGATATAGGCGCCGGACTTGGCGATTTTGCCATTTCAGTCGCCTATGAACATCCCACCTGTCGGGTCTATGCGTATGAGCCTTTCCCAGAGTCTTACAAGCTGCTCATAGAAAACATTGCCTTGAATGGGGTCAACAACGTTATTGTCTTCCCCATCGCCGTCGGCGCGCGGTCGGAACAAATGACACTTTACGCCACAGGGACAGCCGTTCAGCACACGACGACGCAGGCTTCAAGCTTAACAGAAGCAATCTCGGTACAGGGGCTTTGCATGGATGACGTGTTTGGGGCAAACGCCCTCACGACCTGCGATTTTCTGAAAATGGATTGCGAGGGTGGCGAATACGCTATTCTCTTCAACGCGAGTCCTGCCACACTGGAGAAGATAGGCCACATCAGTCTTGAGTATCACGACGGCATGACCAGGTTTTCGCATCAAGATTTGGTCGACTATTTGCAGCAAAGAGGCTTTCTTGTGAAAACTGCCGCCAATCCCGTTCATCCCCATTTGGGGTTTTTGTATGCCTGGCGACCGTCAGAGAGAACGTGAGCGTAGTCTTTTGCTGCGATTCAGCGCAACGTTTATAGGGCGGGCTTCAGTGAGGGGACACGCTCGGAGACCGGCCTCGGCGCGCTTTGACTGGTCTCTGACCGTGCCGGTCCTGGGGGACAAAGCGGCTTTGTGGTCGCGCCTAACGGATTTCGGGTTAGTGTAAAGGTCGCCTCGGTAGCTAGAAAGGGTGCATTTCGATTCGGGGGCAAAAGCCAGATAAACGTCTTATTTAACCGCAGAGTTCGCTGAGAGCGCGGAGAGATTTCCGGTAACTCTGCGGACGCTGCGTGCTCTGCGGTGCAATTTACGAAAAGTCGCCCCATTCTGAAATGTACCCGCTAGAAATAGACAATTGACATCTTTTTAACTTATGCTAGACTAATCTTGTATCTGATAAACTCTACACTTAGGAGGTGTCCATGCGTGGGAGAAAAACGCTCGTTATCATCCTGGTTGTGGTGATCAACTTGGCTTTTGTCGGTTACTTGCTGCTGAATAATATGAGAAAATCTGCCCAGGAAGCCGAAACATTAGTCCCGGAAACAGCTACTCCACTCCCTTATGTCGGCATTGTCGTTTCGGCCCAAAACCCGATCCCGCGCGGTTGGCGTTTCACTTCCGGTGATGGAGCAACGTCTGTCAAGCAATGGCCAATAGACGAACTGCCCTCCGCGGGTTACTTCAGTTCCCTTGAGCAGCTCGACAACATGTATGCAGTGGAAGATATTCCTCTGGGCAGACCAATTTTGCGGAGTATGCTATCCGAAAAGCCTATTGCTGCTTTCCCAGAGGGACGTGTAGGGTATGGGGTACCGATGGATGTGCAAGGCGGCCTCGGTTGGCATATCAAAGAAGGTGATCATGTCGATGTGCTGGCAGCAATCAAATTGGTGAACACAGATCCTGAGTTTCAGAGCCGGATGCCCAATTTGTTTCAGACTATTCCTGAGCCCACCGGTGAGGAAAACCTATCCGTCGCATCACTTAACGGTGTCTATGGTCGTTTTGAAACTCTACCTAATGGTATGGCCGCTATGATTTTGCCCAACGGAGATCCTTTCCCCCAAATTGTGGTGCAGATGACAGTGCAGGATGCGATTGTGTGGCGTGTTGGGGCACAATACGAGCTGGAGGCTGAGGGTACCGCTGTTCCGGCAGAGGTTGCAACACCTGCACCCGGTGAGGCTGGGGGGGGGATCCTGCAGCCGCAGCAATCGCAACCGCCAGTGGCAGCCGCTGCTGCCGCGCCGACGCATCGTAGCGACATAGAATTGGTTACACTGTTGGTAACGCCGCAGGACGCGCTCATTCTGAAGTATCTCTATGAGATTGGGGCGGATTTGGACCTGGTGTTACGCGCCCCCAATGATACAAACTACTGGATTACCGGCGCGGTATGGAGTCGCTATATTCTGGACCGTTACCAGATCCCGCAGACGCCCTCCGATCTGCCGGTTGCGCCGACTAACTTGCGTATCCCGCTTGAGTTGACACCGTATGTAACACCGGCTCCAGAGGCTCAACAATAATACGGCTATAGGGGATTGATTCAGAAAAGATAAACCCCCGCCCCAAAAGGGCGGGGGTTTACCGTGCAATCTGCCGATAGGATTGAGGAAACCGCCGTTACTCAACCAGACGTAGGAAGATGCGGTTGTAGAGTTCCTCGAAAATCGGGTCGAGTTGTTCGGGCCGCGGCGCATGGCGATGGACACCGCCAGTCATTTCTGCGATGTATTGCATCACTTCCATATCGGCGCCGTCACCCAACGTGATGGAGTAGATGACGATTCCATTGTTGCGCGCCTGACGAGCATAGTAGACGGTACAGTCTTTGGCGCGATCGATGTTAGTTATGCCGGTATTTTTCGGCCAATAATCTTGGGCATAACAGACCGCATTAGTCCCATCGATTGTATTGGCTTCACCGTCGGTCATAAAGACCATGATATGCGCCGCTCCAGGGCGGCCATAATGGCCTGATTTACTACTCAATACATCGATGCCTAACATCAACCCATAAGGTATGTTAGTGCTACCGCCGGCATTGCTGGCGCGGATCTTGTTGGTCACGGTGCTCAGGATGCGGTCGTAGGAACATGTACATTTATTCGTGGGAATGCTGCACCTGCGTGTACATTCTAACTCGCTTACAATTTGTGCGCTGGAACTATAGGTGACGTAGCCGACCTGGTCATAAAGCGGATCGAAACGCTCGATGAAGCGAGCCGCCGCCTCCTTCGCACCCCGGATGGGTTGTTCGTCATCGTAGATATCGTGCAAATAGCGGTAGTTGCTTGGATGATCAACCGGAAAGCCGGGAATCACGCAGTTCGGGGGTTTGTTGCCGCCTGGGCCGCCGGGATACCCGCCATAGCGCTCATCGCATGGGTCGCAGGCGCTGCCGGTGCGATTGTTGTCGATGTTGGCCGTGTTGTTCAGGACCTGGGCGGTAAAGTTGCTATCACTGCTGACTGCGGATGCCGGTGTGCGGGAGTCGGTCGTGATGATGATACGGTCCAGGGCAAACCCGACGCCGCCTGCCCACAGGTTCAGCTCGTAGGTCGTGCCGGCATTGAAGGTCTGGCTGCCCAACTGCACCCAACGCCATCCTGCACTTGTCGCCCCATTGTAAAGAAGTTGGTTTCGGACTTCAAAACTCGTGTTGGCATCGTTTCTGACGCTGGCGATGGGAGTGCGGTTGATTCCCCACATCAGGTTGCCGATGCCGCCATCGCGCCCTTGCCCGCGTGCCCAGATGTACCAGGTACCGCTGCTCGGAACCTGGAAGTCATAATCCACACGCGGAGCGTCATACGGGCCGCCGACACTGTAGATCCAGTCATCGCGTAAACACTTTTGACCGTTGAGCAAATCGTTCCAAACGCAGTTTGAGCCGGCCCCATCGCCTTGGGTGTGATTGCGATAGGGAAAGTGCGCGATGTAAGCCCCGCGTGTGTCGCGACCCAACGCGCCAGCAGACCCGCTGGTATCGCGCAGGTACGCAGGCAAGACTGTGGTGGATAGGTCGGTACCGCCATTACGCTGGAGCGTCCAGTAGGTCATCCCCATTGTGTACTGGTCACGGTTTACTGATACATTATTGCGGCTATAATCTTCGGCTTCGATAATGATGTATCGGCGGCTGTTGTAGGTAAGATAGGTCCCGCTGCCAGAGCAGTGTGTTGGCGGTCCGTCGGCTGGACCGCCCCATGGCAGTGGCCACCGTGCTCCATCCGGATATGTTTGGCCTGAGACCGGCGTCCAGCATCCGTAGCAGAGGGTATCGAACTCCATCGAACCGGAAACATCAAACACCAGTACCACATCCAGGTTATTGATGTTCTCACCTACCGCACGTCCATTGACCTTGACGTCCTTAAACCCAAATAGCTGCATAAAGAAGACTTCCGCGCTATCTTGGATGTTTACCTCGATTCGGCTGGCGGTATTGTCGGCATAGACATCCTCGCGATAGGGAGCAGTGTTAATGCGGATTATTCGTTGAGCTTGTTCTCCGTCTGGGCCTGAAATGTAGCTCCCGGCATACCCGCTGTTGATTTCCACTCGCGTCTCAGGGTTGTTGCATGTGTATAACAGGTTGCCGTTTACAATCTGAACGTTTAGCCCGCAAGGATACCCATTGGCTTCGAGGTATTCCAACGCACGCACTTGCGCGGCTGCTTCCAGTGGCAACTCGGTGGCGGCAGCCAGTGCTGCCGCGTCGGCTGCGCGGCGCACTCTTACGCGCGTGACATACGAAAGCCCCAAATCAACCGCTAATCCGGCGAAACCCAGCAACGCAAAGATCGCAAAAGCCACCAAAATCAGGCTCTGGCCGCGTTCACCGGGTGTTTTTTGGTTGCACGGTTTCTGTCTCATAGCTATACCTCCTCTACTAACAACATTACGCATATGATTTTAGCCGTCTCGTCAGATTTCCATCTCAACTATTGTACTGTATCACGCGAGTCATGCATTACACGCATGGCTGACTGAAAATACAACGTGATTGTGCTGTTTTTGTTACCGATGATTGGTGTGAGCAAGGGATGCCCCAGAAATGTCTCCAAAATAACCAACTCATTATTGATCGTATCGTATGACAGGGACTCACGGTAAGTATTGATCTGTGAAGTCGCGTTCAAGCTGTTCTGGATCAGTTCTGTCAGCACATCTTCAGTCAGTCTGGTATCCTCTGGCGTGATCAATCGAGGTTCATTATTGGGGCTGATAATTGTGCCAGAGACATACGTCGAAACGCTGAGCAGGTTACCTTCTGGGCTGATAGAAACGTGTGTAATAATCGTGCCTAGATTTGCACCTTCACCCAGTAGCTTCATATTTGGCTCAAATGTGCCATCAGGACGTTCAACTAACCCACTGCTACTGACGACCAGACCTGCTACCATATCATCAGTAAACCGGGCACGCGAAGCTAAACGTATGCCTTCACGGTTAGCTGTTGCCAGGGTGATGTAATCGTAGAATGCGAATCCTACCTCCATAATTCCCAGCACCAGCAAAATCAAGAATGGCAACACTAGAGCAAATTCGACCAGCCCTTGTCCATAGGCGCTGTGTTGCGCCCTACGCCATAATTGTGTTATCTTTTTCATCATTAGCCTCCTGTCGTACTGTGCTCCAACAGCGTCCCTGTGTTAGCGTGGATTTCCCAGTATTCTAGCGAGTTCAGTTTGTCCCTTGTCACCGTGAACTGCCATGACGGGACGCCATCCTCCCGCATACCTAAGTGTATCGTCAGGGTGGCGGTAGACGTTGCGTTCCAGGCAGTTGCCCCACCTTCACGCCACCATACTTTCAAAATATCCTGAATATCTTTATTCCAGGCTGTTGCCGCCAACACCGTAGGAGGATAGAGTGCGGTAACATCGCGCAACATCTTGACATCCTGTCCCTGTACCAGGGCTACTAGCAGCCGATTTTTCTGCGCTGAATAGGCCTGACAATTCCAGTTTTGTTCCGTTGGGTTACGGCGCGACAGCGTGAGCGTACAGCCAACAAGGCGGGCGTCTTCCGCCCAATTGTTTCTCATCCAGGTCCCTAGAATTGTTGCCGCTTCAGCCGGTGACTGAACCAGGCTCGGTAGTGATTGTGAGACGCCGATGCCGCCGCCGGCCGGCATTCCTGACTGCCATGTGATGATGAAGAAGCCTAAGGCGACGATCGTCAGCACGAAGAGCGCCACGTATAACCATTTTCGCTGTTCCATAAGTTTGTCCTATCGGCTGCGTGCTACCAAAGGCAGGTAGATTCGGCTGTACGGCCAGATCAACGTCGATGATGCGATATAGGTTGTGGCGTTGCCGCATCCAGCGCTTGGGCTAGAGGTGTGCGATTCCAGGTGATATAGCCCGGAGACCTGATTCGGAACGCGCACCGAGGTCTGGACGGCATCTGAATTTACCGTCACTGCCGAAGCCACACGTTGCTCGACTACCCTGCCATAATTGGTACACCACCACACGTCATACATACCTTCAGTGTGCTGTCGCAACGTTGCTATGATCATCATGTCTGGATACGGGCGATCATTGTTGAGCGTGATCAAGGGACCGGGCGGGTAACTGGAAGTCCCGCTAATCAACGGCGAGACAGCCACCCGCGAGCCCGGATCGCTACATGGCGTATTCACATTTGCATTGTGTGTTTCCAGGCGATACGTTCCGTTTATACCGTACGGTGCTCTGAACGTCCAGTTGGCGCGTGACCAGGTGTCTCTGTCGACTTGAAAAGCTTCACCGATTTGTTGTGTGACCGCTGGAGCATTAACCGGGCACCACCACAGGTAGTAATTGATCGGTTCGCCGTTTATGTTGTTGTAAGGGTGATAGAGTACAGTCGTTGTCAACAACTGTCCGGCTATGACCGGGCCTGGTGATACGCTCAATGCGGGCGACGGCGCCGTCGCGGTGAAGATTGCCGAAACAGCGACCAGGGAATCCGTATTACCACACGGTGTATCGCCTCCAGTATTGATGTGTGTTTCAATGTGATAGACGCCTGCCATTCCCATAGGCGCACGCACCAGCATGTTGCGCCCCCAGGTGTTGATGTCTACCTGGAAAGCGCCGCCAAGTTGCTGGGCGGGTGGGTACTCCGGCGCGGCAGTAAGACACCACCACATTACGTAGCTCACCGGTTCGCCGGTCGAGTACGGGTCGGACAGATCGGCATAGGGATGATCGCGCACATTGACCGTCATCCATTGGCCTGCTTCTACCAGCTCTGCTGGAACGCTCACCGTGGGCGTGCCGGTAAAGACCCACGTTTGGGTCAAAGCCGCGCCGGGTTCCTCCACATCCCAACTCGAATTGACCACTGAATCTATCCAAGCGGAGACCTGCGCCGTACCGACCAGATTAGAGTACAGCGTCACAGTGGCTGTCCCCTGTGCGTTGGTCGTGGTCTGAAGTTGTGATACGCCATAGCCATTGGGATCGAAACTGCCTAGCGTTGTTTTGATCAGCAGTGGCGCATTGCTGATGGGCGTGCCGTTCTGCTGGGTCACCTGCGCGGTGATGACCTGTGCGCGTTCTAGCGGCAGGGCGCTGGTGCGTTCTGTGTAGTTCAATTGGACAATCGGACGCGCCGGACCGGCAACATCGTAGTGCACTTGTGAGCGGTTCCATTGCTCCGCCTTCCACGTATGCATATAGATGAAGTGTAACGCTTGCATATCGCCAACCGGTGTTAGCATTAATGAGGGGTAGACCCGATTGTCGCTGCCGTCGCCGGATTGTGGCATTTCTCCCTCTGCCCAGACGAAGCCCGAACCGACTTCCGCCACCGTAATGGCGTGCGTGGTCGTCAGCACATATCCCCCGCCTTCTTGCATTTGCCAGGCCAGATAGGGCAGTCCGGCGGAGTCAAGCGCGATCGCGGGGTTGAGATGCATTCCGTACTCCCCCACTGGATTGTTGAGGTCATCGCTGCCGGCGTAATAACGTGTGGAGATAGTGATAGAGCGCAGTTCTGTGTCTGTGCCTACTTCCAGCGGTTGAGCCGGAAACGCCGAGCCGTTGGTATTTGATCGCACGTATACCAGGTAAAAGCTCTTACATGGCGGATTGTTATCGACATCGGCGCACACGTTCCAGGTCAAGATGACGCGGTCCCCACGTGCGGCAATATCGGGGACAGGATAGGTGGATTCGACCAGAGTCGTTGGGCTAGGATAGCCGATCACAGGGTTACATACGCCTTCTTCCTCGCAATACCGGTAACGCACATCGCCTCTTTGACGCAAGCGTCCCAGGGTGTCGATGTAATCGCGGTGATATTGCCACGCGATGTGAATCCGCCCATTCGAGGCAGCCAGCGAGGGACGATAGGCGTTCTCCGAGGTGGGGGAAAGTTGTACCGGAGTGACACTCCATCCACTGCCCAGATTACGCGTATAGAACAGTTTGCCCTGCGCCAATGTGTGGTCCCCGCGGCCATACACAATGTGAGGGCGGTTCTGGCTATCGAGCACGATCCGCGTGTCGGAGAGGCGTAAGCCTTCCGCCCCCAGTTGCGCCATAGCTACGGTCGCCGGGGAACAAGCGCCTGAGGCCAGGTCGCACGTGTAATGCAGGATGGCACTGTCGGCGTTCGTGTTGTCACAGGGCGACCATACTGTGGCGGCAACGTGCGCAGTGCTGCCGTCAAGGGCTACATCCGTATGTACGAAGCACCCGGTTGCATACGCCGCTGGCAAGGCGAGCGTGACGGGACTGCTCCAGCCGTTCTGCGCCGCGTCGGTCGTTACCCAGCGCAGGATGGCTGCACCGCGGTTCACACACCCATTGTTGATCTTGCGTCCCTGAATCCAGACGCTTGCCAGCCAATTGCCGTCGGCGCTGATGGCTGAACGCGGTTCCATATCGCAGACGGCGGTTGGCGTGGATAACAAAACCGGTAGGTGCCACCACACCGCAAGGACGTGCGTTACGCCATATAGGGCTGCGAGTGTTAACGCAATTCCTATTCGCCATCGCCATTTGTGCATACTCATCTTACTTTCAAGGCATTTACTGCAACAACAGGTTGATATTGTAATTGCGTTCGTTGGCGACTACGGTGACCTGCGTGGTTGCCATCCGCAATTGCCCGCTTATCCAGGCCTCGGCATAGATAACGTAGGTGCCAGGTGTAATGTTGTAGAAATGATATGTTCCATCTTGAATTGTGCGTGTGTGCAATACCTCTCCACCTTGCGCATAAGCCCACACATCCGCGCCGGGCAAGATCACGGGGAGGTTGTTTTGTCCTCGCGTCCTGACCAAGCCTCCGACCGAAGCGGTATCTGGTTGGTCAGGTGGAACAGGCCAGGTTGTGCACACCTGCATACTCAGATCGTCCAGATAGAAGAAGGTGCCGTTAACGTCTGTATCGTTGAAGCCATCCCACTGCATGCGCAACGTTTGTCCGGCATATGCGCTGGGATCGGTCATCGCAGTTTCCAGATTGATCTGCACAGGATACCACGTTCCTGAAGGACTGCCGCCGTTGATGACTGTTTGGGGGGCAAGCAACGCTGCGCCGCCGCCTGCCGGATAGAGATTGATGTTCAACACATCATCGGAGTCATAGGTAGTGCCCAGGCTACATTCCAACGTGCTTCTTTCAACAAAGTAATAGCCGGAAACGGTGACGGTGGAGAACGTGAAAACCTCGGTTGGCATCGTCACTAGCTGGTACAGATACGGTTGGAATTGGCTGCTGTTGCAAGGAATTGCCCCGCCGGAGGCATGCAACCGCATCGAGAAACTGCCCCGCCGGAATTGTGCTGAGGTGCGTTGAAAAGCGCCCGACAGACCATTACGATCACCGGCTTTCCAAAGGGCAAAGACCGTCTCCGGGTTGCCCTCAAACCCTGCCACGGAGAGCAACTCGGTGCATTGCGTCAGACCTGGTGGGTAAATGGCGGGCGGCTCCGGTGTCGGCGGCACGGATCCACTGGATGGCGCGCAAACCGTGAAGTTGTCGTAAACTGCCGGGCCAACGGCAGCATTATCGGAGCTGGTCGCCAGCCCAATGTAAACCGAATCGGGCATATTGTTGAGTGTGTCGGTCCTGCGCAACGTCCAGTTCGTGCCATCCACAGACGAATAGGCTCTGAACACATTGCCTTCACGTGCGATTTGCAAGTATTGTGGTGGATTGGCAGTATTCGTGTTGACGGTGGGGTTCCCTCCGGTCGTGGCGCGGTATTCGCGGGAGATGGTTGTGTTGCGCGTCTGGAAGAAAGAATAGTGTACGGCATCCGGCGCTAACGATGCACGCACCATCAACCCGGCATTGGAGTCGGTGTCGACGGAGCCCAGACTCGATACCTGCACCGTCATGCTGAAGTTGCCACTTACCGGCGACTGGTACAGATAGCGGAAGCTGTCGTAGTTCGAGGGGGTACCGATATCGCCCCAGCCCGACGTCACCGCGAGTGTGCCGCCGCTGACGCTCTCCGAACCGCGCAGCAATGTCTCGCTGGCCCATTGCCCACCCAGGCCGCTATTGAAGTTGTCACTGCTGGCGGCGCCGGAGCTGACGGTGAAATCGTCGAACAGCGCCGGACCGGGGATGTCGCGGTCGTCACTGTTGGCGAAAATGCCCACGTATACGGCTCCCATCGCTATCGTGCGTGATGAACTACGCTCTGTCCATGTTGATCCGTTCGTCGAGGAGTAGGAGCGGAACACATTGCCTGTGCGTGTAATCCGCACCCATAACGGCAGACTGATGCTGTTACCTCCGCCTTCCGCTGCAGCTCCGCCTGTATTGAGGCGGTAATCCTGGTGGACGGTGTTAGCGCGCTTGACCAGCGTGGCAAAATACCGGCTGTTGAGAGCCATAGACTCGCGCACCATTAACCCGGCCTCGGCGCCGGTATCGGTCGAGCCGATGCTTATCACGCGCAATCTGATGTCGAAGTCCCCGCTGATTGGGCCCTGGTAAACGTAATGTGCGCCATCAAGGTCGGTGCCGGTATTATTGATCCCACCGATCCGCCCGCGATTCGGCATGATTTGTAGCTGACCGCCCACCACACTTTGGGAGGGTGTGGGCAAGTCCAGGCCGGTCCATTGTCCGCCTAAGCCGTTATCGAAATTGTCATCACGTCCCCGGAAGGGTACACACAGTTGAGGCTGGATGATGATGGGCCCGAAGGTGTTGTTATCCTCACCGCCGGCTTCGCCTTCGTTGATGTAATTGGTGGTATCCACTTGCGCCCAGAGCGTTTGCGGTTGGTATGTATAGACCGTTATCGTGGTCGTGAGTACGTAACTGGTCAGCGGCCCCAGGTTGGGCGCCCAGTGTTTGCTAATCCCCATTTGTTGAACCTGCGGCGCATTGTCCTGCGGTATGTAGACATCCACGTCGAAGGGGCCGCTATCGATGGCAATCGGCGACTGGTTGGTTACGGTGATAACGAGCGTGATGGGTTCGCCGGGGCGGATGTAAGGTTGATCAACGACGGTGACGTTTTGGATAATTAGATCGGGCGGTACGGCCGCGATTTCGATCGGCCCCGAGTAGGCCACCAGACTGCCGGATTGGGCGCAGCCATTGGCGCCGCCATCACCGCTGTGTGATTCAATGCGGTAACTACCGGCTACGCCTAAGGGCACTTGCACCGGCACATCTTCGAGGTCCCAGGTGATGCTATCGACGTTAACCGGATAAGCCAGGCGCGCGATCACCTGTGTGGAAGTTACCAGCGTAGGACACCACCATAACGAGTGCGGGTTGCCCGTTGGAGGATGGTCCATCACTGAGACTGCCAGCCAGTCGTTGGGGACGGGGTTGTGGTTAGAAACGATCAGATAGGGCCCGGATGCTACCCAGGTTTTGGTGGCTGTATCTGCCGGTTCTTCAGGATCCACTTCACCATCGTTGTCCCAGTTCAACCATGCCGTTATGAGTGAAGTCCCAGGACGGTTGGCATACAGTGTTGTGCGGGCCAATCCATTGCTGTCCGTCGAGACGATGATGGAAGGCGTGCCGACACCAGAGACGCTGAAGCTGCCAAAATCGGTGTGGAATGTCACCCGCGCGCCGGCGATGTTGTTTCCTGACTCGTCCTGTACGCGCGCAATGACCCCGTGCGAACGATCATCCGGCAACTCATTGAGCGCGGTTTCGAAGTTTAGGGTGATGGTGTAATTCGGTAGTGGGGTCGGTGTCGGGGTAGGTCCGCCGGGTGTCGGCGTGGGTACCGGTGTTGGGGTTGGCAGTGCTGTTCCTGGAGGAACGGGTGGCGGAACAGCTCCAAAAGTGGGTGGCGGTTGGTTGCCAAATCCTACTTGCACGCCTTCATTGATGCCGCCGGCTGCGCTGCGTACCTGTATATGGGCATCGGGCAGAAAAGCGCCATAGACAACGAGCGGGACATTGTGGATGACTTGCACGCGCACCGGTAACCCTTGCAATCCAGGCATATTGAGTTGTTCGGATTCCTCGAAGGATTGGAATCCCCAGATGCGCACTCCTAACATGCCGGGTTCGTTGTAGTGCGCCGTAATACATGCGGCGCTGTCTGCGCCGTCGCAGATTGTTTCTGTGCGTAAGCCTGTGGTGGCTTGGATGGCTGCGCGTTTAATTAACAGTGAGCGGCGGGCGAAGTAGTGGGAGTCAGTTTCGGTAGGGTCTTCAGCATAATCCACCGGGCAATCTGGATAAGGTTCAGGAATGGCAAGGCCGCTGCTGTCTCGATGTAGACATTCGCCTTGATTAGGGCGGTACACAACCGCGAAGCGCATACCTTCACGGGCAGCATGTGCTACCGTCAGATACCCTTGGAAAACGAACGCCGTGTCAATCAGTGTGAGAATGATTAACAGCAACACAGGGAGCAGCAAAGCGAATTCCACTAAGCTTTGTGCCCGCGGGCGTTTATGTTCCATAATAGCGCCTCCTGATTCTGTTTCAATTAAGCATTAATGCGCGACCCAACCTCATTCTTTTGGAGTTTTCCAAAAGAATCCCGTTTGTCTACTTGCTGGTCGCATCTTCCATCGTAAAATTCTTACTTAACTCTCACTTTCATTATAAGGTTCGGCTTTTAAAAGTCAAGAGTACTTTGGTCAGGTATAAAAAAAGGCAGGCGTTTCTGGTCTGCCCAGAGATGCCTGCCAGCAGTTGTATTTCGATATGAGCGATGTGTCAGTCAGTTTTTATTGCGCCGATGGTGCTTTTGTTTATTTCCAGAGTGTGACGCCATGAGCGCGCAGATCGCATCGCAATGGTTGGGTGGGATCAACTTCACCTTCGCCTATGATAACCCGGATTAGAGTCAATACCCGTGAATGAATTTTAAGTTGCAGATAAGCCTGATGGCTGCACATCAATGATTTTTAATTCCTTGACGATGTCGCGCGTTTCAGACTTGTGGGTAGCATTCTTACACGGCCAATTGGACATTTTCACTTTGATGACGCGCGGGTTGCAACGCGG
>Ga0101944_10001484_pt1 | contig 48112 bp, 51 predicted proteins | sample DewCreD2012metaG_FD_75245 | JGI IMG/M metagenome (GOLD analysis project Ga0101944, IMG submission 75245) | Hot spring sediment bacterial and archeal communities from British Columbia, Canada, to study Microbial Dark Matter (Phase II) - Dewar... ... | reverse complement strand
AGGCCGGCCTGTTGAACCCCAAGATCGACGACTGGCGTGCCATGGTTGACTGTGTGATGATCGACCCTGCTTACGACGGCAAGGTCTTCAACATCGCGCTGTCCGACGTCCCCGAGAAGAAGTCTGACCTGGTCGTCGGCACCTATGAGCTCCCGGCGCCTCGCGGGAGGACAACGGTGGCCGTCAAGATCATCGACATGCTCGGCGAAGAAGTCGTAAGTGTCATCACCGTCTGACCGACGACCCCGTCTTGACGGGCGCCCGCGCGTTTCTAGATGTCATGTCGCGCCGGTGCCTCCGCGCGCGGGGGGACCGGCGCGCGGCGACGCTCCCCGAGGACCGGCACTTCGCGGTGTTCCGCAAAGGGGAGCGGATCGGCCGCCACGCCGCGACCTTCCGATCGACGGCGGTCGGTCTCGCGGTCCGCCACGAGATCGATTTGACCGTCAGGTTCGCGTTCGTCCCGATCTATCGCTATCGCCAGGACGCGGAGGATCTCTGGCACGACGGCCGACTGGTGGCGAGCGAGGCCGAGACCGACGACAACGGCGCGCGGACGAGCGTGCGGGTGCGCGAGCGGGGCGGTCGGCTGCGCTGCGAGGGACCGAAGGGCGTGCTCGAGGCGGCACTCGGCACGATGACCGACCTCAGCTATTGGAACCCGGCCATCGTACGCCAGCGCGGGCTGATCGACTCCCGGCTCGGCGAGGTCGCACCGCTCGTCATGGCCGGCGGCGCGAACGAGACGATCGAGATCGACGGGCGGCCGGTCGCCGCCCGCCGGTGGCAGATGAACCCGCAGGGCGCCGAGGGCGGCGAGGTCTGGTACGACGAGGCCGGCCGAATCGTGAAGGCGGTGGTGCGCACCCGCGGCGAGGTCCTCGACTACCGGCTGATCGTTTGAGCGGGCCCCGGTCGGGTGCCGGGCAGGGACGCGCCCGCCGCTCTTCCGCGAGCGATCATGCTCGGCTAGCGGAGCGATCGCGAACGCCTCGAGAGTTCTCGCGTGACCGTTCACCTCTTCACGCCCATCCGCCTGCGCGGCCTCGAGCTCGCCAACCGAATCACCGTCTCGCCGATGTGCCAGTACCGTGCCCGCGACGGGCTCGCGACCGACTGGCACTTGGTCCATCTCGGCAACCTGGCGATGAGCGGCGCCGGCCTCGTGATCCTCGAGGCGACCGCGGTCTCCCCCGAGGGCCGGATCAGCCCCGGTTGCCTGGGCTTGTGGAGCGACGCGCACGCCCGAGCCCTCGCCCCCGTCCTCGCCTTCTGCCGACGGGACGGCACGGCCAGGCTCGGCATCCAACTGGGCCATGCCGGCCGCAAGGGCTCCTGCCGGGTGCCGCTCGAGGGTGGGATGCCGCTTCGTCCCGAAGAGGGGGCGTGGCCGACCGTCTCCGCATCGGCGCTGCCCTACGACGAAGGCTGGCCCGCCCCGCGCGCCGCGAGCGAGCAGGATCTCGACCGGATCGAAGCGGATTTCGCCGCCGCCGCGCGGCGCGCCGCCGCGCTCGGGCTCGACTTGCTCGAGCTCCATCTGGCGCACGGCTATCTGCTCCACCAGTTCCTTTCGCCGCTCTCCAACCGGCGGAACGACCGCTGGGGTGGCGACCTCGAGGGGCGGATGCGCTTCCCCTTGCGCGTGGTCGAGGCGGTCCGCGCCGCATGGCCCGAGGATCGGCCCCTGGGCGTGCGGGTCTCGGCCACCGACTGGGTCGAGGGCGGCTGGGACCTCGAGCAGACGATCGCCTTGGCCCGCCGGCTGAAGGGCGCGGGCGTCGACTATGTCGACGTGTCCTCGGGCGGCCTCGACCCGCGCCAGAAGCTCGCCCTCGGCCCCGGCTACCAGGTTCCGTTCGCCGAAGCCGTACGCCGGGCGACCGGTCTGCCGACCATGACGGTGGGGCTGATCGTGACACCGCGCCAGGCCGAGGCCGTGTTGGCCGAGGGCAAGGCCGATCTCGTCGCCCTCGCGCGGACGATCATGGACGACCCGCGCTGGCCCTGGCACGCCGCCCAGGAGCTCGGCGTCGAGATCCCCTACCCACCGCAATATGTCCGCTGCCGACCGCAGCTCTGGCCGGGTGCGGCCATGAAGCGCGTGGTCTGAGAGGACCGGCCGCTCGACCAGGGGCCGGCACCCGGCGATCGTGACGACATCGTGCGCGCGATCGTGGCGATGGGGGAAAGGGTGATGGCCGTCGGCCGGGAGCCTCGGTCGGACGACGAACCGGGCGGGGAGGGGATCCCCCGGGAGAGGCACCACACGGCCCGAGGGGTGCCCGGGGGCCGGCGATCGAGCCCGTCTCCCGGGGCAGGGCGGAGAGCTGGCTCGAGCCCGCCGGGTGCGGCGCCGCGATCGCTCCGGCGCTCCGTCCGCCCGGGCGGCTGCCGCTCGACGATCGCACGGGCCCGCACGGCCGGCTCGGTGCCGAACGACGCGTCGCGCCGATCGCGCCGCTGCGAGCCGAGCTTTTGAGACCGCGGAGCCGGGAGGTGGCCGAGTAGCTCGAGGTCGTCGCGATCTTCGAGGGCCGCGACGCCGCTGGCAAAGGTGGTACGATCGAGCGGTTCATCGAGCATCTCGCCCCACGCGGCGCGCGCGTCGTGGCGCTCGACGAGCGGACCCGTCGGTACTTCGAGCGCCTCGTCCAGCACCCGCCGTCGGGCGGTGAGATAGTGTTCTTCGACCAGAGCTGGTACGATCGTGCGGCGGTCGAGCGTGTGATGGGCTTTTGCAACGACAACGAAGTCCGCGAGATCTTCCGCTCCGCCCCCGGGTTCAGACGGCTGCTGATCCGCTCCGGCATCCAGCTGTTCGGATTCTCTTTCTCGGTCTCGAAAGCCGAGCAGGCCCGGCGGTTCGAAGCCCGCCCGAGCGACTCGCTCGAGCAGTGGAAGCTCTCGCCCGTCGATCTCGAGAGCCAGCAGCGCCGGGACGCCTACACCCGGGCCGAGGAGGACATGTTCTTCTCCACCTCGACCGCCGATCCGCCCTGGTCGATCGTCAAGTCGGACGACAAGCGCCAAGCCCGGATCGGCGCGATCCGCGTGTTTCTCCGGGTCTTCGCGTACCCGGGCCGCCGTGACGAGCTCTCGGAGGTGGACCCACGCACCGTGCGTACCCTCGAGGCCGAGTGCGGCGTCGAGGATCGAGGTGTGGCGCGAGCCGCCGGCGAAGGCCCGGCCCCGGCCCTCCACTGGCGCCGGGTACCGGCCCCGCTCCCGGTGAGCAGCGGGGGCGAGCCACGTTCCTCGCGCGGGAGCGCCGAGGAGGACTCCCTGGCGAGCGCCGGCCGTCCGCTCGATCCGTCCGAGGAGCGCGTCGGGCAGCGGGCCGCACCGCTCCGCCGGGGTCGCGGCGGGCCCTCGCTGCCGGCTTCGCTTGGCGGCAGGCGTCACCGCGCGGCGACGCTCCGCTCGCTCGGCTGCGAGGCCCCGGACGGCCGTCGACGGCTCGCAGCGGCACGTCCGACCGGCCGAAGGGCGCCGTTCGTGGCCGAGGGGCGGCCGGTCGGCTCGGCCGGCCGCGCCGTTGACGGCGACCGGCCGCCTTCCTAACCACGGGGCGTCCCGAGGGGAGGTGCGCCGATGACGGCGATCGGCAGGATGGTGCGGCGCGGGCTCGGGGCGATCGCCGCCGCGCTCGCGGTGCTGCTCGCCGGTGCCGCGGCCGCCGCCGACGCGCCGCTCGTTGCCGCCGCGGCCGACCTCCGGTTCGCGCTCTCCGAGATCGCCGAGCGGTTCCGCCGCGACACCGGTGCGGCTGTCCGCCTCGTCTTCGGTTCCTCGGGCAATTTCGCCCGCCAGATCCGCCAGGGTGCACCCTTCGCGGTCTTCCTCTCGGCCGACGAGGCCTACGTGTTCGACCTCGCCCGCGACGGCTTCACCGAGGACGAAGGCACCCTCTACGGGATCGGGCGGATCGTCTTGACGGTACCGCGGGGCTCGCCCTTGGCCCTCGACGGCACGCTCGACGATCTCGCCCGGGCCATCCGGGACGGCCGCCTCCGGCGCTTCGCAATCGCCGACCCGGAGCACGCGCCCTACGGTAAGCGTGCGGAGGAGGCTCTGCGTTCCAAGGGGATCTGGGAGGCGATCCGGCCGTTCCTGGTGTACGGCGAGAACGTCGCCCAGGCGGCCCAGTTCGCGACCTCGGGTAACGCCCAGGGCGGCATCGTCGCCTACGCCCTGGCGCTCTCGCCCCAGCTCGAAAGCTTGGCCGGCCACGCCTTGATCCCCGCTGCGTGGCACGCACCCCTGCGTCAGCGGATGGTCCGGCTGCGCGGCGCGGGCCCCGTGGCCGATCGCTTCTACGGCTACCTACAAGAGGAGCCGGCGCGCGCGATCTTCCGCCGCTACGGCTTCGTCCTCCCCGGCGAGCCGGTCACCGAGTAGGAAGCGCCGGGAGATCGGCCGCCGAGGGGATCGCGGCGCATGGATTGGGTGGCGCTCCGTCTCTCGCTCGAGCTCGCCGGCCTCACCGTGCTCCTGCTCCTGCCGATCGGCGTCGCGCTCGGCCGCTTCCTCGCTTACCGTGCGATGCGCGGCAAGGAGATCCTCGAAGCCCTCGTCGCCCTGCCCCTCGTCCTGCCGCCCACCGTCTTCGGCTATTACCTCCTCGTGGCCTTCGGCGCCGCCTCGCCGCTCGGCCGAGCCTGGCAGGCGCTCTTCGACCGGCCGCTCGTCTTCACCTTCGAGGGGCTCCTCCTCGCCTCGGTGATCTTCAACCTTCCCTTCGCCGTGCAGCCGATGCAGCGGGCCTTCGAGGCGATCGCGCCCGACCTGCGGGCCGCCGCCGCCTGCTGCGGGATGTCGCCGTGGCGCGTCCTCCTGCGGATCGAGCTGCCGCTCGCTTGGCCGGGCATCTTGACCGCGCTCGTGCTCGCCTTCGCCCACACACTCGGCGAGTTCGGCATCGTCTTGATGGTCGGTGGGGCCATTCCCGGCGAGACCGAGACCATCGCGATCGCGATCTACGATCGGGTGCAGGCGTTCGACGACCGGGCCGCGGCGCAGATGGCCATGTTCCTCCTGGTGTTCTCGCTCGCGACCATCGCGGTGACCTTCTTCGCCTCGCGCCGCGTCGGCCGCCGGCTCGGCTGAGGGCGGATGCGCGGCCTCGAGGTCGAGCTCGAGCAAGCGGCCCCGATCCCGCTCGCGGCCCGGCTCGCCTGCGCACCGGGCGAGCTCGCCGCCCTGGTCGGACCTTCGGGCAGCGGCAAGACCACGATCTTGCGGACCATCGCCGGGCTCTACGCGCCGGCCCGCGGCCGCGTGGCGGTCGACGGGACGGTCTGGCTCGACACGGAAGCGGGGATCCTCGTTCCGACCCATCGCCGCCGCGTCGGCCTGGTCTTCCAGTCCTACGCCCTCTTCCCGCACCTGAGCGCGCTCGACAATGTCGCGGCGGCACTCGGCGATCGGCCGCGCGCCGAACGGGCGGCGCGCGCCCGCGAACTCCTCCGCCTGGTCCATCTGGACGGCCTCGAGGCGCGCAAGCCGGCCGAACTCTCGGGCGGCCAGCAGCAGCGCGTCGCCGTGGCCCGCGCCCTCGCCCGCGAGCCTGCCGTGCTGTTGCTGGACGAGCCCTTCTCGGCGGTCGATCGGGCGACCCGGGAGCGGCTCTATCGCGAGATCGCCGAGCTCCGCCGCGTCCTCTCGATGCCGGTCGTGCTCGTCACCCACGACCTCGAGGAGGCGATGTTGCTCGCCGATCGCATCACCGTCCTGCACCGGGGTCGCACGCTGCAGACCGGCACGCCGCTCGAGGTCACGACCCGCCCGGCCTCGCCCGAGGTCGCCCGGCTCGTCGACCTCGCGAACCTGTTCGAGGGGCGGATCGCCGGCTTCGAGCCGGCGCGCGCACTCACCCGGCTCGACTGGCGCGGCCGCCTCCTCGAGGTCCGGGGGCCGGCCCCGGCGCCGGTCGGTACCGCCGTCCCCTGGGTCGTCCCGGACGGCTTCGTCATCCTCCACCGCCGCGACCGCCCTTCGCGCGGCGAGCACGAGAACCCGATCCCCGGTCGGATCGCGCAGATGCTCGCCCTCGGCCAGACCGCCCGGCTGACCCTGCGGCCCGACCACGCCCCGGAGCTGCCGATCCGCTTCTCGGTCCCGCTCCACGTCGCCCGCCGCAACGGGATCGAGCCCGGGGTCGCGGCCACCGTCTCGCTGCTGGCCGAGGGGATCCACCTCATGGCGCCGACTTCGGCCGACAACCGATCGGCGCGGGGCGAGGGCCACCAGGACGGCGCGCAAGATGCCGGCCAGGATCGCGAGCAGGGCCATCGCGCGCGCGAGCGACGGGCCCGCTGACGGTGCGAGCGATACCGTCCGTCCCGGTTCGTCGACCAAGAAGGGGCCCGAGGCCATGCGGTCTCCCGGCGGAGCTTCGCGGCCCCTCTAGCGGGTCTTCGTTAACGAAGGGTTGACGCGACCGCGCTTTCGCGGGCCGCCGGCTCGGCCGCCTCGACCCGCCCCTTTTCGTGCTGCCGCGTCCAGAGCGCGCGGTAGAGCCCGTCGCGCGCCAGGAGCTCCTCGTGGCTGCCGCGCTCGACGATCCGCCCGGCCTCGAGCACGAGGATCTCGTCGGCGTCGACCACGGTCGAAAGCCGATGGGCGATCACGAGGGTGGTGCGCCCGCGCGCGGCATCGCGCAGCGCCGCCTGGAGCTGGAGTTCGGTCAGGCTGTCGAGCGCCGAGGTCGCCTCGTCGAGCACGAGGATCGGCGGGTTCTTGAGGACCACCCGCGCGATCGCCACCCGCTGCTTCTCACCGCCGCTGAGCTTGAGGCCGCGCTCGCCCACCACCGTCTCGTAGCCCTCGGGCAGGCTCGCGACGAAGTCGTGGATCTGCGCCACTTTCGCCGCCGCTTCGATCTCCGCCCGGCTGGCCCCGGGCCGGCCGTAGCCGATGTTGGCGGCGATCGTGTCGTTGAACAGCACCGTATCCTGCGGCACGAGGCCGATCGCCGCCCTGAGGCTCGCTTGCGTCACCGAGCGGATGTCTTGTCCGTCGATCGTGATGCGACCCGAGGTCGGGTCGAAGAACCGGAACAAGAGCCGCACGATCGTCGACTTGCCGCCGCCCGAGGCCCCGACGATCGCCACCTTGCGGCCCGCTGGAATGGTGAAGCTCACCCGCTCGAGGATCGGCCGGCGCGGATCGTAGGCGAAGGAGACGTCTTCGAAGCGGACCTCGCCACCGCGCAGTACGAGGGGCCGGGCATCCGGCGCGTCGCGGATCTCGGGCTCGAGCTCGAGCAGCCCGCCCACGAGCTCGAGGTCGGTCAAGGACTGGCGCAGCTCGCGGTAGAGCACGCCCAGGAAGTTCAAGGGCATGTAGAGCTGGAGGAGGAACGCGTTGACGAGCACCACGTCACCCACCGTGAGCTCGCCCGCCACCACCCCCCGGGCGGCGAGCGTCATGACCACCGTGACACCCACGGCGATGATCGCCGCCTGGCCGGCGTTCAAAAACGAGAGCGAGGCCTGCGCTTTGACCGAGGCGTCCTCGTAGCCCTGCAGCGCCCGGTCGAGCCGCCGCGCCTCGAAGGCCTCGTTGCCGAACGCCTTGACGATCTCGTAGTTCAACAGCCCGTCGACCGCCTGGGCGGAGAATTCGTTGTCCTTCTCGTTCATCTCGCGGCGGAACTTGGTCCGCCATTCGGTCGTGGCGATCGTGAAGGCGGCGTAGACCGCCACCGTCGCGAGCGTGACGAACGCGAAGCTGGGCGGGTAGCGCCAGAGCAGGATGCCGAGTACGAGCCCGAGCTCGAGCACGACCGGCCCCATCGTGAAGAGCGCGGTGTGCAGCATGAAGCCCACCGCCTGGACGCCGCGGCTGATCGCCCGGGCGAGCTCGCCCGTGCGCCGCTCGAGGTGCCAGCGCAGCGAGAGCGCGAAGAGATGCTCGTAGGTGCGCAGCGCCACCCGCCTGCCGGCGCGCTCCGCCACCCGAGCGAAGATCGTGTCGCGCAGCTCGTTGAACAGCGTGCCGCCGAGCCGGGCGGCACCGTAGGCCAAGAGGAAGGCCAAGGGGATCGCCGCGACCGGGGCGCCGTCCGAGGGCGCGAGCGCGTCGACCACGCCCTTGAGCGCGAAGGGGGTGGCGACCGTGACGAGCTTGCCCGCGACCATCGCGATCGCCGCGAGGACCACCATCGCCCGCAGCCCGGGCTCGGCCGGCCAGAGATGCGGCAGGACGAGCTGGACCAGCCGCCGTCCGAGGCCCTTTTCGGCCCCCGTGGCCCGTCCGCTCCGTTGCTCGATCGGATCCATTCCGGAATGCCTCCAAGTCGCGGCGGACCATAGCCCCGCAAACTTCGGCCCGCCATGCGCCCGGCCTTGCCCCTGCCGTGTCCGCGGGGCTATGCGGCGAGGGTCGGGTGCAGCCCGGCCGGTGCGGGGAGGAGGGGATCGTGGAGGCGGCCGAGACCTTCGACTACGTGATCGTGGGCGCGGGCACCGCCGGCTGCGTGCTCGCCAACAGGCTCTCGGCCGACCCGAGCGTGCGCGTCCTCCTACTCGAGGCGGGCGGGGCGGACGATTGGATCTGGTTCCACATCCCCGTGGGCTATCTCTACGCCCAAGGCAATCCGCGCGCCGATTGGTGCCTGAAGACCGAGCCCGAACCTGGACTCAACGGCCGCGCGCTCGCCTATCCGCGCGGCAAGGTCCTGGGCGGCTGCTCTTCGATCAACGGAATGATCTACATGCGCGGCCAGGCGCGTGACTACGACCTCTGGCGGCAGATGGGTAATCCCGGCTGGTCGTGGGAGGAGGTGCTGCCCTACTTCAAGCGCTCGGAGGACCATGTCGACGGGCCGTCGCAGTGGCACGGCGCCGGCGGCGAGTGGCGGGTCGAGCGGCAGCGCGTCTCCTGGGAGATCTTGGATGCCTTCCGCGCCGCCGCGGCCGAGGTCGGCATCCGTCCGATCGAGGATTTCAACACCGGCGACAACGAGGGCTGCGGCTATTTCCAGGTCAACCAGCGCAAAGGCGTGCGTTGGAGTGCCGCCAAGGGCTTCCTGCGCCCGGTCCTGCACCGGCGCAACCTGGAGCTGCGTACCGAGGCGCGGGCGCTCGTGATCGAACTCGAGGGCCGCCGCGTCGTGGGCTTGCGCTACCGCTGGCGCGGCCGCGACCGGCTCGTGCGCGTCGGCCGCGAGCTGCTCTTGGCCGCGGGCGCGATCCACTCGCCGCATCTCCTGCAACTGTCGGGCATCGGCCCCGCGCCGCTGCTGCGCGCGCAGGGGATCGAGGTTCGCCACGAGCTTCCCGGGGTCGGCGAGAACCTGCAGGACCATCTGCAGATCCGCACCGTCTTCAAGGTGCACGGTGCCCCGACCTTGAACGAGCGGGTCCACAACCCCTTCTGGAAGGCCTGGATGGGCCTCGAATACGCGCTCTTCCGCCGCGGGCCGTTGAGCATGGCGCCCTCGCAGCTCGGCGCCTTCGCGAAGAGCGATCCCTCCTTCGAGACCGCCAACCTCGAATGGCACGTCCAGCCGCTTTCGCTCGACCGCTTCGGCGAGCCCCTGCATCCCTTCCCGGCGATCACCGCCTCGGTCTGCAATCTGCGGCCCACGAGCCGCGGTCACGTCCGGCTCCGGAGCCCCCGGCCCGAGGACCCGCCGGCGATCGCCCCCCACTATCTCTCGACACCGGAGGATCGCCGGGTCGCCGCCGACGCGATCCGCCTCACCCGGCGGATCATGGCCGCCCGGGCGATGGCCCGCTACCGGCCCGAGGAGTACCGCCCCGGGGCGACGATCGCGGACGAGGACGAGGAAGGCCTCGTGCGGGCGGCGGGCGACATCGCCACGACCATTTTCCACCCGGTCGGCACCTGCAAGATGGGGCCCTCGGGCGACCGCACGGCGGTCGTCGACCCGCGGCTTCGGGTGCACGGCCTTTCGGGCCTGCGGGTGGTCGACGCCTCGATCATGCCGACCATCACCTCGGGCAACACCAACGCGCCGGTCATCATGATCGCCGAGAAGGCGGTCGACATGATCCGCGAGGAGGCGCGCGGCGCGGCATCGCTGGCGATCGCCGCCTGAGCGCCACGGCATCGCCCCGCGGTTGCACGAGCGCGCGTCGCGGCTAAGCTTTCCCGACCGCGGGACGGCCCGCGCGCCGGCCGCGGGCGGCATCGAGGGGAGGCCTCATGGACGCGATCTGGTTCCTCCTGGGCATCGTCGTCGGCGCCGCCCTCGCTTGGTTCCTCCTCCAGCGCCTGTCGGATCGGCGGGTCGCCGAGGCAGAGGACAGGGTCGCCGCCGATCTCGCCCACGCCCGCGCCCAGGCGCAGGACGCCGATCAGGCGCATGCCGAGACCAAAGAGCGGCTGATCGCGCTGCAAGCGCGCCTGCAGGAGACCGAGGCCGTCCTCGAACGCGAGCGGGCCGAACTCTTCGCCTGCCGCGAGCGGCTCGTCCAGCTCGAGAGCCGGGCCGCCGCGCTCGCCGAGGCGCAAGCGCGGCTCGAGCGGCTCGAGGCCGAGCTCGCCCGCCGCAGCGCCGCCCCCACGGCGCCGTCGGCCGCCACTGCACCGCCGGTCGAGGCCGAACAGCGAGCGGCCGCGGCCGCGTCCACCGCGACGGCGCCGGCGACCTCGGCCACGCCGGATCGTTCGGCCGCCGCGGGCCCCGAGGAGGAACTGCGCCGCCTCGAAGCCCGGCTCGCCATGCTGCCGGCCGGCTCCTCCGCCCGCGCGCTCCTCGTGAAGCGGCGCGCCGAGCTCGTGGCTCGGCTCGAGCAACCGCCCGTCCCGGTCACGCCCGCGCCCCCGCCGGCCCCGCTGTCCCGGCCGGCAGCGGCGCGGCCGAGCCCGCCCCCGGACGACTTGAAGCTCATCAAGGGCATCGGCCCGGTCCTCGAGAAGAAGCTGCACGCGATGGGGATCAAGACCTTCGCCGACCTCGCCGCGCTCACCCCCGAGCGGGTCAAGGAGATCGACGAGGCGATCGAGTTCCCCGGCCGGGTCGAGCGCGAACGCTGGATCGAGCAGGCCAAGGAGCTCCTCGCCCGGCGCGGTCCCGCTTGAGCCTCACTCGCTCTCCGGCAGCGGGCGGGCCAAGAGCTCCTCGATCGCCGCCTCGATCGACGTCGTCCCGGCGACCACGCGCCGCACCGCATCGGTGATCGGGAGCTCGAGGCCGAGCCCGGCCGCCCGGGCACAGGCGGCTTCGGCCGTGAAGATTCCTTCGGCGAGCGGCGCGCCCTCGGCCGCGAGCTCGGCCGGCGGCCGGCCGAGGCCGAGGGCGAAGCCGAGGCTCGTGTTGCGCGAGGTGAGGCTCGTCGCGGTCAAAACGAGATCACCGAGCCCCGAGAGCCCCATGAGCGTCGTGCGCCGCGCGCCGCAAGCCTCGGCGAGCCGCGCGATCTCGGCGAGGCCGCGGGTCACGAGCGCGGCCCGGGCGTTCTCACCCAGGCCTTTGCCCACGACGATGCCGGCTGCGATCGCGATCACGTTCTTCAAGGCCCCGCCGAGCTCGACGCCCACGAGGTCGTCGGTCGGGTAGGGCCGGAAGCCCGGCTGGGCGAGGAGCCCGGCCGCCCGGAGCGCCGTGGCGCGATCGGGAAAAGCGAGGCTCACTGCGGTCGGCAGGCCGCGCGCGACCTCCTGGGCGAAGGACGGGCCGGAAAGCGCGCCCACCACCGCCGCCGGCCGGAGCTCGGCCACGACCTCGCTCGGCCGGAGCCCGCTCCCGAGCTCGAGCCCCTTGCAGCAGAGGAGGAGGGGCGGCAGCGCCTCGGGCAGGGCGGCGAGCGCCCGGCGGAGCGTCTGGGTCGGCACGGCCAGGAGGAGGAGCGCGACTCCGCCGAGCTCCGAGGGGTCGGCGCTCGGCCGGACCGCCTCGGGCAGCTCGATCCCCGGCAGCCGGCGCTCGTTGCGGCGGTGTGTGCGCATCGCCAGGACCGCGGCCGGATCGCGCGCCACGAGGACCACCTCGTGCCCCGCCCGGGCCGCCACGATCGAAAGCGCGGTGCCCCAGGCGCCGGCCCCGAAGACGCCGATCCGCGCCACCGCGCCCGTCCGTTCAGCCGCCGGCGTCGGCGAGCGGCACCGTCACGACGGCGTGGCCGAAGAGGCAGATCCGCTCGACCACGCACCAAGCGTAGGCGACCTCGGCCGAGGCCGGACCCGATGCCCCCGCGGCGACCGGCACCCGGAGCTCGAGCGGGCTCTCGAAATAGCCACCCGGCGCCCCCACCCGCTCGACCCGGTCGACCGCCGTCCAGTGCCCGGCCGAGCCCGGCAGAGGCACCAGCTGGACCCCCGGATCGGCGACGAGCCGCGCGCCCCCCGCGGCCGTGAGCGTGACGACGAGCTCGGTCGCCTCGCCGTCACGCTCGATCCGCCCCCCGACCTCGACCCCGGCCGCCGGCGCGCCCTCGCCGAGCAGATCGCGCACGAGCCCGTCGACCGTCTGCGCCCGGGCGAGCGCCGCGGCCGTGGCGACCGCAAAGAGGAGGATCGCGGCCGCTGCCCGCCTCATGCGATGGTCTGGCCCGTCTTGGCCCAGTCGGCGAGGAACGCCTCGAGGCCCTTGTCGGTCAGCGGATGGCGGACGAGCTGGCGGATCACCGCGGGCGGCAAGGTGGCGACGTGCGCGCCCAGCCGGGCCGCCTCGACGACGTGCCCCGGATGGCGGACCGAGGCCACCAGCACCTCGGTCTTGAGCGTCGGATAGTTGCGGTAGATCTGCACGATGTCGGCGATCAGCCGCATCCCGTCGTGGGCCACGTCGTCGAGCCGGCCGACGAAGGGCGAGACGAAGGTGGCCCCGGCCTTGGCGGCGAGGAGCGCCTGGGCCGGCGAGAAGCAGAGGGTCACGTTGACCGCGACCCCGCGCGCAGCCAGTGCCCGGCAGGCCTTGAGCCCGTCGATCGTGAGCGGCACCTTGATGCAGACGTTGCGCGCGACCGCGAGCAGCCGCTCGGCCTCGCGCAGCATGCCGGCCTGGTCGGTGGCGGTCACTTCCGCACTGACCGGGCCGTCGACCAGCCGGCAGATCTCGGCCAAGACCTCGAGGAACGGGCGGCCGGTCTTGGCGACCAGCGAGGGATTGGTGGTGACCCCGTCGACCAGGCCCGTGGCGGCGAGGTCGGCGATTTCGGCCACGTCCGCGGTGTCCACGAAAAATCTCATGCGATCCCCCGCCCGGCCGGCCAGGGCCGGCCGCCTCGCCCCTCGCCCGACCCCGCCGATCCGGCGCTCAGTTCATGTAGAACCGGCGCGGCCGGTAGCGTCCGTCCTCGAGCTCGCCGAACAGCTCCGGCACCTTGGGATGCTCGACCGGCCCGCCGGCCGGGTCGGGCACCAGGTTCTGTTCGGAGACGTAGGCCACGTAATAGGCTTCCGCGTTCTCGGCGAGCAGATGGTAGAACGGCTGGTCCTTGCGCGGCCGGATCTCCTCCGGGATCGCGTTGTACCACTCCTCGGTGTTGGCGAACTCCGGATCGACGTCGAAGATCACCCCGCGGAAGGGGAACAGGCGATGCTTGACGATCTGTCCGATCTGGAACTTGGCGGTGCGATGCGGACGCTGCGTCCTCATGGTCACGACCTCGCGATCGACACGCCGACCCGGCCCCGGGGCGGGGCCGCGGTCCTTCATCGACCTCCCATGTGGGCGCGCTCGGTCGGGATTCCAGCCTCCCCCGCCGCGACCATCAGCGCTCGCGCAGGTTCTCGATCAGGCTCGAGGTGTCCCAACGGCCGCCGCCCTTCATCTGGACCAACCGGTAGAGCTGGTCGACCGCCGCGGTGATCGGCAAGGGCGCGCCGTTGCGCCGAGCCTCCTCGATCGCGATGCGCAGATCCTTGCGCATCCAGTCGACCGCGAAGCCGAAGTCGAACTTGCCCTGGACCATCGTCTTCCAGCGGTTTTCCATCTGCCAGGACTGCGCGGCGCCCTTCGAGATCGTGGCCAGCACCTTGTCGGTGTCGAGCCCGGCGCGGATCGCGAAATTGACCGCTTCGGAGAGCGCCTGGACGAGCCCGGCGATGCAGATCTGGTTGACCATCTTGGTGAGCTGCCCGGCACCCGGCCCGCCGATCAGGGTGATCTGCCGGCCGTAGGCGCGCATCACCGGTTCGGCGCGGGCGAAGGCCTCTTCCGACCCACCGCACATGATCGTGAGCACGCCGTTGACCGCCCCGGCTTGGCCGCCCGAGACCGGCGCGTCGATGAAATGCTTGCCCTGCGCCTCGCAGGCCGCGGCGAGCTCGCGGGCGAGATCGGCCGAAGCGGTGGTGTGGTCGACGAGGATGGCACCCTTGCCCATCCCGGCGAGGATGCCGTCCGCCCCGTAGACCACGGCCCGCACGTCCGGATCGTCGCCCACCATGCAGAAGACGATCTCGGCGCCCTCGGCCGCCTCGCGTGGGGTCCGGCAGGCCCGGCCACCGTACTCGGCGGCCCAAGCCTCGGCCTTGGCGGGGGTGCGGTTGAACACGGCGACCTCGTGGCCGTGCTTCACGAGATGCCCCGCCATCGGGTAGCCCATCACGCCCAGGCCCACGAACGCCGTTTTCGCCATCGTCTCCTCCTCTCCCTTCGTCGGCCGCGCAAGCTAGAGGTGCCGTTACCGAGCGGCAAGGCTGGCGGGCGGGGCGGGGGCGCGCTACCTGGGCGGCTCGACACCCGGGTCGAGATGCGAGGGAGAGCCGCTCGATGAGCGAGATCGCGAGCCCGCGCCGGATCTTCTTGTCCGATTACCGGCCACCCGCCTTCCTGACCGAGCGGGTCGAGCTCGACTTCCGCCTGGATCCCGAGGCCACCCTCGTCACGAGCCGCCAGCACCTGCGCAAGAACCCGGCCGCCGACCCGGCCGATCGCGACCTCGTCTTGATGGGCGAGGAGCTCGAGCTTTTGGGCTTGGCCCTCGACGGCCGCCCGCTCGAGCCCGGCGCCTGGGCGATCGAGGGCGAGATCCTGCGCATCCCGAACCTGCCCGAGGCCTGCACGCTCGAGGTCGTCACCCGCATCCGCCCGGCCGCCAACACCCAGCTCATGGGCCTCTATCTGTCGAACGGGATCCTCTGCACCCAATGCGAGGCCGAGGGCTTCCGCCGGATCACCTGGTACCAGGACCGGCCGGACGTGATGGCCCGCTTCCGGGTCCGGCTGGAGGCCGAGCGGGCCCGCTTCCCGGTCCTGCTCTCGAACGGCAACCCGATCGAAGCGGGCGATCTCCCGGACGGCCGCCACTTCGCGGTCTGGGACGACCCGTTCCCCAAGCCCTCCTATCTCTTCGCGCTCGTCGCGGGTGACCTCGCGAAGCTCGAGGACCGTTTCACGACGCGCTCGGGTCGCTCGGTGACGTTGCGGATCTGGGCCGATGCCGCGCACATCGGCCAGTGCCATCATGCCATGGCGTCGTTGAAAAAGGCGATGCGCTGGGACGAGGAGGTCTACGGTCTCGAATACGACCTCGACCTCTACCAGATCGTCGTCGTGGCCGACTTCAACTTCGGTGCGATGGAGAACAAGGGGCTCAACATCTTCAACGCGTCGGCGGCACTGGCGCGGCGGGATCTCGCCACCGACGCCGACTTCCAGGCCGTGGAGCGGATCATCGCGCACGAATATTTCCACAACTGGACCGGTAACCGGATAACCTGCCGCGACTGGTTCCAATTGACGCTCAAGGAGGGCCTCACCGTCTTCCGCGACCAGCAATTCGCGGCCGACATGCACGATGCCGGCGTCAAGCGGATCGGCGACGTGGTCCATCTGCGCGAGGTCCAGTTCGCCGAGGATGCGGGCCCGCTCGCCCACCCGATCCGCCCCGACTCGTACGCGGCGATCGACAATTTCTACACCGCGACCGTGTACAACAAGGGCGCGGAAATCATCCGCATGCTCCACACCACGGTCGGGCCGGAGCGCTGGCGCAAGGGCATGGACACCTACATCGCTCGCCACGACGGCCAGGCCGTCACCTGCGAGGATTTCGTCAAGGCGATCGGCGACGGGGCCGGCGAGGACCTTTCGCGCTTCTCGATCTGGTACCGCCAGGCCGGGACGCCGGTCGTCAAAGTCTCCCGCGCGTGGGATCCGGCGGCCGGTACGCTCACGCTCGAGCTCACCCAGGAGGTTCCACCGACGCCGGGCCAGCCGCACAAAGAGCCCATGCCGATCCCGATCCGTCTCGGCCTCCTCGGCCGGGCGACCGGCCGGCCCCTGCCGGTGCAGCTTTCGGGCGAGAACGCCCCTGCCGGCACCGAGCGCGTGCTCGAGCTCGCTTCGGCCCGCGCGCGCTGGACCTTCGTCGGCCTCGAGGAGGAGCCGGTCCCCGCGCTCCTGCGCGGCTTCTCCGCGCCGGTCCGGCTCGAGTTCCCGCTTTCCGAGGAAGAGCGCGCCTTGCTCTTGGCCCGCGATCCCGACCCCTTCGCCCGTTTCGAGGCGGCCCAGGGGCTCGCGGCCGAGGCGATGCTCGCCCAGATCCGGGGGACCGTCGCGGTCGAGCGGCCGGGTCCCGGGCCGCTCCTGCGTTCCGCGCTCGAACGCGCGCTCGCCGACGAAACCCTCACCCCGGCCTTCCGCGCCCGGCTCGCGCAACTACCGGGCCGTTCCTGGCTCGCCCAGCAGCTTCCGGTGATCACCGTCGACCCGCTCGCCGCCGTCCATCGTGGCTGGCGGGAGGCACTCGGGGCGGAGCTGCGGCCGCTCTTCTGGAAGCTCCATCACGAGCAGCGTCGGGGCCTCGACCCCGAAGCGATCGACACCCTGACGATCGGCCGGCGGGCGCTCGCGAACACCGCCTTGGCCTATCTCGTGGCCGCCTTCGATCCCGAGGCCGAGGCCCGGGCGCTCGAGCAGTACCGGACCGCCGGCAACATGACCGACCGGATGGCGGCGCTGCGCGCGCTCGCCGACAGCCCCTCGCGCGAGCGCGACGCCGTCCTCGAGGACTTTTACGAGCGCTACCGCGACGAGCCGCTCGTCGTCGACAAATGGTTCGCCCTGCAAGCCACGATCGAAGACGAAGGGGCGGTCGAGCGGGTCGCGCGCCTGCTCTGCCATCCGGCCTTCACCATGACCAACCCCAACCGGGTCCGCGCGCTGTTGGGCTCCTTCGCGTCCGGGAACCTCGTGGGCTTCCACCGCGCCGACGGCGCCGGCTACCGGCTCGTGATGGACCAGGTGATCGCCCTCGACCGCGCCAACCCGCAGGTGGCCGCCCGGCTGGCGACATCCTTCGGCCGCTACCGCCGCTACGATGCGACCCGCCAGGCGCTGATGCGCGCCGAGCTCGAGCGGCTGGCCGCCACCCCGGGCCTCTCCAAGGACTGCGCCGACATCGCCGCCCGCTCGCTCGCCCCCTGACCCGGTCGCGCCGCGACCGATCGCGACAGTCTCGGCCGCCGCCGGCATCGCGGCGCGACAGGTCCGGGCTCTGCTGTCGCCCGTGGGCAACCTCGGGAGACGTGCAATGCCCCGTACCCTGGCTTCCCCGGCTTCCCTGGCTTCCCTGACGGTCCTCGCCGCCCTCGCCGCCGCGGCCCCGGCCGCAGCCACCGGCCTCATGACCTGCGACAGCGGCCCGCAGAGCGGCTGGCAGCCGCAGGCGACGCTCCAGCAGCAGCTCCGCGAACGCGGCTGGGACGTGCGCCGCATCAAGGTCGACGGCGGCTGCTACGAGGTCTACGCGGTCGACCCGCAGGGGCGCCGGGTCGAGGCCTATTTCCACCCGGTGAGCCTCGCGCACCTGCAGAGCTTCACCCGGTGAGCACGGCCGTCGGCACGGCCGGGGCGGCCACCCCGGCCGGCCGCACGGTGCGGGTCTGGGACCCGCTCGTGCGGATCGGGCACTGGACGCTGGTCGCCGCCGTGGCGGTCGCCTGGCTCTCCCACGAGGGCCCGGCCGTGCTCCACGACACTGCGGGCCATCTCGCCCTCGCGGTCGTGGCGCTGCGTCTGCTCTGGGGCTTCCTCGGCCCGCGGCCGGCGCGCTTCGCCGACTTCCTCTGCGGGCCCGCGGCCACGCTCGCCTACGCCCGCGCGCTCGCGGCCGGTCGCGAGCCCCGCTTCCTCGGCCACAACCCCTTGGGTGGGTGGATGATCCTGGCGCTCCTCGCGACCGTTGCCGCGACCGGGGTCTCGGGCTGGCTCGCCGGCACCGACGCCTTCTGGGGTGTCGCCTGGGTCGAGGAGCTGCACGGTGCGCTCGCCGACGCGCTCCTGGCGCTCGTCGCCCTGCACGTGGCGGGCGTGCTCGTCACCTCCTGGCGGCACGGCGAGAACCTGGTGCGGGCGATGCTCACCGGCCGCAAGCGGGCGGCGTGAGACGCCCGCGGTCGATCCGGCCGGGCTCTGGACGGGTCCGGCAGGTGCGCCTATGCCGGAGCCCGCTCGGATCCCCGGGGAGGAATGCGGTGAGGCAGGTCGGCCACTTCATCGAGGGGCGCGTGGTGGCGGGCACGGGGCCCGAGCGCGGCCCGATCTTCAACCCCGCCACCGGCGAGCAGATCGGCGAGGTCGATTTCGCCACGCCGGCTCTGGTCGACCGGGCGGTGCAGGCCGCCAAGACGGCCCAGCCGGCTTGGGCCGAGCAGACCGTGCTGCGCCGCATGCGCGTCATGTTCAAGCTCAAGGAGCTCGTCGAGAAGAACGCCGAAGCGCTCGCCCGGCTGATCACCCAGCAGCACGGCAAGACCCTCGAGGATGCGCGCGGTGAGGTCCAGCGCGGCCTCGAGGTCGTCGAGTTCGCCTGCGGCCTGCCGCAGCTCTTGAAGGGCGAGTTCAGCCAGCAGGTCGGCACCGGCATCGACATCGTCTCGCTGCGCCAGCCCTTGGGCGTGTGCGTCGGCATCACGCCCTTCAACTTCCCGGTCATGATCCCCTTGTGGATGGCGCCCCTGGCGATCGCCTGCGGCAACGCCTTCGTCTTGAAGCCTTCCGAGAAAGACCCGGGTGCGCCGCTTCTACTCGCCGAACTCTTCCTCGAGGCGGGCTGCCCGCCCGGGATCATGAACGTCGTCAACGGCGGCAAGGACACGGTCAACGCGCTCTTGGCGCATCCGGACGTGGCGGCGATCTCGTTCGTCGGGGCCACGGCGACGGCCGAATACATCTACCGAACCGGGACGGCGCACGGGAAGCGCGTGCAGGCGCTCGGCGGCGCCAAGAACCACATGGTGATCCTGCCCGATGCCGATCTCGACATGGCGGTCGACGCGCTCGTGGGGGCCGCCTACGGCTCGGCCGGCGAGCGTTGCATGGCGGTCTCGGTCGCCGTGCCGGTCGGCGACAAGGTCGCCGATGCGCTGATCGAACGGCTCGCACCCCGGGTCCGCCAGCTCAAGATCGGCCCCGGGACCGAACCCGGGGTCGAGATGGGCCCGCTCGTCACCAAAGAACATCTCGACAAGGTCCGTGGTTACGTCGAGCAGGGCGTGAAAGAGGGTGCTCGGCTCGTCGTCGACGGTCGCGACTTCAAGATGCAGGGCTACGAGAAGGGCTTCTTCCTGGGCGGCTGCCTGTTCGATCGCGTCACGACCGAGATGCGGATCTACAAAGACGAGATCTTCGGCCCGGTGCTCTCGACCGTGCGCGCCAAGTCCTTCGACGAGGCAGTCGCCATGGTCAACGCCCACGAATACGGCAACGGGGTGGCGATCTTCACCCGCGACGGCGACGCGGCGCGAACCTTCGCCAATGCCGTCAACATCGGCATGGTCGGCATCAACGTGCCGATCCCGGTGCCGGTCGCCTTCCACAGCTTCGGGGGGTGGAAGCGCTCGCTGTTCGGCGACCACCACACCCACGGCATGGAAGGCATCCGCTTCTACACCAAGCTCAAGGCGATCACCGCCCGCTGGCCGACCGGCATCCGCGCCGGCGCCGAATTCTCGATGCCGCAGCTGCGCTGAGGGGGACCTCGGCCCCTCGCCGCTGCCGGCGCTCGCGGTGGGGCTAGAGCGGCGCGCCCTCGCGCCGAAGCCGCGCGAGATGGTGGCGGGCGGCCGGTAGATGCGGGTGGATCGCGAGGGCCGCCTCGAACGCGGCGATCGCCGCCTCGTTGCGGCCGAGCCGCATCGCCACGAGGCCGAGCCCGGACAGCGCGCCGAAATGCCGGGGCTCGAGGGCGAGCGTGCGGCGGATGTCGGCCAAAGCCGCCTCGTCCTCGCCCAGGATCCAAAAAAGCGTCGCCCGCTTGTTCCAGCCCTCGGCGAAGTTGGGGAAGCGGGCGGTGAGCGCGTCGAACGCGGCGAGCGCGGTCTTGTGGTCGCGGTTCGCCATCGCCACGCTGCCGCGCTCCAGGAGCTCGCGGGCCTCCGGATCGTCGGTGGCACTCCACATCGTCCAGATGTGCGACTCGATGATCCGCGCCTCGACCGCATCGGCCTCTTTGAGCCGGGCGAACAGGAGGTCGAGCCGCGGGTCGGTCTGGTCGGCCCGGGCACCGACCGCGAGGAGCAGGCAAGCGGCGAGGAGGAGTGCGGCCGGTCTCATGCCGCGGGTACGCGGGGCCGCGCCACCCCGATCAGGCAATCGCGCGTGACGAGAGCGGCGAGCCGTTCCTCGTCCCAGCCCTCGGTGCCGGCCGGCCGCTCGGGCAGGACCATGAAGCGCAGCTCGGCCGTGCTGTCGTGCACGATCACGGCGACCTCCGGGTCGAGCTCGAGGCCGAATTCGGCGAGCACGGCCCTGGGCTCGCGCACGACCCGCGAGCGGTAGGCGCGGGCCTTGTACCAGTCCGGGGCGGGGCCGAGCAGGAGCCGCGGGTAGCAGGAGCAGAGCGTGCACACGATCACGTGGTGCTCGCCCGGTGCGCACTCGACGGCGCGGATCGGGATCGGCCCGGCGTCGATGCCGAGCTCGGCCGCGGCGGCGTTGACGTCGGCGAGGAGCCGCTCCTTGAACGCCGGGTCCAGCCAGGCGCGGGCCACGAGCCGGGCGCCGAGCGCCGGGCTTTTCGAATCGATGTCCTCGAGCGTCCGGCGCAGCTCGTCGGCGGTGATCAGGCCCTTGGCGAGCAGCAGATCGGCGACCGCATCGGTGAGCGCCATGTGCCAGCTGTAGGGCCCGTCCTCGAGGTCGGGCTGGAAGGAGTGGCGCTGTCCGGGTGGGTGGCCGTGGCTTTCGTGGTCGTGCCCGTGTCCCCGATGCTCGTGATCGTGGTCGGGCTCGTGATCGTGGCTCATCCACCGTCCTCCAGGGGCTCGAGCCAGGGCTCGAAGATGCCGACGACCACCTGGTCCCGGGCGGGTCCCCGATAGTCGGGCCAGAGCTCGTGTTGGGCGAAGACGACGCGCCAGACCGGCACGGGCGGCAGCCCGGGCCGACCATAGGCCCGCTCCTCGGGGTCGGGCTCGACGTCGACCAGGTCGAGGATCCGGCCGCGCTTGCCGCGGGTGTAGAAGGGCGTCCGACAGTGGCCGGGCGGAAAGAGAGCCTTCACGCGGACCGGCTGGCCCGGGCGGAAGCGTGGCCGGGTCACGGCGCCGGCACCGTCTTCGGGCAGGCCTCGGCCGCGGCCCGGCGCGCCTCGGCCGCTTCGATCGCGAGGCCGAGCTCGTGCACACCGAACACCCCTTTCTCCAGGAGGACGTTGGCGATCGAGCGGATCCAGCGCTCGAAATAGGAGAGTTCGTCGTAGGCGCCGGGGCCGAGCTCCTCGATGCCGCGCCGGAGCTCGTCGAGGGTCATGATCTTCTTGGCGACGAGAAGCCGCAGGATGGCGTCGACCTTCTTCTCCCAGGGTGCGTGCTCGTGCTCGCTCCGCTCGACCGGCCCGGCCGGGAGTCCCCCCATGTCGTGGTGCCGCCGCATCCGCACTCCCCTGCGCTCGCCGATCTCCAGTGTGGGACGCCGCCGGGCCGTCGGCAAGCCGTGCGCGCACTCGACACGGGCGGAGCTGTTTTCGACGGAGACGAAGAACAATTCGAAATCACGCCACCGCCTCTGCAAAGATCTTCCGTCGGTCGAACCATTCATCTATGGGCTTCGTGGTCATCACCGAGCCTCGATAGGCAAAAGGAGGGAACACGCATGATCTTCCGACGTCGTATCGCGGCGCTGTTGGGCGCCGTGGCACTGCTCCCGGTGCCGCTCGCCGCGGCCGAGGTGGTCAACGTCTACAACGCTCGGCACTATGGCAGCGATCAGCAGCTCTGGGACGGCTTCCAGAAGGCGACCGGAATCCAGGTCAAGGTGGTCTCGGGCGACCACGACCCCTTGCTGCAGCGGCTCGTGGCCGAGGGTGCGCGCAGCCCGGCCGACCTCTTCATCACGGTCGATGCCGGCCGGCTCGCCGTGGCGGTCGAGAAGGGGCTGTTCCAGCCGATCGGCTCGGATGTCGTCAAGGCGGCGATCCCGGCCCATCTGCGCCACGAAGGTGACCTCTGGACCGGGCTCAGCGTCCGCGCCCGGGTGCTCGTCTACGCCAAGGAGCGGGTCCGGCCCGAGGAGCTCTCGACCTACGAGGCGCTCGCCGAGCCCAAGTGGAAGGGCCGGATCCTCACCCGCTCGAGTACCAACATCTACAATCTCGGGCTGTTGGGCTCGCTGATCGGGGCCCACGGCTACGACAAGACGCTCGAATGGTGCCGCGGCTTCGTCGCCAACCTGGCCCGTCCGCCACAGGGTGGCGACACCGACCAGATCAAGGCGGTCGCCGCCGGGGTCGGCGACGTGGCGATCTCCAACAGTTACTATCTCGGCCGGCTGATCGGCTCCGAGAAGGCCGAGGACAAGGCGGTCGCCGAGAAAGTCGGCATCTTCTTCCCCAACCAGGGCGACCGGGGGACGCACGTCAACGTGAGCGGGGTGGGGCTCCTGGCCCACGCTCCGAACCGGGCCAACGCGGTCAAGCTGATCGAGTACCTGGTCTCGCCCGAGGCGCAGCGTTACCTGGCCGACGTCAATTTCGAGTACCCGGCCAACCCGTCGGTGCCGCCCGGACCGGTGGTCGCCGCCTGGGGCCCGTTCAAGCAGGACACGCTCAACGCCGCCGTCTATGCGCGGCGCAGCGCCGAGGCGCTCACGCTCGCGGATCGGTGCGGCTGGAAGTGAGGGCCTCCGCCGCCGTCCGGCCCATGTTCGGGCGGCGGCGATCCAGCATCCGGCAAAGGAGCACGACCGGCGCGAGGCCGGCTGCGACGATGACCAGGGAGGGAAGAGCCGCCGCGTAGAGCCGCTCGGTGCTGGCGAGGTGGTAGGCCTCGATGGCGAGCGTGTCGAAGTCGAACGGGCGGAGGATCAAGGTTGCCGGCAGTTCCTTCATCGTGTCGACCAGGACGAGAAGGAGGGCCGTGAGCAGGCTCGGCCGCAAGAGCGGCAAATGGACCCGTCGGGCGGCGGTGAGCGGCCGGTCACCGAGCACGCGCGCGACGTCCAAGAGCGTCGGCGAGACCTTGGCCATGCCGGCATCCAGCGCGTTGTAGGCGATCGCGTAGAAGCGGACGAGATAGCCGTAGAGCACACCGGCTAGCGAGCCGGTCAGCACCCAGGGCAACCCCTGGCCGAGGATTTGGCGCAAGAGCCCGTCGAGCCAGCGGTCGAGCGAGCCCAGGAGGAGGAGGAGGCCCACGCCGACCACCGCCCCCGGCACGGCGTAGCCCAAGGTGGCGAGGCGGACCAAGCGAGCGGCGAGCGCGTTGCGGTCGCGGCCGGCGAGGTAGACGCCGAAAAGGGCCGCGCCGACCACGAGCAGGCTCGCGAAGAGGGCGAGCTGGAGGGTGTTGACGGTGAGCTCGAGCAGCCGGGCGAGGGTCAGCTCGTGCTGCTCGCCCGAGGCCATGGCGAGCAGCCCCGCGACCGGCAAGACGAAGCCCAACAGCACGGGCAGGGCGCAGGCCAAGCAGGCGAGCAGTCCCGCCACGCCGGAGAGCGGCACCCGCCGCTTGCGGAAGATGTGCACCGTGCCGGTGGCGAAGCGGGCGCGGCCGCGGGCCCAGCGCTCGACGGCGAGGGTCGCGAACACCGCGGCCAACAGGAGAAGGGCGAGCTGGGCCGCCACGACCGGGCTGCCGAGGGCGTACCAGGCCCGGTAGATGGCGGTGGTGAGCGTGCCGACCTCGAAATGCTTGACGGCGCCGAAATCGGCCATCGTCTCCATGACGACGAAGGCGAGGCCGGCGGCCAAGGCCGGCCGGGCGAGCGGCAGGCCCACCCGGCGGAACGCCTCGCCGGCGCCGCAGCCGAGCGTGCGGCTGACCTCGAGCGCGCATTGCGACTGCTCGAGGAAGGCCGCCCGGCAGAGCAGGTAGACATAGGGGTAGAGGGCGAAGGTGAGGACGAAGATCGCCCCACCCAGCGAGCGGATCTCCGGGAACCAGAGCTCGCCGACCCCGAGGCCGGTGAGCGCCCGCAGGAGCCGCTGGACCGGCCCGGTCACCTGGAGGAGGTCGGTCCAGGCATAGGCCAAGACGTAGGTCGGCATGGCGAGCGGCAGGACCAGCGCCCAATTGAGGATCCGCCGGCCGGGGAAGCGGTAGAGGGTGACGAGCCAGGCGGTGCCGGCGCCGACCACCGCGGTGCCGAGGGCCACCCCCAGGGCGAGGAGGGCCGTGTCGCGCAGATGGCCCAAGAGGACCGTGCCGGCCAGGTGCGCCCAGAGCCCTTCGTCGGGCTGGCCCACATATGTTGCGAGCAGCAGGACCGGTGCCGCCACGACCAGGACGAGGAGGGCGGCGGGCAGGGCACGGGCGAGGCCCGGCGAGCCGACCGGTGCACCGCCCGCCTCCGGCCGGAAGGCTTCGATCCCGCTGCTCGAGACGGCCATCGTTCGGCTCGATCCGCTCCCGCGCGGTTCCGCCCGCGATCTTTCGCGGCGCTGCTCCGGTCCGTCGTTCTAGGGGCCGCGCCGATCGGCCGGAAGCCCTTCCGGGGCTCGAAGCGGCCGTTCGGCCGACATTTGGAACTCGAACGGTTCCAGAACGGTCCGGGGCATGCCTTCGGGCCCGCGCCGATTGCCTCGCGATCGTCACGCGGCTAGGCTAAGTGCCGTTGGGAGCGAGAGGAGGGGAACGTCGCGCGCGATGGGAAGAGGCGCGTTCGCGGCCGCTGAGCCGAGTGTCCGGCGGGGGCGGCGGGCCGGCAGCACGGTCCGCCGGGTGGGCCCGTGATCCCGCTCAACGGCTTCCCCGCCCTGGTGTTGAACGCCGACTACCAGCCGCTGTCCTATTATCCCCTCTCGGTGTGGAGCTGGCAGGAGACGATCAAGGCGATCTTCCTCGGTCGGGTCGACGTGGTCTCGCATTACGAGCGGACGATCCGGTCGGCGCGCGCCGAGTATCCCTTGCCTTCGGTGGTCGCCCTCAAGGAGTACGTGCCGCAGAACCGCCGGCCGCCCTTCACCCGGTTCAACGTCTTCCTGCGCGACCGGTTCACCTGCCAGTACTGCCTCGGTGCCTTTCCGGCGCACGAGCTCACCTTCGACCACGTGGTGCCGCGCTCGCGGGGCGGCCGCACGCACTGGCAGAACATCGTGACCGCCTGCACCCGGTGCAATCTCCTCAAAGGCAACCGCTTGCCCGAGGAGTGCGGCATGCGGCCGGCGACCAAGCCGTTCGCGCCGACCATGCAGCATCTGCAGCGCAACGGCCGGCTGTTCCCGCCCAATTACCTGCACGAGAGCTGGCGGGACTATCTCTACTGGGACGTCGAGCTCGAGCCCTGAGCCGAACCGCCGCGCCCGGCGCTGCGGCCGGTCGGCCGCGCCGAGCGGGCGCGGGACCCGGCTCGCTGCGCCTCACTCGCGGTAAGCCCGCTCGCGCCGCTCGTGGCGCTCCTGCGCTTCGATGCTCAAGGTGGCGATCGGACGGGCCTCGAGCCGCTTGATGCCGATCGGCTCGTGGGTCTCCTCGCAATAGCCGTAGGTACCGTCCTCGATCCGCTTCAAGGCGGCGTCGATCTTGGCCAACAGCTTGCGCTCGCGGTCGCGGGTGCGGAGCTCGAAGGCGCGCTGAATCTCGGCCGAGGCCCAATCGCTCTGGTCGGCGAGCCGGTTCTCCTCTTCCTGGAGCTGGCGCAGCGTCGAGCCCGAACCCGAGAGGATCTCCTCGCGCCAGCGCAGCAGTTTGCGCCGGAAATACTCGGTCTGGCGCGGGTTCATGTAGGGCTCGTCCTCGGAGGGACGGTAGCCTTCCGGGAGAATGTCCGCCATCCCACCTCCGCCGGATCCGGCCGGGGACCCCGCCCCCGACGTGACGCCGGGCGGCGGCTCCTTAGCGCGAGCCGGCCGCGGCCGGCAACCCGCAGCGGACCGGAGGGAGCACCCTAAGCCACTCAAAGGCGCGCGGAATCAGGCGTCCGGGCGATCCGACGGGTCGGCCGGGCGGCGGCGGCAGGCCCGGCTGCAGGCCGGATCGCGCGGCACCGCGAGCCGGTCCAGCCGGGCGGCCATGGCATCGTAGAGGAGGAGGGTGCCGCTGAGCGAGGGGGCCGGCGGGCCCAACAGCTCCTTGATCACCTCGACCGCCTGCAGGCAGCCCATCACCCCGGCCGCCGGGCCGAGCACGCCGGCCTGGGCGCAGGACGGCAGGGCCTCGCGCGCCGGCGGCTCGGGGAAGAGGCAGCGCAGGCAGGGATGCGGTGGCCCGAGATGGGCCTTGAAGGTGGTGAGCTGGCCGTCGGTGCCCTGGACTGCGGCGCTCACGAGCGGCCGGCCGACGGCGAGGCAGGCATCGTGGACGGCGAGGCGGGTGGCGAGCGTGTCGCTGCCGTCGGCCACCAGATCGTAGGCGGCGACGAGCTCGCGGGCGTTGGCCGGCTCGAGCTTCAGCCGATGCTCGACGATCCGCACGCCGGGGTTGAGGGCGCGCAGCCGGCGCGCCGCCGCCTCGACCTTGGGCTCGCCCGTGGCAGCGGTGTCGAACAACACCTGGCGCTGCAGGTTCGAGGTGTCGACCCGGTCGAAATCGACCACCCCGAGCGTGCCGACCCCGGCTGCCGCCAGGTAGAGGAGGAGCGGCGACCCGAGCCCGCCCGCCCCCACCACGAGCACCCGGGCGGCCAGCAGCCGCGCCTGGCCCACCCCTCCCACCTCGGGCAGCACGATGTGCCGGGCGTAGCGGCGGATCTGCTCCTCGTCGAGCTCCACGGCGGGGGGGAGGTCCATGGCGGGCGGCTCCCGGGCGGCGAAAGCGACCGTACGGCGTGACCGACGAGCGGCGCGGTCTCAACTCTTCGTTAACCACATCGCCGCTAGTCTCGCCAGTGCAGGACGCACGGAGGCCGATGATGAGCGGCTCGGACATCGCTTTGGCGCTGCGCTTCGACCCGGAAGTGGGGGGCGTCCCGCGCCTGGTCGCCAAGGGCAGGGGCACCCTCGCCCGACGGATCCTGGCGCTCGCCCGAGAGCACGGGGTCCCGGTGCGCGAGGATCGGGCGCTCGTCGCGCTGCTCGAGCGGCTCGAGCTCGGCGCGCCGATCCCGACCGTGGCGTTCGCCGCGGTCGCCGAGATCCTGGTCCATCTCTACCGGCTCGATGCCCGGCTGGGCGCCGCCCGCCGGCAGGGGAGGGCACCGTGAGCGCTCCGCTTGCGGCCGACCGTGTCGAGGCCTGGCGGGCGCTGCAGACGGCGCTCGCAGCGGCGCGCGAGCGCCTCGCGGCCGGCGGCTCGGTCGGCCTGGAGCCGCTCGAGCGCGGCCTCGAGGCCTTCGCCGAGGCCGAGCGACGGCCGCCCACCGGGCCGGAGGAGGAGGCCGCCCTCCTCGCCCTGCTCGACGAGCTCGAGGGGCTCGCGATCGAGCTCGCGGCCGAGCGCGAGCGGCTGCGCGCCGAGCTCGACCAGCTCGACCGGGCGGACCGAGCGCGGCGCGGCTACGCCGCCGCGGGTGCGGGCTGAGCGGCCGTGGAGATCCTCGATCTGGCCCGCGGGGCGGGAGCACTCCTGGCCGTGCTCGGCCTTTTGGGCCTGGCGGCCTGGCTCGCCCGCCGTCTCGACCTGCACCGCCGGCTCGGCGGTCCGATCGGCGGCCGGCTCGCGGTGGTCGAGACGCGCTGGCTCGACTCGCGCACCCGGCTGCTCTTGATCCGCCGCGACAGCGTCGAGCATCTCCTTCTGCTGGGCGCCGGCGGGGCGCTCCTGATCGAGCGGGGCCAGCCCGCGGCCGAAGGCCCGCGGAGGGCGTCGTGAGGCCGCCCCTCTCGGCCCTCGGGCTCGTGGCGCCGCGCGCGGTCGTGGCGGGCGGGCGGCGCCTCGCGGGCCTGACGCGCACCCGGATCGCCGGGCTCGCGGCACCGCTGCGGCCCGGTTCCGCCGTCCGCGGCACCCGGCGGGCCGGGCTTGCGAGCTTGCTCCTCCTCGTCGCGCTGCTCGTCCCGGCGGAGCCGGCGGCCGCCCAGTCGCTGCGGCTCGAGCTCGGCGAGGGCGGCACCTTCACCGGGCAGGTGGTCCGGCTCGTCCTCCTGCTCACCGTCTTGAGCCTCGCCCCCTCGATCCTCGTGATGGTCACCTCCTTCGTGCGGATCGTGATCGTGCTCTCCTTCCTGCGCACCGCGATCGGCCTGCAGCAATCGCCGCCGAACCCGGTGCTCGTGAGCCTCGCCCTCTTCCTCACGCTCTTCGTCATGGGCCCGACCTTCGAGACCGCCTGGCGGGAAGGCATCGCACCGCTGATCGAGGAGGAGCTCGAGGAAGGTGTGGCGCTCGAGCGGGCGGCCCAGCCGTTCCACGAGTTCATGCGCCGCCAGGTCCGCGAGAAAGACGTCGCGCTGTTTCTCGAGATCGCCCGGCTGCCGCCGCCGGCCCGGGCCGAGGACCTGCCCTTCCGCGTGCTCGTGCCCGCCTTCATGATCAGCGAGCTGCGCCGGGCCTTCGAGATCGGCTTCATCGTCTTCGTCCCGTTCCTGGTGATCGACCTCGTGGTCGCCTGCCTGCTCATGGCGATGGGCATGATGATGCTGCCGCCGGTGATGATCTCGCTGCCCTTCAAGATCATCTTCTTCGTGCTGGTCGACGGCTGGGCGCTCTTGGTCGGCAGCCTGGTCGAGAGCTTCGGCACGGGCTGACGGGCGGGCTCGCCCTCGGGCCCGTGGCGGCGCTAAGAGCGTGGCGGGCGGCAACGGGAGGTCGGGATGGAGCGGGTGACGGGAGCCGAGGAACGGCGGGCGGCGATCGAGGCGCTCCGGCAGCGCTTCGGCGACCGCCTGTCGGTCAATCCCGGGGTCCGCGAGCAGCACGGCCGCGGCGAGGCGTTCCGGCCCTGCCTGCCGCCCGATGCCGTGCTGTTCGCCCGGAGCACGGCCGAGGTCGCCCTCGCGGTCGAGATCTGCGCCGCCCATCGGCTGCCGATCGTCCCCTTCGGCGTCGGCACCTCGCTCGAGGGGCACGTGGCGGCGCCCGCGGGCGGCCTGTCGATCGACCTTTCCGGCATGAACCGGATCCTCGAGACCAACGCCGAGGACCAGGACGTGCTGGTCGAGGCCGGGGTCACGCGCAAGCAGCTCAACGCCCATCTGCGGGATCTCGGCCTCTTCTTCCCGATCGACCCGGGGGCGGACGCGACGATCGGCGGGATGGCCGCGACCCGGGCTTCGGGGACCAACGCCGTGCGCTACGGCACGATGCGCGAGGCGGTCTTGGGGTTGACGGTCGTGCTGACCGACGGGCGGACGATCCGCACGGGCGGCAGGGCCCGCAAATCGGCCGCGGGCTACGACCTCACCCGGCTGTTCGTCGGCTCGGAGGGGACCCTCGGGGTGATCACCGAGGTGCGGCTGCGGCTGCACCCACTCCCCGAGGCGATCTCGGCCGCGGTCTGCGCCTTCCCGACCGTCGAGGCGGCGGTCCGCACGGTGATCCAGACGATCCAGGCGGGCGTGCCGGTGGCCCGGATCGAACTCCTCGACCCGGTCCAGATGGAGGCCTGTATCCGCTACGCCCGGCTCGAGGGCTTCGAGCCGGCGCCCACCCTCTTCCTCGAGTTCCACGGCAGCACGGCCGCGGTGGCCGAGCAGGCCGAGGCGGTCCGCGCGATCGCCGCCGAGGAGGGCGGCTCGGCGTTCCGCTGGGCGAGCCGGCCCGAGGAGCGCAACCGGCTCTGGCAGGCCCGCCACGACGCCTATTACGCGGCCCTGGCATTCCGGCCCGGCGCCAAGGGTTGGGCCACCGACGTGTGCGTGCCGATCTCGCGGCTCGCCGAGTGCATCGAGGAGACCCGCCGCGACCTCGAGGAATCGAAGATCGTGGCGCCGATCGTGGGCCATGTGGGCGACGGCAATTTCCACCTCGTGCTGCTCGTCGACCCCGCGGATCCGGCCGAGATCGCCCGGGCCGAGGCGGTCAACCACCGCCTGGTGCACCGGGCCCTCGCGATGGGCGGCACCTGCACGGGCGAGCACGGCATCGGGATGGGCAAGATCGAAAGCCTGCTCGAGGAGCACGGGCCCGCCGTCCCGGTCATGGCGGCGATCAAGCGGGCCCTCGACCCGCTCGGCATCATGAACCCGGGCAAGATCTTCGGGGCCGCACCGGCCGCGCCCGGCGGCTGAGGTCGGCTGCCACTTCGAAGAGGATGGCGTGGCGGGCGGCGAGCGTGGCGAGGTCTGGATCGTAGCCGCCGCCGATCACGCAGGCGACCGGAACGCCCGCTTCCCGGCAGCGCTCCAGGACCAACCGGTCGCGCTCGGCGAGGCCGGCATCGGTGAGCGCGAGCCGGCCGAGCCGGTCGTCGCGGTGCGGGTCGACCCCCGCATCGTAGAGGACGAGATCGGGCGCGGTCCGGCGCAGCAAGCCCGGCAACAGCCCGTCCAGGAGCTCGAGATAGGGGCGATCGCCGGTTCCCGGGTCGAGCGCCAGATCGAGGCTCGACTGCTGCTTGCGGGCGGGCCAGTTGCAGCGGCAGTGGAGCGAGACGGTCGTCACCCGCGGCTCGCCCGCGAGGATCGAGGCGGTGCCGTCGCCTTGGTGGACGTCGAGGTCGAGGATGGTGATCCGGCGCACCCGGCCTTCGGCGAGCAGCGCCAGGCTCGTGACGGCCAGGTCGTTGAAGACGCAGAAGCCGGCCCCGCCCGTGCGCAGGGCGTGGTGGCTGCCGCCCGCGGCATTGAGCGCGATCCCCTCCTCGAGGGCGAGCCGGGCGGCCCGGAGCGTGCCGCCCGTGGCGGCCCGGGCGCGGGCGGCAACGGCCCGGGTCACGGGTAGGCCCAGCCGTCGTTCGGCCGCCGGCTCGACCCGGGCGGTGAGCACCGCATCGACCCAGGCCCGGTCGTGGGCGAGGGCCAGGGTCTCGGGATCGGCCGGCTCCGGCCGGTGGTGGTTGCGATGGTCGAGCAGGCCGCGCGCCTCGAGCAGGCGGGCCAGCGCCGCGAACTTGCCCATCGGGAACCGGTGCCCCTCGGGCAAGGGCACGCTGTAGGCCGGGTGGTGGACGATCGGCGGCAGGTGCACGGGCGAGATGTGCCCGCCGCCGGTGCGCGCGGCAAGCGGGGCGGCCTTCGCTCGAGCGGCGCCCCGCTCCCCATGGCCTTCCCGACGGAAAGCCGTGCGCCACGAAAAAAGACGGGCCCGAAGGCCCGTCGAGGTCGCGATCGGGAAGGAGGAGAAACCGTCTACTGGCCGCCGCCCAGCCCGTGGACGTAGACCGTGAGCATCTTGATGGTCTCGTCCGTGAGCCGGCCCTGCCAGGGCGGCATGACGCCGAGCCGCGGCCGCCAGATCTGCGCCTCGATCTCCTGGGCGGTGCCGCCGTACAGCCAGATCGCATCGTCGAGCCGGGGAGCGCCGAGCGCGGCCATGCCCTCGCCCCGCTCGCCGTGGCAGGAGGCGCAGTTCTCGGCATAGAGCGGGGCACCGCGTTCGGCCGCCGCCGGATCGCTCGCCCGGCCCGAGAGGGACAGCACGAACTGGGTGACGTCGCGGATCTGGCCGCGATCGAGGATCCCGTCGGTGCCGAAGGCCGGCATCGCCGAGGCCCGCGCCTCCGGGTCGTCGGCGTTCCGGATACCGTGGCGGATCGAGTACTCGATCTCCTCGAGGGTGCCACCCCAGATCCATTCGTCGTCGACGAGGGCCGGGAAGAAGCCCTGGCCGGCACCGCCCGCGCCGTGGCACGGGGCGCAATTCGTGCCGAAGGCCGCCGCGCCGCCGACCATGGCGAAGCGGGCGAGGTCGGGATCGGCCTTGATCTCGGCCGGGCTCTTGGCGGCGATCCGATCGAGCCAGACCTGCTGGCGGGCGCGCGCCTCGGCCAGCCGCTGCTCGATCTCGAGGCGCTGGTTGGAGCCCAAGATCCCCTTGGTGTAGCCGGTGAGACTCGGCCAAGCGGGGTAGAGGATCCACCAGACCACCGAGAAGAGGATCGTGGCATAGAAGGTGTAGAGCCACCACTTCGGCAGCGGCGTGTTGAGCTCTTTGATGCCGTCCCACTCGTGGCCGGTGGTCTCGGTCCCGGTCAGCGCGTCCTTCTCGACCTTAGCGGGCATGGGGGCGGTCCTCGTCCTCGAAGGGGATGCGGGCGTGGCGCTCGAGCTTCTCCTTGCGCGACGGCCACCAGGTCCAAGCCACGATCCCGACGAACAGCAGGACCAGCCAGACGACCCAGAGCTCGCGCAAGAAGGCCAGGAGGTCGTTCACGGGCGCGGGCTCACTGCAGGAGGTCCTCCTTGCGGACGTTGGTGAAGTCGACCATCCGGCCGAGGATCTGCAGATAGGCGATGAGGGCATCCATCTCCGTGAGCTTGTCGGGTTGGCCGTCGAAATCGCCCACGGCGGCCTTGGGGTAGCGGGCGAGGACCGCTTCTTGGCCCTCGGCCGAGGCCTGGGCGAAGAGGTCGGCCTCGGCGTTTTCGATCATCTCGTCGGTATAGGGCACGCCGACTTTGCGGAGCGCGCGCAGATGATCGGCCACATCGGAAAAGCGCAGCTCGCGCTCGAGGAGGAACGGATAGCCGGGCATCACGCTTTCCGGCACCACGCTGCGTGGCGCGACCATGTGCGCCACGTGCCACTCGTTCGAATATTTGCCGCCGACCCGGGCCAGATCGGGGCCGGTGCGCTTCGAGCCCCATTGGAACGGGTGGTCGTACATGCTCTCGGCCGCCAGGCTGTAGTGGCCGTAGCGCTCGACCTCGTCGCGGAACGGCCGGATCATCTGGCTGTGGCAGGTGTAGCAGCCTTCGCGGATGTAGATGTTGCGGCCGGCGAGCTCGAGCGGGCTGTAGGGCCGGACCCCCTGCACCCGCTCGATCGTGCTCTCGATCGTGAAGAGCGGCGCGATCTGCACGATCCCGCCGATCGACACGGTCACCAAGATCAGCACGAGGAGGAGGAGGCCCCGGGTCTCGACCTTCTCGTGATGGGCGATCAGCGCCATGGCGCGGCTCCCTCCGGGCTCACTCGGCGGGCGCGAGCCGCGCCGTGGCGCCGACCGGCATCGGCTCCTCGGCGCGGATGTCGCCCTTCGTCGTACGGTAGAGGTTGTAGGCCATGATCAACGCGCCGGTGAGGAACAGCACCCCGCCGAAGGCGCGGATCACGTAGAAGGGGTGCATCGCCTCGACGGTCTCGATGAAGGAGAACTGCAGGAAGCCGAGGCTGTCGTAGGAGCGCCACATCAGCCCCTGCATGATGCCCGAAACCCACATCGCGGTGATGTAGAGGACGATGCCGAGGGTGGCGATCCAGAAGTGCCACTCGACCAAGCGGAGCGAATAGAGCCGCTGGACCTTCCACAAGCGCGGCACGAGGTAATAGACCGCGCCGAAGGTCACGAAGGCCACCCAGCCGAGCGCACCCGAATGGACGTGGCCGACGGTCCAGTCGGTGTAGTGCGAGAGCGCGTTCACCTGGCGGATCGACATGAGCGGACCCTCGAAGGTGCTCATGCCGTAGAAGGCCACCGAGACCACGAGGAAGCGCAGAACCGGGTCGGTCCGCAGCTTGTCCCAAGCCCCCGAGAGGGTCATGAGGCCGTTGATCATGCCGCCCCAGGACGGCATCCAGAGCATGACCGAGAAGGTCATGCCGAGCACCTGCGCCCAGTCGGGGAGCGCGGTGAAGTGGAGATGGTGGGGGCCGGCCCAGATGTAGAGGAAGATGAGCGCCCAGAAGTGGATGATCGAGAGACGGTAGCTGTACACCGGCCGCTCGGCCTGCTTCGGCACGAAGTAGTACATGATGCCGAGGAAGCCCGCGGTCAGGAAGAAGCCGACCGCGTTGTGCCCGTACCACCACTGGGTGAGCGCGTCCTGCACACCGGCGAACAGGGAATACGACTTCGCACCGAGAAGGGAGACCGGGACCGCCAGGTTGTTGACGATGTGCAGCATCGCCACCGTGACGATGAACGCCAGGAAGAACCAGTTGGCGACGTAGATGTGCGGCTCTTTGCGCGTCAGGATCGTGCCGAAGAACACGACCAGGTAGACGACCCAGACGATCGTGAGCCAGAGATCCACGTACCATTCGGGTTCGGCGTATTCGCGGCTCTGCGTGACGCCCGTGACGTAGCCCACCGCCGCCATGACGATGAAGAGCTGGTAGCCCCAGAACAGGAAGGTCGCGAGGAGCGGCCCGCCGAAGAGCGGCGCCCGGCAGGTGCGCTGGACCACGTAGAGCGAGGTGGCCATGAGCGCGTTGCCGCCGAAGGCGAAGATCACCGCGGAGGTGTGGACCGGCCGGAGCCGACCGAAGGTGGTCCATTCGAGATCGAGGTTGAGGACGGGGTAGGCGAGCTGGAAGGCGATCACCACGCCCACGAGGAAGCCCACGATCCCCCAGAAAACGGTGGCGATCGTGAACCAACGGACGACGTCCTCGTTGTAGGCCTGTGCTCGGGCCCCGGTCTCGACCCGGTTCACGGCGATGCTGGCCATGCAGCGCTCCTCGACGGTTGCCACGGGCCCGCGACCGCCCTCGCGGCCGCACCCGCGCGGTGCTTCTCCGGCAGGGAAGTTAAGAGCTCCTTGATCTACATCAAAATCCCCTGCGACCATTCGCGCTAGGAGCGCGGGCGCGCTGGGCGGGACGCTCGGCCCGCGCTAGGATGCTGCGAGAGCGGGGGGAGTGCTCCGAGATGGCGGAAGCTGTGGCGGCCGGCGGCGCGCCGGTGATCCGGATCCGGCGGATCGAGCTCGATCAGCCCTGGACGTGGCTGGCCAAGGGCTGGCAGGACTTCCGCGCGAACCCGGCGCTCGGCGTCTTCTACGGCCTGCTCGCCGCGGTGACCGGCTATCTCATCGTCTTGGGCCTCTGGTGGGCGGGCATGCTCTACCTCGTCCTGCCGCTTTTGGGCGGCTTCCTCATCGTCGGGCCGGCCCTCACGGTCGGGCTCTACGAGGCCGCGCGGCGGCGCGAGGCCGGCCAAATGACGACCTTCTTCGAAGCACTCGCCGCCTTCCAGCGCAACCCGAGCCAGATCGCCCTCGTGGGCGTGGCGCTGCTGCTCTTGATGTTCGCTTGGGCGCGCCTCGCGGCGATGCTCTTCATGCTCTATTTCGGTGGCGATCCGCCTTCCTTCGAGAACCTCTTCGCCGAGACGTTCCTCGAGCCCGACGCCCTGCCGTTCCTCGTGATCGGCACCGGGGTGGGCGGGATCCTGGCGTTCATCGCCTTCTCGATGAGCGTGATCTCGATCCCGCTCCTGCTCGACCGACCCGAGGTCAACGTCATCGATGCGATCATCAAGAGCTTCGAGGCGGTCCAGGTCAATTTCTTCCCGCTCTTGTTCTGGGCCACGTTGATCGTCGTCTTCACGATCGCGGGCCTCGTCACGCTGTTCCTCGGCCTCGTGGTGGTGCTGCCGCTCTTGGGCTTCGCCTCCTGGCACGCCTACCGCGATCTGGTCGAGCCGGCCGGGCGGTGAGGTCGGCCGTGGCGATGACGGGAGCGCCGACAGTCGGGTCGGGCGAGGAGGGACGCGGCGGGATGGCGTACGCGATCTACGGCGCCGTGATGGGGCTGTTGGCCATTTTGGGTCTGTTCTTGGCCGCCGGCGCCCGTGACGGCGCGATCCACCTGGCCGGTTGGCTGCTCTTCCTGTTCGGCCTGGTCAACATCTTCGTGCTGATCCACAAGCTCACCGAGCCGCCACGCGGCGGGACCTGAGACGGTCCGGCCAGCCCGGCGGCTCGATCGAGCTCGGCGCGTGCCCGCGATCCGAGCCTTCCGCCCTCAGAAGCGCAGCCAGGGCAGACGCGGACGGCTCGGACGCGTCGCGGGCGGCGGCGGTGGCGGGTCGGTGGTGTAGGACTGCGAGAGGTTCACCTGGCCGCCCGGACCGCTGTCCCGGGTGGTCTGGCTCGAGGCGCACGGCCCGGTGCAGGTGTTCGCCTGGTTCTGCGAGCCGCTCGCGCCGTCGGCGGCGCCCTGCTGGCTCTGCTGCACCTGATAGCCGCTTCCGGTGCCGGTGATCGTGGTCGACTGGCTCACCGACGCCGATGGGCCCGAGGCGTTGCCGCTCTGGCGGGTTGACAGTTGCTTCACCGCGCCGGCGGAAATCCCGTCCATGGCCGCGTCGTCCAGCCGCTCGGCCGTACGCCCCTCGGTGATCCCGAGCGCGATCCCCGCGGCTACGCCGAGCGCCAAACCGATCCTCCTCCTCATGATCGGCGATCTCCGTTGCTGGCCGTCCGGCCGCGAGGCCGGCCGTCACCGCTGCGAGTGAGGCTACCATCCGGACCGTCCCGCGCCGCGGCAAGCTCGGCTTTCGTGGTATCCCCGTCGGGATGAGGGCGCCTATGTCGAAGGGTGGCGGCTCAGCGCGCCTCGAGAACGATCCGGCACTCGGCCGGGAGCTCGGCCAAGGTGATCGGCCGCGGCGGCGGCCCCGGGGGCTTGGGCCGCCAGGGCTCGTCGGAGAGCCACCAGGCGAGCTCCGCGCCGCAGCCGTCGCCGTCGGGCGGCGGGTCCTGGTCGCGGCACAAGGGCTCGCCCTCCGGGCAGCGCAGGCGGATGTGGAAATGGCTGTCGTGACCCCACCAGGGGCGGACCTTGCCGAGCCAGCCGCGGTCGGCGCCGGCCGCCTCGCAGAGGGCCTGTTTGATCCCGGGATGGACGAAGATCCGCGCGACCTCCGGGTAGGAGGCGACACGGCGGATCAGCGCCACCTGGCGCGGGCCGAAGCGGGCCGGGTCGACCGTGCGCGTGCCCTCGCGCAGCATCGAGACCGCCGGCAGCGTCTCGCGCTCCTCCTCGGAGAGCCGTCGCTCGGGCATCGGCGTGAGCCAGATGTCGACGTCGAGCCCGATCTGGTGCGAGGCGTGGCCCGTTCGCATCGGCCCGCCCCGCGGCTGGGCGAGGTCGCCCACGAGCAGGCCCGGCCAGCCGTCCTGGCGGGCCTCCCGGGCGAGCCGCTCGATCAGGGCGACGAGCCGGGGATGGCCGAAATTCCGGTTGCGCGAGAGCCGCATCGCCTGCCAGCCGGGGCCGTCGACCGGCAGGGCGGTGCCGCCGGCGAGGCAACCTTTGGCGTGGCTGCCGATCACCCGGGCGGCACCCGGGAGTGGCGGCGCGGGGGCGGTGACCGCGCCGAACAGCTCCTTGGCGGGGACCGTGTCGTCTGCCGCGGCCGCGCTCGCGAGCAGCGAGGCCAGCAAGGCGGCGGCGAGGGTGCGGCGGGTCACGGGCGGGGTCCGGGGAAGAGCTCGCGGGTGTGGCCCAACAACCGATAGTAGAGAAGCCCGTACCATTCGTATATCGCCTCGTCCAGCTCGTAGAGCCGTTCGGAAACCCGCAGATCGTCGAGTGGGCTCGGCGCCCCGCCGCTGCGATAGTCGACCGGGAAGGGCACGGTCTCGAAGCCGACCGCGCGGAAGCAGCCGACCGACCGCGGCATGTGTTTGGCCGAGGTGACGAGGAGCCAAGTCTCGCCCGGCCGCGGCCGAGCCAGCGCCACGGCGTTCTCGGCGTTCTCGATGGTGTTGCGGGCCTCGCGGTCGAGCAGGAGGCGCTCCGGCGGCAAGCCGTGGCGGGCCCAGAGCGCGGCCACGACGTCGGTCTCGGCGACCGGGGCGCCGTCGATCTCGCCGATCCCGCCGGTGAAGAGCACCTTGGCCTCGGGAAAGCGACGCGCAAGCTCGATCATCGCCAGATAGCGGTCGCCGGCGTCGTCGAAGTCCGGCCGGCCGTTGGCGACGAAGAGATGCGGGGCGGTCCCGCCGCCGAGCACGACGATCCCGTCGACCCGCTCGGGCAGAGCGGGCTGCGGGAAACGGGTCTCGAGCGGCCGGGTGAGCCAGAGCCCGACCGGCAAGAGCGTGACGAGGGCGATCGCGCCGACCGCGAGCGTGGCGAGCCGGAGCCCCGTGCGCCTTCCGCGCCAGGCCAGGACGAGCCCCGCGAGCCCGAGCAGGATCAAGAGGTTGCTCGGGCGGAGGAGGAGGAAGACGAGCTTGCCCAGGACCCAGCTCAAGGGCGGAGCTCCGGGCGGGCCGCCATCTTGGCCGGGGCTTCGCGCGGCGGCATGCTCCGCCCGGCGCCGCGAAGGGCGTGGCAACGGAGGCAGGCATGGCGATCGGGGGCGTGCTCGGGCTCGAGGAGCTCGCGCGCGAGGCGCGCGAGGGTGCGATCGACACGGTGGTCTGCGCCTTCACCGACATGCAGGGGCGGCTCGTCGGCAAGCGGATGACCGCCCGCCACTTCCTCGAGGTCGCGCGGGACGAGTGGCACGCTTGCGACTACCTCCTCACGGTCGACATGGAGATGGAGCCGGTCCCGGGCTTCAAGGCCGCGTCCTGGGACAGGGGCTATGGCGACTTCGTCGTCAAGCCCGACCTTGCGACCCTGCGCCGCACGCCGTGGCTGCCGGGCACGGCCCTCGTGCTCGGCGACGTGGTCGATCACGAGGGCCACGAGCTGCCGCATGCCCCGCGCGCCGTCCTGAAGCGCCAGCTCGCCCGCCTGCGCGGCCTGGGTCTCGTGGCCAAGATGGCCTCCGAGCTCGAATTCTACGTCTTCGAGGAGGATTACCGGACGGCTCGCGAGCGCCGCTACCACGACCTGAAGACGGCGGGATGGTACATCGAGGATTATCACATCCTCGAGACGACGAAGCGCGAGCCCTTGATGCGCACGCTGCGCAACGCCCTCGAGGGCGCCGGCATCCCGGTGCAGGAGAGCAAGGGCGAGTGGGGTCCGGGCCAGGAGGAGCTCAACATCCTTTACGCCGAGGCCCTCGCGATGGCCGACCGCCACGTGATCCTCAAGAACGCCGTCAAGGAGGTGGCCTTCCTCCAGGGCAAGTCCGTCACTTTCATGGCGAAGTGGCGGCCCGATCTCGCCGGCTCCTCCTGCCACGTCCACCTCTCGCTCTGGACCGCCGAGGGCGACCGCCCCGCCTTCCCGGACGAAGCGGCCCCTGACGGGGTCTCGCCGCTGTTCCGCCGGGCGCTCGCCGGCATGCTCGCGACGGCCGCCGAAGCGACCCTGTTCCTGGCCCCCAACGTCAACAGCTACAAGCGCTTCCAGGCCGGCTCCTTCGCCCCGACCCGGATCGTCTGGAGCCGCGACAACCGCACGGCCGGCTTCCGCATCTTGGGCCACGGTCCTGCGACGCGGATCGAGTGCCGGATCCCCGGGGCCGACGTGAACCCTTATCTCGCCTACGCGGCGCTGATCGCGGGGGCCTTGCACGGGATCGAAGAGAAGCTCGAGCCGCCGCCCGTCTACCGCGGCGACGCCTACAAGGACACGGCCGTTCCCTCGGTGCCGCGCACACTCGGCGAGGCGATCGAGCGGCTCCAGGGCTCGCATGTGCTGCGCGCGGCCATGGGCGAGGAGGTGATCGAGCATTACCTGCACGCCGCCCGCTGGGAGCAGAGCTGCTTCGAGCGCGCCGTGACCGATTGGGAGCTGATCCGCTACTTCGAGCGCGGCTGAGGGGGCGGGCGGATGACGGCGGCGCTTTCGCTCTTCGAGCTCGGCGGACGGGTAGCACTCGTGACCGGCGCGAGCCGCGGGATCGGGGCCCGGCTCGCCCGCGGGCTGGCCGAGGCGGGGGCCGACCTCGCGGTGACGGCCAGGAGTGAGCCGGCGCTCGCCGACACCGTGCGGGCGATCGAGGCCACGGGCCGCCGCGCGCTCGCGCTCGCCCACGACGCGGCCGAGGTCGAGCGGGCCCGCGACGTCGTGGAGCGGGTCGTAGCAGGCCTCGGCCGGCTCGACATCCTCGTGGTCAATGCCGGGGTCGAGGAGGTCCGGCCCTCGACCAAGGTCGACCCGGCGCTTTGGGAGCGCATCCACGGGGTCAACCTCGAGGGTGCCTTCTTCGCCATGCAGGCCGCGGCCCGGCACTGGATCGCCCTCGATCGGCCCGGTGCGATCGTCACGGTCTGCTCCTTGACCTCCTTCGTGGGTGTGCCGACGGCGGCCCCCTACACCGCCTCCAAGAGCGGGCTCTTGGGGCTCACGCGCGCGCTCGCGAGCGAATGGGCGGGTCGGCGGATCCGGGTCAACGCGATCGCCCCGGGCTATTTCCGCACCGCCCTGACCGAACCCTTCTACGCCGACCCGGCCTGGCAGGAGCGCATGCTCGCCAAGATCCCGATGGGCCGCTTCGGTGCGCTGGACGATCTCGTGGGCGCTTGCATCTTTCTCGCGAGCGACGCCGCCGCCTACGTCACCGGCCAGTGCCTGGCGGTCGACGGCGGCTATCTCGCGTCGATCTGAGGGGAGGGGACGGGTGGCGGTGGGGTTGCGGCGCGCCCGGTCGCGCCGCGGTCGCAGGCGGCACCGGCGGTCGAGGCCACGGGGCTCGGCCGGCGCTACGGCGAGGTCTGGGCGCTCGAAGAAGCCTCCTTCCGCCTGGAGCGCGGCTGCTTCCTCACCGTGCTCGGCCCCTCGGGCTCCGGCAAGTCGACGCTGTTGAAGCTCATCGCCGGCTTCGAACGGCCGGATCGTGGCCATGTGCGCCTGTTCGGCGCCGAGGTCGACGCGGTACCGCCGCATCGCCGGCCGATCGGCATGGTCTTCCAGCGCCTCGCACTCTTCCCGCACATGACGGCGGCCGGCAACGTGGCCTTCCCGCTCGAGATGCGGCGGTTCGATCCGCGCGAGATCCCGGCCCGGGTCGAGCGCTTCTTGAAGCTCGTGCGGCTCGAGGGCCTGGGTGGAAGGTGGCCCCACGAGCTCTCGGGCGGCCAGCAGCAGCGCGTGGCGATCGCCCGGGCGCTCGTCTTCGAGCCCGAACTCCTCCTGCTCGACGAGCCGCTCGCCTCGCTCGACGTCCGCTTGAAGGAAGAGCTGCAGCTCGAGTTCCGCCGGATCCAGCGCGAGCTCGGCGTCACCACGATCAACGTGACGCACGACCAGCGCGAGGCGCTCGTCCTCTCCGACCGGGTGATCGTCATGGCCCGCGGCCGCATCCTGCAGGAGGGCGACCCCGAGAGCGTCTGGCGCGACCCGGCGCACCCCTTCGTCGCGCGCTTTTTGGGCGTGGGCACGATGCTGCGCGGGCGGGCCGAAGCCGGGCCCGCGATCAGAATAGGCGAGCGGCTGCTGCCGGGGCGGGCACCGAACCCGGCGACCGCGCCGCGACCCGGGCAGCCGGCAGTGGCCGCGCTGCGCGCCGAGCGGGTGCGCATCGGCCCGGCCGACGTCGCGGACGGCGATGGCACGTCGCTTGCTGCGCGGGTCGAGGATGCGGTGTTCGAGGGGGAGCGGGTGCTCTACGAGCTTTCCGTGCCGGAGCTCGCGGGCCTGCGCTTGCGGGCGATCGACCGCGATCCGGGTGGGCATGCGCGGTACCGACCGGGCGCGCCGGTCTCGGTGCATTGGAGCCCCGACGATCTTCTTTTGTTCGACGGAAGCCTCGAGGCAGGGAGCGATCCATGAGCGAAGCGAGCTTTTCGACGAGCCGCCGGCGCCTGCTCGGCGGTGCCACGGCGTTGGGTGCGGGTCTGGCGATGCCCGCGATCTTGCGGGCGCAAGAGCCGGCCAAGCCCGCCGAGCTCATCGTCCGGGCTTGGGGCGGGGTCTGGGTCGACAGCTTGAAGAAGGGTGTGTCCGACCCGTTCACCGCCAGGACCGGCATCGCGATCCGTCACGACCTCACCGAGGACAACGAGATCAAGCCGCGGATCTGGGCGGCGGTCGCTCAGGGGCGGACCCCACCGATCCACGTGAACTGGGACACGACGGCGAACGCCACCTCCTCGGCATTGCGCGGCGTGTGCGAGGACCTTTCCGACCTCCCGAACCTCGCCAAGGTCCTGCCGCTCGCCAAGCCGATCGGGCTCACGGGCGTGCCGATCGTCAACCTCTATTCCTATGTCTACGTGCTCGCCTACCGGCCCGAGGCCTTCCCGGGCGGTCCGCCCACCTCCTGGAACGTGCTGTTGGAGCCCCGCTTCAAGGGCCGGATCGCGCTCTACAACGACGGGATCGGCTTCCACCCCGTGGCGCAGGTCGTGGGCGGCGGCAAAGTCTCCGACATCCCGGGCAACATGGAGGCCTGCTGGGCCTTCATCCGCAAGCTCAAGGAGCAGAAGCCACTTCTGGGCGAGGACCCGGACTTCACCAACTGGTTCCAGAAGGGCGAGATCGACGTCGCCTGCACGATCTCCTCGAACGCCCGCGAGGCCAAGGCCAAGGGCGTCAACGTCGCCTGGACCGTGCCCAAGGAGGGCGCCAAGGTCGACACCGACGGGATGTGGATCCCCAAAGGCCTGCCCGCCAACGAGCTCTACTGGGCCAAACGTTACATCGACTTCGCGCTCTCGACCGAGGCCCAGCAAGTCTGGCTCGACGGGCTCGGCCTGCCGGGCGTGGCGCCGGGCTTGAAGCCGCCCGCCGACCTCGTGGGCGACCCCTCCTATCCCACGACCGAGAAGGACTACGAGCGGCTGATCTTGATCCCGCCCAAGATCCAGGCCGAGCACACGGCCGAGTGGTTCGCCCGCTTCAAGGAGATCATGCAGAGCTGAGGCCCTCCTTGGCGATCCGAGGCGGCCGGCCGGCAGCCCGCGCCGGCCGCCCCCCGGCCACGGCCTATCGCCTCTCCTGGCGCATCCTCGACGCGCTCGAGGCCGTGGCGGCGCGCTGGCCCGCCCGTGCCGAGGGGGCGGTCAAGTGGCTGCTCCTCGCCCCCGCCCTCGCGGTCGTGGGCCTGTTGGTCTTCGGCCTGGTCGTGATGGCCGATGCGAGCCTGCGGGTGATGGATTTCCGCACCTACCAGCTCGGGGAGGACCATTCGACCGCCAACTACGTGCGGCTGTTCGGCTGGGGCGCCTTCCACGCCACCCTCTGGCGCAGCCTCCTCGCGACCCTCCTCGTCACGCTCTTCTGCCTCCTGCTCGCCTTCCCCTACGCCTACGCGCTCACCCGGACGGCGAGCGCCCGGCTCCGCCGCGTCCTGTTGGTCGGGCTCTTCCTGCCCTTCTTCGTGGGCCAGGTGGTGCGCGCCTATGGCTGGCTCGTCATCCTCGGCCAGCAGGGGCTCGTGAACCAGGCCCTCGGCCTCGTGGGGCTCGGGCCCTATCGTCTCCTCTTCTCCTACCCGACCGTTCTGTTCGGCCTCGTCCAGTACATGCTGCCCTTCGCGGTCCTCATGCTGGCCCCGGCGCTGGCCGCGATCCCCGAGGAGATCGAGCGGGCGGCCGCGAGCTGCGGCGCGTCGCATCCGCGCACCCTCCTGCGCGTCGTCCTGCCGATGGCCCGACCGGGACTGATCGCGGCGGCCCTCGTGGTCGCGACCTTGACCCTCACCGACTTCGCGATGCCGGCGATCTTGGGCGGTGGGACCAACGACTTCCTCGCCAACCTCGTCCACGACCAGTTCTTCCGGACCTCGAACGCCGGCCTGGGCTCGGCCATCGCCCTCGTCTTGACCCTGCTCGGCACGACGGTGGCCGCCCTCTTGCTCGCGGCCGCCGGGGTCGGAGCCCTCGGGGTGCGGGGGGCACGGTGAGGCAGGCACCCCTCGCGGGCGGGGTCGCGCTCGCCCTCCTGCTCCTCTTGGCGGCACCCTCGCTCGTCGTGGCCGGCGCCTCGCTCACCGCCGGCAGCATCGTCCAGTTCCCGCCCGAGGGGCTGAGCTTGCGCTGGTACGGGAAGGTCCTCGAGGCCCGCGAGGTGCGCGACGCGTTGCTGCGCTCGCTCGTGGTCGCGGCCGTCTGCACCGCCCTCGCCGTGCCCGCGGGCACGCTCGCCGCGATCGCCCTCGCGCGCTGGCGCTTCCGCGCGGCCCTCGCGATCCAGCTCTACCTGCTGTTGCCCTTCACCGTGCCGCTGATCGGCTCGGGCATCGGCCTCATGCTCCTGTTCGGCGAGCTCGGCCTTCTGGGCCGCGTCTGGCCGGTCGGCATCGCCTGCTGCGTGATCAACCTGCCCTTCATGATCTGGGCGGTCGCCGCCTCGGTGAACGCGCTCGACCCCGAGCTCGAGCGGGCGGCCGCGAGTTGCGGGGCGGGCCCGGTGCAGACCTTCCTGCTCGTGACCCTGCCCGCGGTGGCACCCGGCATCCTCGCGGGTGCGCTCGTCATGTTCGTCCTCGCCCTGAACGAGTTCCTCGTGAGCCTGCTCCTGGTCGATGCGCGGACGGTGACGCTGCCCGTCCAGATCTACACGCAGATCCGCGGCGTGATCACGCCCGACCTCGCCGCCGTCTCGACCGTCTACGTCCTCGTCGCGGCGGCCGCCGTCCTGCTGCTCGACCGGATGGTCGGGCTCGAGATCTTCCTCCGCTCGCGCTGAAGGAGCCGATCCATGACGACCCTCGCACCCCGCTTCCTCGAGCTCGATCGGCTCGACGAGGAGGACCGCGCAGCTCTTCTCCGCCGGGCCGATCAGGCGATCGACCCGATCCTCGAGCGGGTCCGGCCGATCGTCGAGGCGGTGCAGGCCGAGGGCGACGCGGCGCTGCGGCGCTTCGCCCGCGAGCTCGACGGCGTGACGGGTTCCCTCGATTCCCTGGTCGCCACCGAAGAGGAGATCGCCCGGGCCTACGATGCGGTCGGCGCGGAGATCGTCGAGGCGATCCGCTTCGCGATCGCCGGGATCCGCGCCTTCCACGAACGGCAGAAGCCCGAACCCATGTGGCTGCACGAGGTCCGCCCCGGTGCCTTCGCCGGCGACCGCTGGACCCCGGTGCCGTCGGTGGCGCTCTACGTGCCGCGCGGCAAGGGCGCCTTTCCTTCGGTCACGATGATGACGGCCGTGCCGGCCGTGGTGGCCGGGGTGCCGGAGATCACGATCCTGACACCCCCCACACCCGAGGGGGGCGTCGATGCCGCGACCCTGGTCGCCGCCGCCGAGGCCGGGGTGAAGCGGGTCTGCAAGGTGGGCGGCGCGCAGGCGGTGGCGGCCGCCGCCTTCGGCACGGAGAGCGTGCCGCGCTGCGCCAAGATCGTCGGCCCGGGCAGTCCCTGGGTGGTCGCGGCCAAGTGCCTGCTCGCGCATCGGATCGACACGGGGCCGCCTGCCGGCCCCTCGGAGGCGATCGTGTTCGCCGACGAGACCGCCGATCCCGAGCTCGCCGCGGCCGATCTCTTGATCGAGGCCGAGCACGGGCCGGACAGCTCGGCCTACCTCGTGACCCCCTCGCGGCGCATGGCGGAAGGCGCGCTCGCAGCACTCCCGCGCCGCTGGGCCGAGCTGCCCGAGCCCAGGCGGAGCTACACCAAGGCCGTGCTCGAGGGGCCGCGCGGCGGGGTCCTGCTCGCCCCCACCCTCGAGGCGGCCCATGCCTTCGTGAACGCCTATGCGCCCGAGCATCTCGAAGTGCTCGCTGCCGAGCCCTGGGCGCATCTGGGCGCGCTGCGGAACGCCGCGGAGATCCTTTTGGGCGCTTCGACGCCGATCACCCTCGGCAATTTCGTGCTCGGGCCCAATTGCGTCCTGCCGACGGGCGGCTGGGCGCGCAGCTTCGGCCCGCTTTCGGTCACCGACTTCATGAAGCGGAGTTCGATCGGCTACGTCACGGCCGGGGCCTATCCGGCGCTCGCCCGACCTGCCATGCTCTTGGCCGAGTACGAAGGGTTCCCGGCCCATGCCGCGGCATTGCGGGCGCGCGGCGGGGCGGGCGAGGGGAGGTAGCGATGGCGACGGTCGATCCGAACCGGGTGATCCTCGTGGGCGAGAACCCGTTCATCCGGCTCTCGGAGAGCGACGGGGCGCCGTTCTCGACCAATGCGAGCTTCTGGCGGATCGTGACCTGCCCCAAGGGCCCGGGCCACGTGCTCTATTTGAAGAGCGAGCTCACCCGCGGGACGTGGCGGATCTGGACCGACAATCTCGCCATGGCCCGTTGGTTGCAGGCGACCGTGCAGGGCATGCTCGATCCCGAGACCGCCGATCCGTCGATCCCGGTCGTGGATGCCGCCTTCGAGAAGGAGGGCGATCCCGCCTATTGTTGGAGCGAGCGGATCGTGAGCGCGCGCGAGGAGATCGTGCTCAACTGGTACGAGTTCGGCGAGCCTCTCTTGCTGCACACCCGGCCGCACGAGATCCCGGGGCGGCGCTACGGGGTGTGCACGGTGCTGATCCCGGCCCTGGGCGCGCGGCTCGCCATCGACGGGGTCGAGGCGGTCGGCAAGCCCTGGCCGCGCGATCGGGAGGGCCGGCCCTTCTCGACCTGCGCCTTGGCCTTCAACGAGAGCTGGACCGAGGAGCGGGGGGCGTAGGGGGCGTCGGCTTCCTTCCGCTGCAGGGTCGGCCCCGGCCTCGTCCTGTCCCGGGCATCGCGGCCGGGGCCGAGTGTGGAAACCGACCTCTACCCGAGGATGTTCGATGCGAATATCCTCGATCATCGAGGCGGCCATGGACTACCGGTTCGTCATCGAGAACAGCTTCACGCCCGAAACGCTCCCGATGGAGCGGCTGGCGGAGTATGTCGCCGCTTTGGCGAAGCTGTTGGGCGAAAGGGACAGCGTCCATTTCCGTGGAATCGAACCCGGATCGGCGGTGCTCGTGGCCACCGTCGACCCGCCCGCCCGGCCGAAAGTCAGAGAACGTGTCATCGCGGTCCGTGACGGTAGAGGACCGGGCGACGCACGGAGGGCTTATGCCGACCTCGACGAAATGCTCCGAAAAGACAACGCAACCGGCATACTGAGCGGCGAAGCAGGAGCTGTCGTCGTTTCCTTTCCGGGTCGCAATCAGCCGGAGCCGATCGTCTATGGCCCGTTCCGACAGGACGGTACGATCGACGGGCAGCTGATCCGGGTGGGTGGAAAGGACGAGACCGTCCCGGTGCACTTGCGCGACGGAACCATCATTCACACGGGCCTCGTATGCACCCCCGAGATCGCGCGCAAGATGGCGCCGCACCTGTACGGACCGACAGTGCGCGTCCATGGCACGGGTACCTGGTTCCGAACGGGAGCCGGCGTGTGGGAGCTCCGAAGCTTCAGGATCAGCGATTTCGAGGTTCTGGACGATGCGCCGCTGACCGAAGTCGTTGGCAAGCTTCGCAAGGTGAAGGGAAGCGATTGGCGCAATGTTCCCGATCCGGTGCGCACTTTGCTCGCGGAGCGCCATGGCGATGAGGGCGCTCATTGATCGTCGCATTCGATGCCAGCATTCTGATTTATGTCATCGACGAGCAAGCGAAGCCGCCGGCGGATCCTGCGACCGGCAGCCCGGTCGACCGCTGCCGTGAGCGTGTGACGTACCTCCTCGAATCCCTTCAGCAGTAGAATGCCAAGATCGTCGTTCCAACACCGGCGCTCGCTGAAGTTCTCGTGCGTGCGGCGAAGGGAGGTCCGGAGTTCCTTCGCATACTCTCCTCGAGCAGGCACTTCCGCATTGCGCCGTTCGATCAGCGGGCCGCGGTGGAGTTCGCGGCCCGCCAAGTGGAGCGGATCGAGCTCAACAGGCGGGCTCCCGCGCCGACACGTGCGAAGGCAAAGTTCGACGATCAGATCGTGGCAATCGCCGCCGTCGAAGGGGCGAGCCTCATCTACTCGGACGACAAGGACATCGCGAAGCTCGTGGGCGGCCGCCTCCGGGTCGTCTCGATTGCCGAGCTTCCGCTCCCACCCGAAGACGCGCAAGGCACATTGCCACTCGTAGGAGATCGGTCCGACGCGGAAGCCGCGGACACGTAAGATCGCCGCCGGCAGTGGAAGCGCTCGAGAACGGTTGGTTGCGGGGGCAGGATTTGAACCTGCGACCTTCAGGTTATGAGCCTGACGAGCTACCGGGCTGCTCCACCCCGCGGTGCGACCCCGTGCCGTCTGCGACGGCCTGGGGACCCCGGATG
>Ga0101944_10001482_pt1 | contig 48157 bp, 48 predicted proteins | sample DewCreD2012metaG_FD_75245 | JGI IMG/M metagenome (GOLD analysis project Ga0101944, IMG submission 75245) | Hot spring sediment bacterial and archeal communities from British Columbia, Canada, to study Microbial Dark Matter (Phase II) - Dewar... ... | reverse complement strand
GATGCTACCCACAGCGTGCAGCTTCCGGGAGGCAAAGGCAGCTGTTCTTCGGGGCAGCGCGAATTTGTTGCTGGGCTCTCCAGGGGGGCGGTTGCCTTTGGTTGCGACGGGCTCTTCCTTGAGGTGCACCCCGAACCCTCCAAGGCGCTTTGTGATGGGCCGAACATGATAGATCTCGGAGAACTGGAAAAATTGCTGAAGCAGGTCCGCATGATCGAGGACGCATTATGGCTTTAAATTCCGTTGCCAGGGCTCGCCAGGTTTTTGATATTGAGGCAGCGGCCATCACCGGCCTTAAAGGCCGCATAGGGAATAATTTTATCAGGGCGGTCGAGCTGATGCAGAAAACCAAAGGCAGGGTTGTGGTCTGCGGGATGGGCAAGACCGGCATTATCGCCCAGAAGTTTTCCGCTACCCTTGCTTCCACCGGCACCCCCAGCCTTTTCTTGCACACCGCAGAGGCCATACACGGAGACCTGGGCAGGGTCACGGCCCAGGATCTGGTGATCATTCTATCCAACAGCGGCACCGGAGAAGAGATGAGGCAGCTCCTGCCGCTTTTGAAAAAGATCGGTTCGCGTATCATTGCCCTGACAGGGAACCCGCAATCCATCCTGGCGCGCTACAGCGATGTGGTGCTGGATGTATCCGTAAAAAAAGAAGCCTGCCCCCTGGGGCTTGCGCCTACGGCCTCCACCACAGCCACGCTTGCCATGGCCGATGCCCTGGCAGTCTGCGTCCTTGAGGGCAAGGGCTTTAGGGAAAAGGATTTTGCCTTTTTCCATCCCGGCGGTGCCCTGGGAAAACGGCTGCTCTTGAAGGTCGAGGATATCATGCGTACCGGCAAGGCAAATCCCGTGGTGCATCAGGATAAGAAAGTTTCCGAGGTTTTGCTTGAGATTACCCAGTCGCGTGCGGGTTCGGCCACCGTCGTGGACAAAAAGGGAAAGCTCATCGGTATATTTACCGACGGAGACCTGCGCAGGCACCTGGAGTCAGACCGAAACCTGATCAACCGCAGGATAAGCGAGGTTATGACCAGGGGGCCGCGGGCGGTGACCAAGGGTACTCTTGCGGCAGAAGCGATGCATGTGCTGCGGGAGAAAAAGATAGACGAGGTCCCGGTAGTCGATTCCCGGGGGAGGCCTATCGGGCTGCTGGATGTGCAGGACCTCTTGCGGGCAGGGCTGGTGTGATCCATGGGGGCTGCAATAGAAGAATCCATTTTGAGTCTTGCCAGAGAGGTGAAGATACTCCTCTTGGATGTCGACGGTGTGCTGACCGACGGCAGGATCATCTACGACTCCAAAGGCAGGGATTCGAAATTCTTTGACGTCCATGACGGGCTGGGCGTTTACCTGCTTAAAAAAGCGGGCATCCCCACCGTTCTCATTACGGCCAAGAGTTCTCGCTGCATCAAGCCGCGCGCCCGCGATATGCGGGTTGAAGCGGTCTTTGCGGATATCTCTCCCAAGAGCAAGGTGCTGGATAAGGTTTTGAATAAATACGGGTTGAAGCCCGAACAGGCCTGCTTTGTCGGCGACGACCTGGTTGACCTGTGCCTGATGAAACGCGTTGGTTTTCCGGTTGCCGTGTTCAATGCCGCGCCGGAGATCAAGCAGGCAGCACGCTACATCACTCTTAAACACGGCGGCAGGGGCGCGGTGCGCGAAGTCGCCGAAACGATACTGAAGGCCCAGGGGAAGTGGCAGGAGGTCGTTTCAGGTTATGATGTATAACCGAATTCCAATAGGTACCGCAGCGGCGGTACTGTTTGTAATGCATGCGCTGCCGGTTTACGCTTCCGTTAAGTCGGATAACCATCTGCTTCAGGAGTCCAACCAGCAGATAAGCGATTTTTCCATCGCCGGTTACGGGGACAGAGGTAAAAAGACCTGGGACCTTGCGGGAAAATCAGCGGATATCTTCAGCGATACCATTAAACTGAAGGATATCGTCGGCAACCTCTACGGAGATCAGGAGCAGATTAAGCTGAGCGCCGAGAGGGGAGATTTCAACAAAGAGCAGGGGAAGGTCCACCTGGAAAAAAACGTGGTCGTGACGACTTCGTCCGGCGCCAGGCTTATGACCGCTTCCCTTGATTGGGACAGAAAGAATCAGACGGTCTCAACCAGGGATGCGGTAAATATCGAGCGCCAGAATATGGTGGCAGTGGCATCGGGGGCTACGGGCCAGCCCAACCTCAACCGCGTAACGCTTGAAAAAGACGTTACCGTCAACATAAATCCGCCTGCCAAGGACCCGCCGAAATCAGGCGCAGAGGCCTCCAGGACCGTGATTACCTGCGACGGCCCCCTGGAGGTTGATTACGAAAAAAACGTTGCGGTCTTTAACAAAAATGTCAAAGTTGACCGGCAGGACCTCCAGATATATAGCGACGTGATGTACGTATATTTCGTTTCCGGGCAGAGCCGTTCCGAAAGCACCGCAAAACAGGAGGCAGGCGCTTCTCCAATAAATAGCTCAATCGACAAAATTGTCTCCCGTGGCAACGTCAAGATCGTGCGGGGAGAGAACGTTTCTTTCAGCGACGAGGCCGTCTATACGGCCACGGACAGGAAGATTACGCTTTCGGGCAGGCCCAAACTTATCATATATTCCGCGGAGGATATGAGCGATGCATCTATTGGAAATTAAAGGGCTCTCTAAATCCTATGGCGGCCGGGAAGTAGTGAAGGGGGTGGACCTTCTGGTCAAGCGTGGAGAGGTCGTCGGCCTCCTGGGGCCTAACGGCGCAGGCAAGACCACGACGTTCTATATGGTCGTCGGTATCGTCCCCCCGAAGAGCGGCTCCATAGTTTTCGATAACGAGGATATTACGCGCCTGCCTATACACGAGCGCGCGCGTTACGGCATCGGGTATCTTTCGCAGGAACCTTCGGTATTCAGGAAACTGAGCGTCCAGGAGAACATCATGGCGATACTGGAGACGTTGCCCATAGGCAGGGCGGAGAGGAAGCGCAGGCTCGCTTCCCTGCTTGAAGAGCTCAATATTTCACACCTTGCCCGCAGCAAGGCCTATACTCTCTCCGGCGGTGAGCGCCGGCGCCTTGAGATAACCAGGGCGCTGGTGACCAACCCTTCCTTTATCCTGCTGGATGAGCCTTTTTCAGGGATAGACCCGATCGTAGTCTCCGAGGCCCAGGAGATCATCAGGGACCTTAAGAATAAAGGATTGGGAATACTTTTGACGGATCATAATGTCCGCGAGACGCTCTCCATTACCGACCGGGCATATTTGATCGCGGAAGGCCGGATACTTATTTCCGGATCGGCAGGAGATCTTATTAATAACCCCAAGGCCAGGGAAATATATCTCGGGGCCAAATTCAGCATGTAAACATCCTAAGGAGCGTACCAAGCCATGAAGACAGTGGTGAAGAAACTTGACGATACGAGGCGAGAGATCATGATTCGCCTCGAAGGGGATACGGTAAAAAATAAATTTGAGGAGGTCTTTGAGCGCATCTCCAAAGAAGCCAAGGTGCCGGGTTTTAGGCCGGGGCATGCCCCGCGAGATATCGTGGAGAAGAATTTTTCTTCGCGCGCAAACCAGATGGTCCTGGAGGAATTGGTTCCCGATACCTACCATCAGGCGGTTACCAAGGAGGGCTGGGATGTGCTTGAATCTCCCCAGATTTCGGAAGTGTCGCTTCAGAAGGATGCGCTTTCTTTCAAGGCGGTCGTGGAGATAGCCCCCGAAGTGGAGATCAAGGATTATAAAGGGATCAGGGTCGACTATAAGAAAACCGTGGTTACCGACGAAGAGGTGCAGCGAAGTCTTGATAGCCTGAAGGAATCACGTAAGCTCTCTGCCCTCGATGACGAACTGGCGCATAAGCTGGGGTATCCGACGCTCGATGAGCTTAAGGCGGTGATCAGGGGGCAGCATTTCATCCAGAAGGCCAGCGCGCAGCAGAAAAAAATAGAATCGCAGATCATCGACACCCTGGTGGATAAGGTCGATATCAAGCTGCCGCAGTCACTTGTCCAGCGTCAGCTCGAGGAACTCCTCAGGCAGGCAAAGCTCGACCTTGCGCTGCAGGGAGTGCCCCGCGAGAAGATCCAGGAGCAGGAGAAGGCCATGCAGGAGAAACTCCTGCCCCAGGCGAAAAAGCAGGTAAAGGTGTATTTGGTGCTCTCGGCGATCGCCAAAAAGGAAAATATTCCGCTTCAGGAACAGATGTCCCAACAGGTGCTGGAACTGCTGCTGAAAGAAGCGGATTGGCACGTTTCATAAAATCAGTTTTACGCTAAACCGGAGGGGAATATGCGTGAAAAAATGCAGACACTCGTACCGATGGTCATCGAACAGACGTCCCGTGGTTACGAACGGGCCTACGATATCTATTCGCGTCTCCTGAAGGACAGGATCATCTTCATCGGCACCCCTATCGACGATAATGTGGCAAACCTCGTCATCGCCCAGATGCTTTTCCTGCAGATGGAGGATGTCGCTAAAGACATCAACATTTACATCAATTCTCCCGGCGGTTCGGTGACCGCAGGGTTGGCGATCTACGATACCATGCAATTCGTCAAGTGCGATGTCGCCACCTATTGCGTCGGACAGGCCTCCAGCATGGGGGCGCTCCTATTGGCAGCGGGGACTAAATCCAAGCGGCAGGCACTGCCTAATTCCAGGATAATGATCCATCAGCCCTGGGGGGGCATACAGGGAGCCGCAGAAGATATCTCCCGCCACGCAAAAGAGATACTCAAGATGCGCGACAGGATCAACGAGATACTGGCTTCCCACACCGGAAAGCCCCTGGATAAGATACAGAAGGATACCGACAGGGATTATTTCATGTCCGCAGAAGATGCAAAAGAGTACGGTTTGGTGGACGAAGTCATAACAGGAAAAAAGAAATAAAAAGGAGAGAGTTTCCATGAAGAAAAATTATCTTTTGACCCCCGGCCCAACCCCCCTGCCCAACGAGGTATGCCAGGCGCAGGCCCGGCCGATCATACATCACCGCACGCCCCAATTCCAGGCGGTACTTAAAGAGGTCGTTGAGGGCCTTAAGTACGTTTTTCAGACGCAGAATGATGTTTTCATCCTTTCTTCTTCAGGCACGGGAGCGATGGAGGCAGCAGTAGCAAACCTCTTCAGCGCCGGAGATACTGCCTTGATCATCCAGGGAGGGAAGTTCGGCGAGCGCTGGACCGAGCTGTGCAAGGCCTACGGAGTAAAAACAGAGGTAATTGACGTCGAATGGGGGAAGGCAGTCTCTCCCCGGGAGATCGAAAAGAGGCTCCAGGAGAATCCCGCCATCAAGGCTGTTTTTGCAACTCTTTGCGAAACTTCAACGGGTGTTACTAACGACATCGAGGCGATCGGTAAGGTTGTCAGGGTAACTACCGCGGCGTTGGTCGTAGATGCCATCAGCGGCCTGGGAGCCATTGACCTGAAGAACGATGCCTGGGGGGTTGATATCTGCGTTTCCGGATCGCAAAAGGGACTTATGCTGCCTCCGGGGCTGGCATTCATTTCCGTGAGTGCCAAGGCCTGGCAGCTTATCGAACAGTCAAAGCTGCCTAAATACTACTTTGACCTTAAGACCGCAAAGAAGGCCTGGGCAAGCACCGATACCCCGTTTACCCCGGCGATCTCCCTGGTCATTGCTTTGAACGAAAGCCTGAAGCTCATGCGCGCAGACGGCCTGGAGAATATCTTTGCCCGCCATCGCCTGATGGCCGATGCCGTGCGTGCTGCGGCAGCGGCACTGGGGTTAGAGCTTTTTGCTCCTTCGGCAGCGTCTGACGTGGTGACCGCAATTAAAGTGCCGCAAGGAGTTGACGGCGAAAAGCTGGTTAAGACCATGCGTGATACCTACGGTGTTACCATAGCAGGGGGCCAGGCAGAGCTCAAAGGAAAAGTATTCAGGATCGCGCATATGGGCCACATAGAGGAGTTCGATATTATCGTCGGGATCTCCTGTTTAGAGAAGGTCCTTCATCAGATGGGGTATCATTGTAGCCTCGGCGCAGGGGTCAGGGCAGCCGAAGAGGTCTTTGCAGGGGGTAAAAAATAATGAAGATACTTGTCAGCGATCCGTTATCCGAAGAAGGCTTGAAATTACTGAAAGAAATACCGGGGGCAGAGGTGGATGTTATTACCGACCTTAAGCCCGAGCAGTTGAAAGAGAAGATCAAGGATTATGAGGCCTTGATCGTGCGCAGCGCAACCAAGGTAACCAGCGAGGTTATTCAGCAAGCGTCCCGGCTTAAGGTGATCGGCCGCGCCGGCGTGGGCCTGGATAACGTGGACCTTAATGCCGCCACGCAAAAAGGGGTTATCGTGATGAATACCCCTGCAGGCAACACCATTTCTACCGCAGAGCATACCATGAGCATGATCCTTGCGCTTTCGCGCAACATCCCCCAGGCAAACGCCTCAATGAAAAAAGGGGAATGGAAACGTTCCAAATTCATGGGGGTCGAACTTTATAACAAGACCCTCGGGATCGTCGGATTGGGCAGGATCGGCACGGAAGTGGCAAAACGCTGCCTTTCTTTCGGGATGAAAGTGCTTGCTTACGATCCGTTCCTTTCCAGGCAGGTAGCCGAGACCCTGGGGATCCAGGTGGTGGAGCTGCAGGAGTTATTCAGCCGAGCCGATTATATAACGGTGCATACGCCTCTTACCGAAGAGACCAGGCATATGATCTCAACGGAGGAATTTGCACTGATGAAAAAGGGCGTTCGCCTAGTCAATTGCGCGCGCGGAGGGATTATAGACGAGAAGGCCCTGGCAGAGGCGATCCGCTCAGGCAAGGTTGCGGGCGCTGCGGTGGATGTCTTCGAAAAAGAGCCGCCTGATGCGGAAAATGAATTGCTCAAGCTCGATAATGTAATCACCACCTGCCATCTGGGGGCTTCAACCGAAGAGGCCCAGGTGAATGTCGCCATTGAGATTGCCGAATGCGTGAGGGATTTCCTGCTCGGCAGGGGAATTCGCAACGCCGCCAATTACCCGTGCCTTGAAGCAGAGGTGTGCCGTATCATGGAGCCCTTCATTAACCTGGGGGAGAGGCTGGGGTCTTTCAGCAGCCAGCTTGTGGACGGGCGTTTCCAGGAAGTGAGCATCACCTACAGCGGAGAGCTCGCAAAGAGCGATGTCACTCCCTTGACTATGGCGGTCGTTAAAGGGATACTTTCTCCTATTCTGAAGGAAACGGTCAATTTCATCAATGCCGTTCCCCTGGCAAAAGAGAGGGGGATTGAGATAAAGGAAGCAAAGTCGTCCAAAGAGGCCGAATTCGTCAACCTTATCGAACTCTCGATCAAGACCGACCGGGAGACGCGCAAGATCTGTGGCACGCTTTCTGCCAACAAGCAGCCGCGCATCGTCAAGATAGACGGTTATTATGTCGAAGCCCTTCCTGAGGGAGATATGCTCCTTATCCAGAACCTAGACAAACCGGGCATTATCGGAAATCTCGGCACCCTCATGGGCAAGCATAATATCAATATCGCCGCGATGACATTCGGCCGCGAGAAAATAGGAGGCAAGACCATCAGCGTCCTTAACATTGATTCGCCCCTTCCCCCCGGCGTGATCGAGCAGATCAAAAAGACCGAGAATATCCTTTCCGCAAAGGTATTAAAAATATGAGCACACGCATCATCCAGGCCTTATTGTGCCTGACGTTATTATCGGGCATCGCGCCCTCATTGTGGGCAGCGCAGGAGATTATCCTTATATTTACGGGTGAAACGCACGCCATGCTTTACCCCTGCAATTGCCCGATAGAGCCCGACGGAGGCGTTGCCCGCCGCGCAGCCATGATAAAACAATTGCGCGCCTCAAACCGCAATGTCCTGGTGGTTGATTCGGGAGGGTTTTTTGCAGGAGGCCTCATGGATGAATATTCGCAGAATACCGAGCTTGACCGGCTGCGCACCGCCGTCCAGGTTAAAGCGATGAGCGCGATGGCTTACGATGCGGCCGCTATAGCGGATGACGAATTTAACTTTGGTGCCGATTTCTTCTCCCGGATGGTCTCGGAGGCCTCTTTCCCCTTTGTCTCGGCGAACATCCCTGCCCAGGGCCCGGACCTGCACGGCATCAAGCCTTTCGTGATCAAAAGGGCAGGAGGCCTGAATATCGGCATCATCGGGATCACCGGGCTTTTTGCCCAGAAAAAGATCCCCGGTATTTCTCTTGAAGAACCGGCAGCGGCGCTTCAGAGGACCATCAAAGAGGTCCGTGCTCACGGAGCGGAGATTATTATTCTCCTGAGCCATCAGGGAGAAAGCGAGGATCTCAAGCTTATCGAGGAAGTAGAAGGGATAGATATCCTGGTTATCGGCCACAGCCGCATGAAGGAAGAGATATCCACAAAGATCAGGGATACGCTCATCCTGCGGCCTTCCTGGCAGGGCAGGCGCCTGGGCGTGCTTTCTTTTCAGGTTTCCGACGGGAAGGTCAGCGAGTATAAAGCAACAGAGCTGAGGCTTTCGGATAAGGTTTTCGACGACCAGACAGTCAAGAATTTTCTCCCGCGATGTTTTTCCAGCGTTAACTGTAAACTGGAGAACAGTGTGGGCACGTGCCTTAACCCGGGGACCATGCAGGCGGAATGCCGTTTTAGCCAGGCTTCCCGCGTTGAGGTTACGGTGGTCGTCCCGCGCTCCTGCGTAACCTGCGATACGGCCAAAACCCTGAGCAACATCAAGCACCATATACCCGGTGCGGCAGCTACCTACCTTTATTATCCGGAACCGGGGACCGAGAAATTACTGAAGGAGCTTGGCATTAACACCCTTCCCGCCTATCTGCTTGATGCAACAGCGGAAAAAGAGGAAGGTTTTGCCGCCCTTCAGGATAACCTGCAGAAGCGGGGGAAGTTTTATTTCGTCAATCCGCGCTTCAGCGGGTTTTCGTATTTTGCCTTCAGGGACCGTATCAAGGGAAGGATCGACCTTTTCATCAGCCTCCTTGATAAAGATACGGACAAGGTCCTGGAAGTGACCAGGCCCTTTAATCCGGAAGTGCATTTTCTCACTGTGGAAGGCGAAGGCGCGGATGCGGGCATGTTCAGCGCCATACACGGAAAAGGAGAAGTAGAAGAATGCCTGCGCAGCGTCTGTGTGCAGAAGTATTATCCGGAGGCATTCTTCGATTATCTTATCTGCAGGGCTAAGCACAAGGATAGTTCCTGGTGGGAGGATTGCCTTGCCGCAGAACAGCTTCAGCCCATACGCATGTGCGCCAGAGGAGATGAGGCGCGCAGGCTCTTACGGGAGAATATCGGCCTTAACAAGGAACTCGGAGTGATGTTCGGGCCTACCTTTTTGATAGAAAACCAGGAGATCTTTGCTACGCAAGGCGCTCCCACCAAAGAACAGTTAAGCAAGATCTTAAGAAGATAAAGGAAAGAGGAGAAACCCTATGGCAAAACCCAGGATATACCTGATCGATGTTACCAACCGCGACGGCGTGCAGACGTCGCGCATCTGTCTTTCAAAACTCGAAAAAACCATAATCAATATACTTTTAAATGATTTTGGAGTGTTCCAGTCTGAGTTTGGTTTTCCGATCACTCACCATGAGACTAATTATCTTAACGCTAACCTGGAACTGGTAAAGAAGGGGGTGCTTGTCCCTATCAGGCTCGGAGGGTGGCTGCGCGCCACACCCGGGGACGTCCGCCTTGCCTTTGAGCTGGTGCCTGAGCTTAAGCATGTCAACCTTTCGATCTCCACCTCCGACCAGATGATCATGAATAAGTTTAAAGGAAAACTTGACCACGCGTCGGTCATTAAGGAGATGACGGAGGCGGTAGCAGCGGCGCGCGCGCACGGTGCCGAATCAATCGGGGTAAATGCAGAAGATGCCTCCCGTACGCGTATGGAATACCTGATCGAGTTTGCCAGGGCAGCCAAAGAGGCGGGCGCAGACCGGCTGCGCTATTGCGACACGCTCGGGTACGATACGCCTTTCACTATTTATGACCGCATAAAGGCCCTTGCCGAAAGCGCAGGGTTGCCTATCGAGGTTCACTGCCATAATGACCTGGGGCTGGTTGTGGCTAATTCGATCGCCGGGGCAAAAGGGGCCGTGGATGCGGGATTTGACGCCTACATCAATACCTGCGTCAACGGTATGGGTGAGCGCGCCGGCAATGCTGACCTGGTGTCGGTGGTCCTGGCTCTTAAATACGGCAGCGGCATGCAGGGGTATGCGCTGGATGAGCGCATCAACTTAAAAGTTGCCTGGAAGATATCGAAGTACGCCTCCTATGCCTTCGGCGTCCCGATCCCGATCAATCAGCCGGGGGTAGGGGCTAATGCGTTCGCGCACGAGTCAGGGATACACGCCGACGGAGCGCTTAAGGACAGGCGTAATTACGAGCTTTATGATTACGAGGAACTCGGGAGGGGAGAGCCGGAGATCATTGAAACCGGGAGAAAGATTACCGCTGGAGAATATTCCGGTATCAAGGGCTTCCGGAACGTATTCGATAAGCTGGAGATCGTTTTCCGCGACGACAAAGAGGCAACCGAGATACTGGAGCTGGTTAGGTATGCCAATGTCCATAATCAGAAGCCTCTGGTAGAAGAAGAGCTTAAATTCATCGCCGCGCACCCGGGGATTGCGCGCCGGATATTCACCATGCAGCCTTAGGGGCAGCGAAGAACCATGAATATAGTTATAGTTGGGGTTCAATGGGGGGACGAGGGAAAGGGTAAGATAATCGATATCCTTTCCGAAAAAGTCGATGTGGTCGTGCGCTACCAGGGAGGCAATAACGCCGGCCATACCGTGGTGGTTGACGGTAACGAGTATATCTTTCATTTGATCCCCTCCGGCATCCTGCATAAGGGAAAGATCTGCTGCATCGGCAACGGCGTGGTGGTTGACCCTCAGGTGTTGCTGAAGGAGATCGAGGGGCTCCAGGACGCCGGCTTCACGGCAAAGGGCCGCCTGAAGATTTCCACCTTGGCGCACCTGATCCTTCCGTATCACCGGATACTGGACCAGCTCCGCGAGATGAAGCGCGCGCATAAGATCGGCACCACAAACCGTGGCATAGGCCCCTGTTATGCCGATAAGATCAACCGTTGCGGTATCAGGATGGTTGACCTTCTCAACAGGAGCGTTTTTGCGGATAAGCTGAAGGATAACCTCAGGGAGAAGAACGAGATATTCAGGAAGGTTTATAACCATCCCGGTTTTGATTTCAAGAAGATCTATTGCGAATACATGGAATATGCCAAAAGGCTTTCAGGGTACATCGCGAATACCGCGCTCTTCTTGAATGAGGCCCTGCGCCAGAAAAAAGACATACTCTTTGAAGGAGCGCAGGGGACATTCCTGGATATCGACTTCGGGACTTATCCTTTTGTCACCTCTTCTTCTACGATATCAGGAGGAGCTGCTATAGGCACAGGAGTTTCCCCGGAAAAGATAGACAAGGTCCTGGGGGTTGCAAAGGCATATACGACCAGGGTCGGGGAAGGGCCGTTTCCTACGGAGTACCCCAGGCGCTTTGGCAATTTTATGAGGGAGAAGGGCGCGGAATTCGGCGCAACTACCGGCAGGCCCCGCAGGTGCGGATGGTTCGACGCGGTCATGGTTAAAGAAGCGGTGATGCTTAACGGGATCTCGGAGCTCGCTATTATGAAGCTCGATATCCTTGATGGCCTTAAATCCATAAAGATATGCGTGGCATATAAATATAAAGGGAAGGTTTTCCGCGATTTTCCGCACGATACAACAGTATTACGCAATGCCGCGCCTGTTTACAAAGAGGTCCCCGGCTGGCAGGGGCCTGTAACGGGGATAGGCGCTTTTGGCAGGCTTCCTGCCAATGCCCGCTCGTATCTAAAGAGGCTCCAGGATCTTCTGGGGGTGAAGATTTCAATAGTTTCTGTGGGCTCAGGCAGGCAAGATACCATTTTTCTCTGAAACCCGGCATTCCTGGCCATCAAAACCTCTTGACTAAATCCTTTGATTATGTTATAGTTATGTTCCAAAAAAAAGGGGGGGGACTCATGAAGAAGAGCAGTTTTTTCTTTAAGTTTTTTTCCGTCATTATATTGGGTATTTTTCTCTCTGGCTGTACCTTTATCTTCCAGAAGGGAAGGCGTTCGGATATCCGCAGGATCGAAGAGCTCTCTAAGCAGGTGGATGAGCTCAGCGAAGCAAAACGCATGCTTGAGGAGAGCCTGAAGAAAGAAATTGACGATAAGCAGGTAAAGCTCCAGATGATGGAGAAGGGGCTGGTTATAACGGTTGTCGGAGACATCCTTTTTGATTCAGGCAAAACCAAGATTCGTCCGGAGGCCTACGGCATACTCGATAAGATTGCCGGCGTGCTTGTCGGGAGCGCATCGAAATTCAATATAGGGATCGAAGGGCATACCGATAACGAGCCGATTAAATATTCCGGCTGGAAATCGAACTGGGAGCTTTCAAGCGCGCGCGCCTTAAGCGTCCTGCATTACCTTGTCGATGAAAAAGGCGTCACGCCTCAGCGCGTTTCAGCGATCGGTTACGGGGAGTATCAGCCTGTAGCAGATAACCAGAGCAAGGAAGGAAGGCAGCTTAACCGCAGGGTAGAGATAGTGCTTTTACCGCTTCTCAAGAAGAGTTCCGGTTCACCGGTACCTCAGGCCCAGCCGCAGAAGCTTAAATAAGGGTTTCGCCGCCCGATAAGCCTCAATTTATTATGGAAGAGAATATTTTCAAGAACAGGATAATCATTGCGCTTTCGATTGTTGTGTTGATGCTGCTGGTAAGCAACATCAGTTCTTGCAGTAGCGCTTACCGCAACAGGAGCGCGCGCGACAAAGAGATGGTCACGCGCATGGACCTGGAAGAGAAGATGAACGCCTTCATTCAGCAGAAGGCTTCAATCGAAGAAAAGATTGCCCAGCTCAGCAAGGCTCTTAAAGAGGAAAAAGGGGCGCATCAGACGACCAAGAACCTCCTCGCCCAGGAAAAACTAATTAACGACAGCCTCAAGGGCGAGCTTGAGAAAGTAATCAAGCTCAAAGAGGCTCTCGAGGAAGATCTGAAGGAGGCGCTGGTTGCGTTAAAAGCAGCCAAGCCGAAGCAATAGATGTTTTAATATCCGGGAGGTAAAGGGCAGCAGGTCGGATGCAGTGAGAGAGGGATCGCGCAGGAAGAATCCCTTTTTTATTTTCAGGAGGTGTGTTATGGCGATATTGCGTAAAGTAAAAGACAAGCTCAAAAAGATCGTAGCCAGGGGAAGCCGCAGGAAGAAAGAAGCGCCCCCTGCAGGCAAGGCGCGCGCAGGCAGGCCCGAACGCGCAGTTACTCCCGAGGGGTCTGGGAAAGAAACTATCGGCATCCGCGAGACGGTTGTGGAAAGGACAAAATTCTCTCACCCTGAAACGCAGAGGCCGCGCAGGGTGATAGTAGAAGAACTGCCCGGTTATTACGGGCGGGATAAGATCGTCCTTCAGGTGAGGGATCCCTGGTGGCTCCATTCTTACTGGGAGGTTACCGCAGGCACGCTTGAGGGGATCAAGGCGCGCATCGGAGATCGTTACTGGGGCTCAAAGAGGATAGTGCGCGTCTACGACGTCAGCAATATTATCTTCGACGGAAGTAATGCCCACCGGTTCTTCGATATTGAAGTCGGGGAGGCGAATAACTGGTACATCGACACCGGCGGCCCGGGGAGGTCCTGGTGCGCGGATATCGGGTTACTTTTAACGAACGGAGAATTCATCACTATAGCGCGTTCCAATACCGTAGGTACTCCGCTTGACGGGCCCTCCTGGATTACGGATGAGGAATGGATGGTGCCTGAAGAGATGTTCGCCCGGCTTTACGGCATGGGCTTCGGTTTCGGACGCAGCTCTCCCGTGGGAAAGGCTTGGCAGGAGAGCATGAAGCAGGCGCTTTTTTCCGGAGCGCTGGCTTCTCCCGGCATAACATCAGTCTCAAGCCCCGGCAAACACATCCCGAAGGCGCGGAAGTTCTGGCTGGTGGTCAATACCGAACTGATCGTCTACGGAGCTACCGAGCCCGATGCCAAAGTGACCGTACAGGGCAAAGATATAGCTTTGCGTCCGGACGGGACATTCAGCCTGCGCTTTGCGTTGCCTGACGGCAAACAGGTGATCCCGGTCCACGCCACCTCAAATGACGGCATCGACGAAAGGACCATCACCCCTATCGTTACCAAAGAGACCAGATAAACGGTTATCCTCGCATCTAACGAAAGGCCGATACCTATATGAACAAGGGATATTTGTGTCTTGTATTGCATAGCCACCTTCCTTTTGTCCGCCACCCGGAACACGAGGATTTCCTGGAGGAGGACTGGCTGTATGAGGCGATCACCGAAACATACATCCCCCTGATAGAGGTTTTCGAAAAGCTCATGAACGACAGGGTCGATTTCAGGGTGACGATGTCCCTGACGCCCACGCTTATCTCCATGCTTCAGGATCAGCTTCTGCAGGAGCGTTACCTCAAGCATATCAATAAGCTCATCGAGCTCTCGCATAAAGAAGTGGAACGCACGCGCTGGCAGCCGGAGTTCCAGAACCTTGCCCAGATGTATCTGGTGAGGTTTTACGAGGCGCGAAACGTCTTTGAGCGCTATGGCAGGGACCTCGTAGCCGCCTTCAAAAAATTCCAGGATGCAGGCAAGGTCGAGATCGTTACCTGCGGCGCTACCCACGGGTATTTCCCGCTGATGGAGGCGGTCAAGCCTTCCGTAAAGGCACAGGTGAGGGTTGCCTGCGCGCATTATGAAAAGACGTTCGGCAGGAGGCCGCGCGGTATCTGGCTGCCCGAGTGCGGTTATTACCCCGGGGACGACGAGATACTCAAGGAATCCGGCATCAAATTCTTTTTTACCGATGCGCACGGCGTTTTGCACGGAAGCCCGCGCCCGAAATACGGGGTGTTCGCCCCTGTGTACTGCAAATCCGGCGTTGCCTGTTTCGGCAGGGACCTTGAATCATCAAAACAGGTGTGGTCTGCGGTCGAAGGATACCCCGGCGATTATGAGTACCGGGAATTTTACCGCGATATAGGTTTCGACCTCGATTACGATTACATATACCCGTACATCCATCCAGACGGGATACGCATCAACACAGGCATCAAATACTACCGTATTACCGGCAGCGACGACAAACAGCCGTACGATCCCTATCGTGCCCGCCAGAAGGCCGCAGAGCATGCCGGTAATTTTATGTTTAACCGCGAGAGGCAGGTGGAGTATTTGTATGATTTGCTGCAAAAAAAGCCCATAATTGTTTCTCCGTATGATGCCGAGCTTTTCGGGCACTGGTGGTACGAAGGGCCGATGTGGCTTGAGTTCTTGATGCGCAAGCTCCATTTCGACCAGAAGACCATCCGCATGGTGACGCCTTCGGAATATCTGGCTGAGAATCCCCGTAACCAGGTCGTTACTCCTTCCATGTCAAGCTGGGGATGGAAGGGGTATTCGGAGATGTGGTTGCAGGGCAGCAACGACTGGATTTACCGCCACCTTCATCAGGCCTCCGAGCATATGACCGAACTGGCAAAAACTTTTCCCCATCCGCCGAACGACCTTTCAAGGCGCGCGCTGAATCAATCCCTCAGGGAGCTGCTCCTTGCGCAGAGTTCCGATTGGGCCTTTATCCTGGGAACGGGTACGCACATCGGTTATGCGGTAAAACGCACTAAAGAACACCTGTTGCGTTTCGCCACCCTCTACGAACAGATCAAGCAGAATGCCATCGACGAATCGTGGCTTTCGGATATTGAAAGCAAAGATAATATTTTTCCGGATATAGATTACCGGGTACATCAGTAGCACGGGTGGCCCTTAAAGCGCAAAGCGCTCCCGGAGGCGTGTGCACTCCGGAAATTGTTCCGTATGCTTTGCGCTTTCACTTTAATGCGATGGACAGGCCTTTGCCTAAACATATAGCCTTTATCATGGACGGGAACGGCCGCTGGGCGCGTGAGCGCGGCCTGCCGCGGTCTGCAGGGCATCGCGCAGGCATAGGGCGGGTCAAAGAGATAATCCGCGCTGCTTCAGATGCGGGCATTGAGGTAGTGACCTTTTTTGCCTTTTCTACGGAGAACTGGACCCGTCCCAGGCGCGAGATTGAGGTCTTGATGCGCTACCTGGAGACTTTCCTAAAGCGGCAGATCCGCGACTTCGACCGCCACAACATGAGGCTTATTGTTATCGGAAGGTCTGACCCTCTTCCCGGGCGTATTCAGGAAAAGCTTACGGATGCACAGGCGCGCACCGCAGGCAATACCGGCCTGACCGTCGTTTTGGCACTTAATTACGGTTCACGCCAGGAGATTGTAGATGCGGTCAAGAAGATATTCCGTGAGGCAGCCCGGGGTTCGGTTGACCCGCAGGCTTTAACGGAGGATGATTTTTCAGGATATCTTTATACCGCAGGGCTTCCTGATCCGGATCTTCTCATACGCACCAGCGGTGAAATGCGCCTGAGTAATTTCCTCCTCTGGCAGTCTTCTTACACGGAGCTTTTCTTTTCGAAGAAATACTGGCCTGATTTCGGCAGAGAGGACCTTGCCGACGCCCTCAGGGCATATCAGAAAAGGGAACGCCGGTTCGGCGGGGTCTCTCAGGAGCGTTAAGGCAAAAATTCGCCATATGTTAACAAAGAGATTTTTAAGCTCGGTTGTCCTTTTTGCCATCATGGTCATGACGCTTTTTGTCGACTGGCTCTGCGGCCTTATGGTTACCGTGTTTATTATCCTGGGGCTTTATGAGTTCTTTACGATCCTGGAGAATAAAGGGATCAGCATCTATAAGTATTTCGGCATCCTTATGGGAGCGCTGATACCTTTATCGATCGTTTTCCATTTTCAGCTGACCAAGGCCTGGGAGCTGTTTTTAATAGTCCTGGGCATGGTATCGCTGATGCTGATGCAGTTCAGGCGCAGGGAAAGCTCCGGCGTCATCGTCAGCATCTCGACGACTATGTTCGGGATCCTTTACGTATCGTGGTTCCTCAGCTTCCTGATAAAGATACGTTATCTGGAAGGGGGCCTGGGGCTTTTTTTGGTGGTTCTGGCCATCACCAAGGCAGGGGATATCGGCGCATACTTAATCGGAACGCGTTTTGGCAGGCACCCGCTTATGCCGCGGGTGAGCCCCAAGAAATCGCTCGAGGGCGCCGTCGGCGGCCTTGCCTTTAGCGTCCTAGCAGCGCTTGCCTGCGCTCCGGTATTGAAGTTTTCTTATCCGCACGTTGCTTTTCTGGGTATCTTCCTTGGAGTGTTGGCGCAGCTGGGAGACCTTTCAGAATCCTTGATGAAGCGCGATTGTCAGGTCAAGGATTCGGGGAACATCCTTCCCGGCATGGGGGGAGTGCTGGACCTGGCGGATAGCGTGATTTTCACCGCCCCGGCTTTTTATTTCTATATGAATTTTGTTTTTAATAACGTGACGGTTTGATGAAGAACATCGCCCTTTTGGGCTCTACCGGTTCTATCGGGGTCAATACCCTTAAGGTCATCGCCCGGCATCCCCGGGAGTTCAGGGTTGTCGGGTTAGGGGCACATACGAATATCGAGCTCCTGGCGCGCCAGGTCCTGAAGTTCAGGCCTGAATTCGTGCACCTGAACGATGCTGCTTACATCCCGGCGTTACGATCGAAGCTGGGCAGTTACAGGAAAGTAAAATTTTTTGTAGGGAGCGCAGGTTTTAAGGGCGCATTCTCCGGAAGGCGCATCGATAGGATCGTGCTTGCTATCGGCGGTTCAGGGGCGCTGGTGCCGCTCTGGGTTGCCGTTGAGCACGGGATTCCTGTTGCGCTGGCGAATAAAGAGGCCCTGGTCATGGCCGGCGCCCTGGTAATGGAGGCGGTGCGCAAACGAAACATTCCCCTTATACCCATTGACAGCGAGCAGTCGGCGATCTGGCAGTGCCTTCACGGCCAGGAGTACCGCGCGCTTAAAACGCTTTATCTTACTGCTTCAGGCGGCCCGTTACGCGAGCATAGCCGTAGGCAGCTGACAACGGTAACGCCGAAGGAAGTGCTCAGGCACCCCCGTTGGAAAATGGGCAGAAAGATTACCGTGGATTCGGCAACCCTTATGAACAAAGGGCTGGAGGTTATCGAGGCGATGCATTTGTTCGGGGTAGGGCTTAAAAATATCAGGGTGCTGGTGCACCCTGAGGCGATCATCCATTCGATGGTCGAGTTTATCGACGGGGTAGTGCTGGCGCAGCTGGCGGTTGCCGATATGCGTATACCGATACAGTACGCGCTTTCTTACCCCCGCAGGCTTCCGGCGGCTTCTCAAGCCCTGGATTTTTCCCGGCTGGGGGCATTGCATTTTGAAAAGCCGGATTTTGCGCGTTTCCCGTGCCTGGGGCTGGCATATGCCGCAGCCAGGGAGGGCGGTACTGCGCCCTGCGTGTTGAACGCCTCGGATGAAGTATGCGTGGAGCATTTCCTGCGTTCGCAAATCGGGTTTTCCGCCATACCGCGCGTCATCGAGCGGGTGCTTTCCCGCAACAGGAATGCGGGTTCCGCTTCCATACAGGATATTCTTGCCGCGGATAACTGGGCGCGGGCCGAAACCCTTGCCCAGATATCCCGGCTGCATAGATGAGGCTAGAAGGATGATTTCTTTGCTGACTTTTGTTTTTGTATTGGGATTGCTGATAACCGTTCATGAGTGCGGGCATTTCTTTGCCGCCAAGCGTCAGGGGATCGCCGTAGAAAAATTCTACCTGGGTTTCGGGCCGACGGTTTTTAGAAAGAAGCAGGGGGAGACGGAATACGGCATCAACCTTATCCCTTTAGGAGGGTTTGTGAAGCTGGCCGGCGACAGCGCCCAGGAGCATCGCCATACTCCCCGGGAATATCTTTCTAAAACGCCTTTGCAGCGCATGGCCGTGATATTCGCAGGCCCCCTGGCCAATTACCTGCTTGGTTTTTTCTTTTTCTGGCTGATATTCGTGACCGGGTATCCGACCCTGACCGCCAAAGTCGGCGGCCTGGTCGATGGTTTCGGGGCGCAGGCAGCAGGAGTGCAGGAGGGTGACATCATCACCCATATCGACGGCCGCAAGATCTCTTCGTGGGATGAATTACTGGAAGAGGTGCGTTCCAGAAAAGGGGCCCGAGCGCTGATGCTTACTCTTCAGCGCGGCCAGGACAATCTGCAAGTAGAAGTGCCTCTTCGCCGGCAGGAGATGGATGATATCCTGGGCTATCGCCGCACGGTTCCCCTGTTGGGGGTTACTCCTGCCATGGAGGAGTTTGTCGAGGTACGCCATGGTTTCGGGGTTTCTCTCTTCCTGGCTGCGAGGAAAGTAATTGACCTGACGGCACTGAACTACCGTGCGCTTTTTGCCATGGTAAGCGGCAGGCTTTCGATGCGCGAGTCTGCGACCGGCCCTCTGGGGATCTTTTTCGTTACTTCAAAGGCCGCCAGGATTGGCTTGACCGCGGTGCTGCATTTGATTGCGGTTTTGAACGTGAGCCTGGCGATTTTTAATCTGTTGCCTTTACCGGTGCTGGACGGCGGGCACGTATTGTTTTTGGCGATAGAGAAGCTCCGCGGCAGGAGCCTCAGCCCAAAAACAGAACAGATAGCGACCCAGGCGGGATTGGCGTTGATCATTACGCTTGCGCTCATGGTAACGTACAACGATATTGTAAGGTTCTTCGGGGAAAAGATCAGCCACCTTTTTAGATAACATGCAGATCAAGCGCCGTAAGGCAAAGACTATAAAGATCGGAAGCGTTACTATCGGCGGCGCCTCTCCGGTTGCCGTCCAGGCGATGACCAAGACGCCCACTGCCGATTATGAGGCCACGCTTCGGCAGATCGCACAGTTGCGCGATGCGGGTGCCGAGATCGTGCGCCTGGCAGTCGAAGGAGAAGATGATGCCAGGGCCCTGCGTAACATAAAAAAAGGCAGCCCCCTGCCGCTGGTAGCCGATATCCATTTCAACTGGCGACTGGCCATTACGGCGATCGAAAGCGGGGTGGATAAGGTCAGGCTTAATCCGGGCAATATCTACCGGCCGAAAGAGGTTTTTGCAATAGCGCGGGCAGCAAAGCAGGCAGGCATACCCATCAGGGTCGGCCTTAATTCCGGTTCGGTGCGCAGAAAAGGTTCCCGGCATACGCGCCTTCCCGTTTTAATGGCCCAGAGCTGCCTGCATTACGTGCGCATGCTTGAGAAATGCGGTTTTTACGATATCGTGATTTCCCTTAAGGCCTCTGAGATCACCGACACCATTGAAGCATACCGTAAGATGGGCACGCTTTGCGATTATCCTTTTCACCTGGGGTTGACGGCAACCGGCCCGTCTTCAGAAGGGAGGGTAAAGTCGTCGATTGCAATTGGCGCTTTACTATTGGAGGGGTTAGGTGATACAATAAGGATATCTCTGACCGATACGCCTCTGGAGGAAGTACGGGTTGCCAGGTCTATCCTGGAAGCAGTAGGCTTAAGGAATTTCGGACACCGGATTATCAGTTGTCCGACCTGCGGTCGCTGCGGGGTCGGGCTTGTGGGTATTGTCAACGAGCTTTCCCGCCAGATCGCGCAAGGGCCTGCGTTAAAGAAGCATTCTTCTCCTTTGCGCGTGGCGGTGATGGGGTGCGTAGTGAACGGCCCCGGCGAAGCGCGGGAAGCGGATATCGGTATCGCTTTTGGCAAAGGTGAAGGCCTTCTTTTCAAAAACGGAAAGCCTTTCAGGAAGGTAAAGCCTGCCGAATGCGTGAAGGAACTTTTAAAAGAGATAGAGAAGGGGCGTTAAGCACTGGCATGTTCTGGACAAAGACCTTTTTACCGACATTAAGGGAAGTACCGCAGGAGGCTGAGTCTGTAAGCCATCAGTTGATGCTGCGCGCAGGGTTGGTGCGCATGCTGATGGCCGGTGTATATTCGTATCTTCCCTTAGGGTATAAAGCCCTCTGCAATATTCAGGAGATCATACGTCAGGAGATGAATTCCTGCGGGGCTTCTGAACTCCTGTTGCCGGCATTGCAACCCAAAGACCTCTGGGTCCGCTCGGGCCGGGATGAGGTAATGGGAGAAGTGATGATACGCTTTGTGGACCGCCGGGGCAGGAACGTTTGCCTCGGCCCCACGCACGAAGAGGTGATTACCGAACTGGTTAAAAGCCACGTTTCTTCTTATAAGCAGCTGCCGGTGGTGTTGTATCAGATACAGACTAAATTCCGCGATGAGATACGCCCGCGTTTCGGAGTGGTGCGGGCATGCGAATTTATTATGAAGGATGCTTACAGCTTTGATAAAGACGAGGCAGGGCTTGAGAAGAATTACGACGCCATGCATGCGGCCTATCGCAGGATATTTTCCCGTTGCGGCCTTGACTTTATCAGCATCGAAGCGGATCCCGGGGTCATGGGAGGGAATGTTTCTCATGAATTCATGGTCCCTGCCGAAAGCGGGGAGGATGTGGTATTCAGGTGCCCTTCCTGCGGCAAGGGCGCGCCCTTTGCCGAAGGAGCGGAAAAACAGTGCCCGCAATGCAGCGCACCTTTTAAAAAAGTGAACTGTGTGGAGATCGGGCACATCTTCAAGCTGGGGACCAAGTATTCAAAGAGCCTCGGCGCCCAGTTTGCCGATTCACAGGGCGCCCAACAGCCCATTATCATGGGCTGCTACGGCATCGGGGTCTCGCGGCTATTGGCGGCGGTCATCGAGCAGAACCACGATAAAGACGGGATTATCTGGCCGCTTGAAATCAGCCCGTATAAAGCGATTATCCTGCCGCTCGATGTTACCGACGGCGGTATTATGAATGAGGCGCAGAGGATTTATCAGGAGCTGGGGTCGCTGGGAGCAGATGTGCTGCTGGATGACCGGGATGAGCGGGCAGGCGTTAAATTCAAGGATGCCGATCTCCTGGGCATTGCCATGCAGATTATTATCGGCAGGGAATCATTGAAGAACAGCCAGGTTGAGCTGAAGGTCCGCAAGGGGCACAAAAAGGTCATTCTGCCCAGACAGGAACTTTGTGCCTACGTTAAGGGGGAGCTGAATGGACAGATATGCCATGAATGAAGCATTGCGCGCGCTTGCCCAGGAATATATCAATGGGCAGGGGCTTGAACTGGTAGATTTGATGTGTATCCGTCAGGGCAGGGACCTGGTAATCCGCGTCCTGGCGGACAGGCCCGGAGGGGGTATTACCCTTGACGAATGCGCGCGCCTGAATACCGAATTAGGCAAACTTTTTGACCGCCAAGATTTACTTCAGGAAGGTTACACCCTGGAGGTGTCCTCTCCCGGCTTAGACAGGCCGCTGAAGACCGCGCATGATTTCCTGCGTTGTAAGGATAAACTGGTTAAATTTTTCGTCAGGGAACCGCTGGAAGGAAGGCTGGAATTCGAGGGGACCATTGAGGGGGCTGACGAAGAGAACGTTTACGTCAGGGCCAGGGAGAAGGCGCTCATCGTGAAGCTTTCGGTTATTGCCAAGGCCAAGCAGGTGATTACCGATATTTGACGGCATCATACACGAAGTCAGACGGGAGTTTACCATGAGTCAGGAACTGTTAGCTATTCTCGACCAGATTGAACGTGAAAAAGGCATAAAGAAAGAAGTGCTTATCGAGGCCGTGCAGAGCGCTCTGGTGAGCGCCGTACGCAAGGTTATCGATGCCAAGCCGACGGACGAACTGAAGGTTGAGATCGACCGTTTTAACGGAAAGATTAAGGCATTCAGGAATGAAGAGGAAATCACCTCTATCGATTTCGGTCGCATCGCCGCTTCCACAGCCAGGCAGGTAATTATCCAGAAGATACGCGAAGCTGAGAAGGAAGTGGTCTTTAACGAATTCCAGGGGAGGGTCGGAGAGATCGTTTCCGGCACGGTGTACCGTTTTGAGAAAGGGAATGTCATCATTGATCTCCTGGGGAAGGCCGAGGGAGTGCTTTTGAAGCGCGAGCAGTCCCCGCGGGAGGATTTCCGGCAGGGGCAGCGTATCCGCGCTTATGTGGTTGACGTCAAGAAGGAAGGCAAAGGCACCCAGATAATCCTTTCCCGCACGCACCCAAACCTGGTGCGCAAGCTTTTTGAACTTGAGGTCCCCGAGATATTTGAGGGGATCGTTGAGGTGAAGTCTATCGCACGGGAACCGGGTGAGCGTACGAAGATCGCAGTCTGGTCAAAGAACGAGAAGGTCGATTCCGTGGGCGCCTGCGTGGGGATGCGCGGGAACCGCGTCAGGAACATCGTCAACGAGATGAACGGCGAGAAGATCGATATCGTCCGCTATAATGACGACATACGCGAATACATCAAGGCCGCCCTATCTCCGGCAAAGATAGCCGAGATCAAACTCGACAAAGAGAAGCTTAAGGCCGAGATTATCGTTGATGACGACCAGCTTTCGCTTGCGATCGGCAAGCACGGCCAGAACGTGCGCCTTGCTTCGCGGCTGGTCGGCTGGGAGCTGGATATCCGCACCAAGACCACTGCTGCCGCAGCCAAGCCGGAGGGTGTTATTCCTGACGCAGGTAAAGCCGGTCAGGAAGGCGCTGCCGAAGAAGGAGCCGCTGCCGCAGAGGCAGCCGCAGGGGCTTCTCTTGAGGAACTGCCCGGTGTCGGAGAGAAGACTTTGGCGAACCTCAAGGCATCGGGTTTCAAGACCATTGAGGATATAGAGAATGCTTCGGTAGAGGACCTTATTAAGGTAGACGGTATCGGCGAGAAGAAGGCTGAGAAGCTCATAAAAGAAGCCAGGAAGATCAAGAGGTAGACCCGGTATGGTAAAAGCAAAAAAGGAAAGCCCAGCGCTAAAAAAAGCTTCGGTTACGGAAACAAAGAAAAAAACGCCGCCCAAGCCCTCTAAGGCAAAAGAGGCAAAGAAAACCGAAGCTCACGCCGCGGTCAAACCCGCAAAGCAGCATCCCCGCGCAAAAAAAGCCCCTGCCAGGGCAGCTGTAAAGAAGAAAAAGGGCGCTCCTGTTTTGCCTGAGCAGCCGCTTACAGAGCTGCTTGTCCCTCCTTTAGAGCAGGCTGTGGCAATGCCTCCGTCGCACAAGCCCCAGGAAGCGGCAGTTGCTTTGCCTCCCGCAGTCAAAGAGGAGAAGGAGCAAGCAGCACAGGCTGCTGTACCGCCCCAGCAGGCCCATCATAAACCCGCTCCTCAACGCCATTATGAAACCGAGAAAGAGGCCAGGCCCCATGCGCCGGCAAAGACAATTATCGAACCTGTTGAACCTGCAGCACAAACCCTAACCGCCGTTGCTCAGAAGACCCTGGAGTTAGAACTGCCTATTACCTTAAAGGACCTGGCGGTTAAGTTGCAGGAGAAGCCGTCAATATTGATAAAGAAACTTATGGAAATGGGTATAATGGCGGGCATAAACCAGATGCTGGATGAGCAAACCGCAATAAAGGTATGCAGTAAATTCGGCTGTACCCTTGCCAAGGCCCCGGGCCAGGAAGAGCAGCTCCTGCGCATCCACGAGGAGGCCGATACCAAGGAAGAGCTTCAACCCCGTGCGCCGATTGTGACTTTTATGGGCCATGTTGACCACGGAAAAACTTCTCTTCTGGATGCGATACGTAAGACCAAGGTCGTTGATTCCGAGCACGGAGGTATCACCCAGCACATCGGGGCATACCGGGTAAAACTCGCCGAAGGCGAGATCACCTTTTTGGATACCCCGGGGCATGAAGCATTTACCGCCATGCGCGCCAGAGGCGCAAGCGTTACCGATATCGTGGTATTGGTGGTGGCTGCGGATGATGGGATTATGCCTCAGACCGAAGAAGCCATTGACCACGCGCGTGCCGCAGGGGTACCGATACTGGTTGCCGTGAATAAAATAGATAAACCGCAGGCAAATCTTGACCGGGTAAAAAAGCAGCTCTCCGGGCACGACCTGACTGCCGAGGACTGGGGAGGGAAGACCATTACCGTGCCGGTCTCCGCAAAAACCGGGGAGGGGATTGATCACTTGCTTGAGATGATACTTCTGGAAGCGCAGATGCTCGAGCTTAAGGCCAACCCAGCGCGCCGGGCTAAGGGCGTGGTCCTTGAGGCAAAGATGAGTAAGGGGAGAGGCCCGGTTGCAACGCTTCTGGTCCAGAACGGGACCTTGCACCTTAACGAAAATATCGTCGCAGGACCGTGTTACGGCAAGGTGCGCGCGATGTTTAATGCCTTCGGCCACGCCATCACTCATGCAGGGCCTTCGGTACCGGTTGAGATACTGGGGTTGTCAGGGGTCCCCCAGGCAGGAGAGCAGTTTTATGTGATTGAAGACGAGAAAAAGGCCAGGGAACTGGCGCAGTTGCGCCAGGAGAAGGAGAAGCTCGAGCAGATAAAGACTGCCAGGAAGATAAGCCTTGAGGATCTGCATATCCAGATTAAAGAAGGCAAAATTAAGGAGCTCAAGCTTATCATTAAGGCGGATGTCCAGGGGTCGCTGGAAGCCATAAAGGACACGCTTAACAAGCTGAATGTTTCCGAGATCAAACTTGACTTTATCCATCAGGGGGTCGGCAACATCAATTCTTCCGACGTGATCCTGGCTGTGGCTTCCAATGCCCTTATCCTCGGGTTCAACGTGAACGCCGACGAGCGGGCCCTCCAGATGAGCGAAAAGGAAGGCGTGGAGATAAAGACCTACAACATCATTTACGAGCTCGCTAACGATATCAAGGCTGCCATAGAAGGGATGCTTGAGCCTAAGACCAGGAAGGTCTTCGTAGGCAGGGCGGAAATCAGGAAGGTCTTCAGGCTTTCCAGGGCCGGAGCGGTTGCCGGATGCTTTGTTACCAAAGGTAAGATCACGCGCCACCTGGTTATTAACCTGGTGAGGAACGGAGAGGTTGTCTTCGAAGGAAAGCTTTCTTCGCTGAAGCGTTTTAAGGACGATGTCAGAGAGGTCTCCGAAGGATTTGAGTGCGGCATGTCTTTTGCCGGGTATGATGCATTCAAGGAGGGGGATGTCGTAGAGGCATACGATATCGAGAAGATCGCTCGAAAGTTATGAAGAAACGCATATTAAGCGGCATGAGGCCGACAGGCAAGCTCCACCTGGGGCATCTTGTCGGAGCGCTGGATAACTGGGCGAAGCTGCAGGAAGAATACGAATGCTTTTTTATGGTTGCCGACTGGCACGCCCTGATGAGCGAATACGAGCAGGCCTCGGCGCTCTCGGAGACGGCGCTGGATAACGTCATCGACTGGCTCAGCGCCGGCATTGACCCGCATAAATCCACGATCTTCGTCCAGTCGCAGGTTCCGCAGCACCTCGAACTCCATATGATCTTTTCCTGTTTTACCCCCCTTGGCCTTCTTGAGCGCTGCCCCACCTACAAGGAACAATTAAGAGAAGTAAAGACCCGCGACCTGCATACCTACGGGTTCCTCGGGTATCCGGTATTGCAGGCAGCCGATATCCTTGTCTATAAGGCACAGAAGGTCCCGGTTGGACAGGACCAGCTTCCGCATCTGGAGCTTACCAGGGAGATCGCCCGGCGTTTTAACAGCCTTTATAAAAAAGATATTTTCCCCGAGCCCGATGCCCTCCTTACCGAGACACCAAAGCTCCTGGGGCTTGACGGCAGGAAGATGAGCAAGAGCTACGATAATACCATCAATCTTTCCGACTCCGAAGAGACGCTTAAAAAGAAAGTTTCCGGCATGTTCACCGACCCCAAGCGCATCAGGGTGAGCGATAAAGGGCACCCCGAAGGTTGCAGCGTCTATGCATACTATACGGTTTTCTGCCCCCAGATGAAGCAGGAAGTTTATGAGTGGTGCACGAACGCGCAGGTAGGGTGCACGGAATGCAAAAAGAGGTTTGCCGCCTGCCTTATCGAAAAGCTCAACCCCTTCCATGAGAAAAGGAGGGAGCTCATGAAGAACAAGGATGAGGTCCTAAAGATCCTGGAGCGCGGTAAACACAAAGCCATAGCAGCGGCAGCGAGCACTATGGCCGAAGTCAGATCAGCCATGTCCCTATGAGCTATAAGATCAAATTAGAAATGTTTGAAGGGCCGCTTGATCTCCTGCTCTACCTGATCAAGAAAGACCACCTTAATATCTACGATATCCCTATAGCCAAGGTGACCGAGCAGTACCTTAAATACCTGGAGTTGATGAAGCTCCTGGACCTTACTATTGCCGGAGAATTCCTGGTAATGGCTGCCACCCTGATGCAGATCAAATCGAAGATGCTGCTTCCTGCCGAAGAATCCCCGCAAGCCGAACAGGAGGAGGAAGACCCGCGCGCAGAACTGGTAAGGCGGCTGTTGGAATACGAGAGGTTCAAGGAGATCGCCCAGGAGCTCAGGCAGAAAGAGGCCATGCGGCAGGATTTTTTCAGGCGCCCCCCGGCTCCCGAAAAAGACAAGCTGCAGCCTGAAGCGTCAGAAGAAGTCTATTTCGAGGCCAGCCTCTTTGATCTTATCACCGCCTTTTCGCAGGCAATGGAGGAGGTCCCCAAAGAAGTTTTTTATGAGGTCGTTAAAGACGAATTTACCATAGAAGATAAGGTTCACCAGATCCTGCATATGATGCTGGTGGAGGAGAGCGTGCGTATCTCGGAGCTCTTTATGAAGGCGAGGAACAAGATAGAGATTGTGGTGACGTTTCTGGCGATCCTGGAGCTTATCAAGATGAAAGAGATCGTCGCCCGCCAGAAAGGCCTTTTCGGAGAAATAGAAATATGCAGGAACAGGGAAAACATCATACCTTATGACGGACCAGACGCGGGAGACCCTTCTTAAGAACGAAGCAGCCTTAAGGCCCCTTACCGGTAAGCAGGAATCCGACGAGGACGTTGTCCTTAACCTTTCCCTCAGGCCGAACAAACTCTCCTCTTTTGTCGGGCAGAAGGACATTATCGACAACCTCAAGGTCTGCCTTACTGCGGCAAAACAGCGCAAGGAGCCCCTGGAACACCTCCTGCTTTCCGGGCCTCCCGGGTTAGGCAAGACTTCGCTGGCGCATATCGTGGCGCATGAAATGAACACCAAGATCACCGCTACCTCCGGTCCGGCCATAGAACGCGCAGGTGACCTCATCGGGATACTCACCAACCTTGAGAAGGGGGATATCCTTTTTATCGATGAGATACACCGGCTTTCCAAAGTGGTGGAGGAATTCCTCTATCCGGCAATGGAGAGTTTTCAGATTGATTTTGTCATTGATAAGGGGCCGTATGCCAAGACCATAAAGTTCAACCTCAAGCCCTTCACCCTCGTGGGCGCGACGACCCGCACTGGCCTTTTGGCTGCGCCTTTGCGCGGCCGCTTCGGCATATTCTATAACCTCGATTTTTACGCAAAGGATGACCTTGCAAAGATCGTGAATTCCTCGGCAAAGACCCTGGGAGTTGAAATCGCCAAAGAGGCCGCAGAAGAGATTGCGCTTCGTGCCCGCGGCACTCCGCGCATCGCAAACCGGCTCCTGCGCAGGGTAAGGGACTATGCCCAGGTTGCAGGACAAAAACGCATTGACCATGAAACTGCCAGGAAGGCCCTTGATGACCTGGGTATAGACAGGGCAGGGCTGGATGATATGGACCGTAAGGTGCTCAAGGTTATCCTCGATATTTACCACGGAGGGCCTGTGGGCGTGGAATCCCTGGCTGCAAGCCTCAATGAAGAAGTGGATACCGTGGTTGATGCGGTTGAGCCCTACCTTCTTAAGGCAGGGTTCCTGAAGCGTACTTCCCGCGGCAGGGTTGCAACCAAGCTTGCCTTCGAACACTTCGGATTAAAATACGAGAAACAGGACGACCTCTTCTAGGACCGTTTCCTTTCATCTCCTTGATGCGCATAGGGTTCCAGAGGAAGTGTCCCTATGGCTATTTTTAGTTGCGGTTTTGCTTTCGCGCGCAAAAATTTTTTAATGCGCCTCCAGCAAAACCGCAAAATAGACCTGAAGCGAAATAAAAGGTTGACTAAATAATGAAACTGCTCCTGCACACCTGCTGTGCGCCGTGCCTGATATATCCGCTCGAACGCCTTAAGTCAAAAGGCCTTGAGGTCGCAGCGGTCTTTTATAATCCGAATATCCACGGTTTTGCCGAATACAATGCCAGGAAGCGCGCAGTAGAGGAGTACGCGCTTAAGGCAGGCATCGGATTAATTGTTCCCGAATACCGGCCTGAAGAATTCTTCCGCGCGGTGAATCAAAAGGAGCAGCAGCCTGGCCGCTGCCTTATATGCTGGGATTTGAGGCTGCGGGCAGCGGCAAAAATAGCGAAGGAAAACGGCTATCCGGCTTTTTCTACCACTCTTCTGGTCAGCCCTTATCAAGACCAGGAGGCTTTGATGAGAATCGGGGACGGTATATCGGAGCAGGAGGGGGTATCGTTTTATTACGAGGATTTCAGGCCGGGCTTTAGAAAGGCCCATAATGAGGCAAAGGCCGCAGGTATCTACTGCCAGAAGTACTGCGGGTGCGTTTATTCGGAGATAGAGCGATGCAGGAAATCGCGAAAACAATCATCGTATTCGGAGTTATCCTTATAGCCGCAGGTCTCCTGCTTTTATTAGTAGGAAAGCTCCCTTTTATCGGCAGGCTTCCCGGCGACATAGTCGTGCAAAAGAAAAATTTCACCTTTTATTTTCCGCTGACAACCTCAATCTTTATAAGCATCATCCTTTCGTTATTATTTTGGCTATGGTCACGCCGCTAAAACGCACGCTTACCATACTCTTTCTTTCTCTGCTATGCTTTTTGCCCGGAGAAGGCCTGCAGGCTCAAGACCCCGGAGTGGTCACGGTCAGGTATGACCTGCGGCTGCCCGGCCCTCCGGTGGTGCGCGTCGCTATTCTCCAGGATGCTCCTTCCCTGGCGCTTAAGGTGAACGGCTTCTTTGAGATTGTTGACGAGAGGGGGAATGTGCTCTACCGGGGCAGAGACCTCAAGGCAACCGTGACGCCCTATAAAAGCGGCATTGCTTTCGGGCCAAAGGCGTTCGTCCGGAAGAAGGTGATCATGCGCGCAGATGACCCGGAATCCTTCTCGGTTAACGGCAGGAATTTCAGGGGCGCTTTGCGTTTCATAAAAGACCAGGGTGGCAGGCTCCTGGTAGTAAACGAAATCGATCTGGAGGATTATATCAAGGGGATACTTTACCACGAAGTCTCGCATTACTGGCCTGTGGAAGCATTAAAGGCCCAGGCGATTGCCTGCCGGACATACGCGCTTTATCAGATGCAGGAGAATAAGTCCAGGGATTTTGATGTCACCAGCGATGTTTATTCTCAGGTGTACGGCGGCAGGACAAGCGAACGCTACCGGACCAACAAAGCCGTTGAGGAAACGGAAGGCAAGGTGTTAATGTATCAGGGCAGGATCATGCCTGCCTATTACCATGCTACCTGCGCAGGCCACACTGAAGATGCCTCCCTGTTATGGAATATAGATATTCCTCCTCTCAAGGGGGTGGCATGTCCGTTTTGCAAAGATTCTCCGCATTTTTCATGGCACTATGTTGCCGGGCTGGATGAGATTGCCCTTACGTTGGCCAGGATCGGTAAGCCTATCGGCAGCGTGAAGGAGATCTCTGTGGCTGCCAGGGATGCTTCGGGAAGGGTTGCGAAACTGAATATATCCGGCGCCGATAAGTCCATTACGCTTTCCGGCAAGGATTTCAGGGCCGCTCTCGGGCACAGCATCATCCGCAGCACGAATTTCAGCGTGCGCCTGGCAGGCAATGACGCCATATTCGAAGGTATTGGATGGGGTCATGGTGCGGGGATGTGCCAGTGGGGCGCTTACTTTATGGCAAAGGCAGGGAAAAGCGCCGAAGAAATACTCTCCTATTATTACCCTCAAACACATGTTGCGGTTATCAGATTTTGATTATCATCTTCCCCCAAGGCTTATTGCGCAATATCCTCTTAAGGCGCGCGATAGATGCCGCCTTATGGTGGTTGACCGCAAGCGCTGCCTTGTCAGCCACCGTTTTTTCACCGATATCAGCGAGTACTTGCATAAGGACGATCTTCTGGTGCTTAACGACACCAAGGTCCTGCCTTGCAGATTGTTCGGCAGGCGGCAGACCGGAGGCAAGGTAGAGGTCCTGCTGTTGCAAAAGACCGGCAATACCACCTTCCGGGCCTACGTTAAACCTTCCCGCCTCAAAATAGGCGAACGCATCCAGTTCAACTCGGGGAAGTTGACCGGTATCCTCAAGGAGAGGGACCGGATCCGTTTTCTTGCAAAGAACGCTCAAGGCATTTACCGGCACGGCGTTATGCCCCTGCCTCCGTATATCAAGAGAATGCCCCGGCCGCAGGATGAACGCGATTATCAAACCGTCTATGCGCGTTATCAGGGAGCGGTGGCCGCGCCGACCGCGGGATTGCATTTTACCGAAAGACTACTTGCGCAGCTTAAAGCCCAGGGGGTGCGTACGGCAGCGCTTACCCTGCATGTGGGGCCTGGTACATTTAAGCCGGTAAAAGAGGAGGATGTGCTTTTGCATAAGATCGAAGAGGAGCGCTTTCGCATACCTGTTTCGACCAGCCGGCTCATTGCCGCAACGCGTGCTTCTGGAGGCAGGATTGTTTGCGTAGGCACCACCGTCTGCAGGGCGCTGGAGACAGCTGCGCTCGGAAAAAGCAGGGGCTTAACCGGCCTGTTTATCTATCCGGGTTTTAAATTCCGCTTAACCGATTGTCTGCTGACGAATTTCCACCTTCCCCGCACTACTCTTTACATGCTTGTATGCGCATTTGCCGGGCAGGGGCTTATAAAGCGGGCTTATGAAGAGGCTATCCGGGAACAGTACCGCTTTTATAGCTATGGCGATGCCATGTTTATTATCTAACCTTATGTTTACGCTTATCCATACCGAAAAGAATTCGCGCGCGCGACTGGGAAAACTTATCACCCTGCACGGTGAAGTCGACACCCCCTGCTTTATGACGGTTGGCACGCAGGGCACGGTCAAGGCCATCTCCCCGCGGGAGCTTGAGGCAGAAGGGGCCCAGATTATACTTTCTAACGCCTATCACCTTTTTTTAAGGCCAGGTATGGAGATCATCGCCGAAGCAGGAGGCCTGCATAAATTCATGTCCTGGCCCGGGCCTATTTTGACTGACAGCGGAGGGTATCAGATCTTTAGCCTCGCGCTTTTAAGGAAAGTCAAAGACCACGGCGTAGAATTCCAGTCGCACATAGACGGGCTCAAACACCTTTTGACACCTGAGGATGTCATTGAGATCCAGCGGGTGCTGGGGTCGGATATTATGATGCCTCTTGATGAATGCGTGCACTATCCATGCAGCAAAGATCATGCGGAAGTTGCAATGCGGCGCACCATTGATTGGGCGGAAAGGTCGTTAAAAATCGCAAAATCGCAAAATCGCAAAATCGCAAAGTCGCAAAGTCACAAGGTCGCCAGGCAGATGCTCTTTGGTATTGTGCAGGGGGCAACCTACGAAGACCTGCGCAGGGACTGTTGTAGCAGGCTTGCGCCTATGGATTTCGACGGCTTTGCCATAGGGGGGGTTTCGGTTGGCGAGCCAAAAGATTTAAGTTATAATACCGTCAAGCTTTGCCTGGGCTTGCTTCCTCAGGAAAAGCCCCGCTACCTCATGGGAGTAGGGCTGCCTGAAGATATCGTGGAAGCGGTTGAGCAGGGGGTGGATATGTTTGATTGCGTGGTGCCGACCCGCTACGGCAGGAACGGCACGGCTTTCACCTCAAGAGGAAAGATTACCGTCAGGAATGCCGCGTATGCAAAAGATTTTTCTCCGCTGGACCCTTCATGCTCCTGTTATACCTGCAGGAATTTTACCCGCGCATACCTGCGACACCTTTTTAATACCGAAGAGATCCTGGGCCTGCGCCTGGTGTGTCAGCATAATATCCATTTTTACCTGGAGTTGATGCGCCGCATACGCCAGGCCATTGCCGCAGATGGATGGAAGGAATTCAAGGAGGGCTTTCTGGCCGCGTACAACCGCGGTGCCTAAAACCGCAAAGCCATGCGCATAGATATCATAACTATCTTTCCGGCGATGTTCGCCCCTGTGCTGAACGAGTCCATTATCAAGCGCGCGCAGGCCAAGGGGAAGGTAAAAATTTTTGTTCATAACCTGCGGGATTATACCCTTGATAAGCACCGCAAGGTCGATGACCGCCCCTTCGGCGGCGGCTCAGGCATGCTCATGTGCCCTGAGCCTATATTCCGGGCAGTGGAAGCGATAAAGCGAAAGGCCAGAAGCAATAAAGACGAAACCCGCGTCATCCTGCTTACCCCCCAGGGGGACACGTTGAATCATAGGCGCGCCAAACGGCTGCTGAAGACAAAGCATTTAATCCTGATCTGCGGCCGCTATGAAGGCGTGGATGAGCGCGTCCGGGAAAACCTGGTTGACTTGGAGGTCTCAATAGGCGATTACGTGCTTACCGGCGGGGAGTTGCCTGCAATGGTGCTCATCGACTGCCTGGTCAGGCTCATCCCCGGGGTACTGGGAGACAAAAATTCCTTGAATTTTGAGTCATTCGAAGGTAATCTATTAGAATATCCGCACTACACAAGGCCAGCAGACTTCAGGGGCTTACGCGTTCCTGCCGTGCTTTTATCCGGCGACCACGATAAGATCGAGGCCTGGAGAAAAACAGAAGCGTTAAAGAGGACCAGAAGGAAGCGTCCCGATCTTTTAGCGCCCGCAATCCGCAAGAAAGGAGCATAACTAATGGATAAGCTTAAGATGATTGAATCTGAATTTACCAAGAAAGAGGTGCCGGTTTTTAAGGTAGGGGATACCGTGCGCATCCTTACCAGGATCCCGGAAGGCCCTGATAAGGTACGCCTGCATCCCTTTGAAGGCGTCGTTATTTCCAGGGAGGGGGGCGGCATACGCTCGACATTTACGGTAAGGCGTATTTCTTACGGTGAAGGGATTGAGCGCGTCTTTCCGGTATATTCCCCCGCGATAGAGCGCATCGAGGTCCTGCGTACGGGAAAGGTCAAAAGGTCAAAGCTCTATTATCTCAGGGGTAAAGTCGGCAAGCGTGCTACCAAGATCGAGAGCGCCGACCAGAAGTAATCGCTTAAGGTGCTTTATTACGAAAAAAAATTCACCCGCGAAGGCTTTGACGCGGTCATCGGCGTCGATGAAGCCGGCCGCGGCCCCCTGGCAGGGCCGGTTGTAGCCGCAGCCGTGGTGCTGGGAAGTAGGGTGTTTCGTTCCCGTATCGATGATTCCAAAAAACTCACCCCCACTCAGCGGGAGCGTGCCTATTCGGAAATAACCCGGAACGCTCTTTTTGCGGTGGGGATATCCGACGAGAAGGCCGTGGATGCCCTGAATATTGCGGAAGCCGCCCGTATCGCCATGGAGCAGGCTGTTAACGCGCTCCTCAAACAGCTTAACCAGTCCCGTAACCCCTGCGTTATCGTTGACGGTAACGTCAGGCTCAAGGTTCCGGTGCCCTCATTTGCCATTATCAGAGGCGATTCCCTGTCCAAGAGCATTGCCTGCGCCTCGATTGTTGCCAAGGTAACCAGGGACCGCATAATGTTGCGTTATGACAGGGTTTTTCCTCAGTACGGTTTTTCCAGGCACAAAGGTTATCCTACCAGGCAGCACAGGATGGCACTTAAACGTTACGGCCCGTCTCCTATACACCGCAGGAGTTTTTACGGTTGCGGGTAAGCCGAAACGATGCGCGACAAGAGGATAAAGCCATGCAAAAAAGATTTGAGCTTGGCAGATCATCGGAAGACGCAGCCGTGAATTTGCTTGAGCGCCGGGGGTATCGGGTAATCGCGCGCAATTTCCGTAAGCCTTTCGGCGAAGTAGATGTTGTGGCCTTTGATAAAGATACCGTTTGTTTCATCGAAGTAAAGGCCCGGCGGTCAGGAAATTTCGGGCTTCCGCAGGAAGCCGTTTCCCCTTTTAAGCAAAAACGCATTATGCGGGTAGCCCTGGCGTTCCTGAAGGAACGAAGGATGCTGGAACGGAAAGTAAGATTCGATGTGGTTGCCCTCGCCTGCTCTGCTGAGGGCAGGGCATACCGGGCAGAAATCATTAAGGCCGCATTTAGCGAAGGATGAAGCATGGAATATAAGAACGGCACCCTGCAAAAATACCTTGATGATCTGGGGGCTAGGCTTCCTGCTCCCGGAGGGGGTTCTGCGGCGGCGCTTGTAGCTGCATGCGGAGCCGGGCTCCTGAGTATGGTGGTGAATTTCACGCTCGGCAAACCCGCATACGCACGTTACGAAAATGAGCTCCGCCATACCCTGGCTGTCTCCGAAAAGCTTAAAGCGGAATTCCTGAACCTTGTTGACCTGGATGTCGCGGCGTATCAGAGCAAAAACATAAAAGACTGTCTCAACGTTCCTTTTATGCTGGCACGGCTCTGTTATGAGGGGATGAAATTATGCCTTCCCCTTGTCAAGAAGGGGAATAAAAACCTTGCCAGCGATGTTGCCGTGGCCGCGGCTATGCTTGAAGCGGCGTATGTTTCCGCGCGATTCAACGTTGATATTAACCTCAAGGCCTTCCCAGACAAAAAGACGGCACGCTCAATACGCAGGGAGCTGGATTTAAAAGAGAAACGCGTAAGAAAGATCAGGCATGATACGGAGGTAAAAGTTGGCGCGCTTATTAGAGGGTAAACCGGTAGCCGATAGGATCAGGGAAGAGATAAGGTCTGAGGTGGCAGGATTGCCTCAAAGGCCTGTCCTGGCCAGCATCATACTCGGTCAGAACCCCGGTGCATTGAGTTATGTCAAGTCGCAAAAAAAGGCGGCTGAGGCGCTCGGCATAGAGTATGTCCTGCATGAGCTTCCCGAAGCAGCAGGCGAGCAGGGGCTCATCGAGCTCATCGAGGGGCTCAACGCCGATAAAGGCACAAACGGCATCATCGTCCAGATGCCCCTGCCTAACCATATCAACTATAAAAAGATAAGCGCTTTTATCCTGCCGCACAAAGACGCCGAAGGCATGCATCCCGCTAACATCGGCAATATCATTTTTGGCAAAGCAAAGATTATCCCCTGTACGCCTGCGGCAGTAATGGAGCTTTTGAAGGAATCGGGGATTGAGCTGGACGGGAAAGAGGCGGTTATCGTCGGCCACAGCGAGATCGTCGGTAAGCCCCTGGCTCTTCTCCTGCTGGATAAGTTTGTTACCGTTTCGGTCTGCCATATCGGCACCTCTCGTGCCGGAAAGCTCAGGGAGCATGTTTCGCGCGCCGAGGTCCTGATTGTGGCAGTCGGCAAGGCCGGCCTGATCAAGGGGGACTGGATTAAGGAGGGGGCTGTTGTTATAGACGTCGGGATAAACAAGGTAGGAGAAAAGATTGTCGGCGACGTTGAATTCGAGACTGCCCAGGCGCGGGCTTCGGCTATTACTCCCGTTCCCGGAGGGGTGGGGCCTTTGACCGTAACCATGCTGATGCGCAATCTTCTGGAGGCATCCAAGCTGCAGAGGCAAGCGCTCTTTATTAAATGAAGACAATCCTGCTCCTGATAATCTCCAACGTTTTTATGACGTTCGCCTGGTACGGGCACCTTAAACACAAAAGCGCTCCCCTTTGGGGAGCGGTCGTAGTAAGTTGGCTTATTGCGTTCTTCGAATATTGCTTTCAGGTCCCTGCTAACCGCATCGGCCATGGTCAGTTTTCCGCTGCGCAGTTGAAGACTATCCAGGAAGTCATTACCCTGGCGGTGTTCTGCGTGTTTTCGGTATTCTACCTGCGGGAGGGGTTAAAGTGGAATTATCTGGCCGGATTCCTTTTCATAGTGCTGGCCGTAATATTTATTTTCAGGAAATGGTAAGATATGAGATTCAGAGAAAAGATTGAAGCAGGAAAATTTGTGGTGACTTCGGAGGTCGGGCCGCCGAAAGGGGCGGACGCCAGGGCGCTTCTGGAGGATGCTGAGCTTATACGCGGCAGGGTAGACGCTATCAATGTTACTGACCTCCAGAGTTCGGTGATGCGCTTAGGGTCTTTGGCGGTATCCAGCATGCTCGTGCAAAAAGGCTTTGAGCCGGTGTACCAGCTTACCTGCCGTGACCGAAACCGCCTTGCGCTGCAGTCAGACCTGCTTTCCGCAGCAGCCTTAGGTATTGAGAATATACTGGTTTTAACCGGCGACCACCCTGTTATGGGAGACCATCCGGAGGCCAAGCCGGTCTTTGACCTTGATTCCGTGCAGCTCCTGGAGGCAGTCAGGGGCCTGCAAGAGGGCTTTGATATGAAAGGCAATAAGCTCGAAGGCAATCCTCCCCGTTTTTGCGTGGGAGCGGTGGTCAACCCCGGAGCTGACCCTCTGGAGCCGCAAATCGCCAGGATGGAGATAAAGATTGCCTCCGGCGCGCAGTTCTTTCAGACCCAGGCGGTTTACGACGTAAAGCTTTTTGAGCGCTTTATTGAAAAAACGAAGCATCTTAAAACGACGATACTCGCCGGCATCGTGCTCTTGAAATCAGCAGGGATGGCCAGATACATGAATAAGAATGTTGCCGGGGTCTTTGTGCCCGATGCCCTGGTCAAAGAGATGGAAGACTCCAGGGATAAAGCCGCTCAGTCTGTTGAGATCGCTGCGCGGTTGATTAAGGAGCTTAAGCCCATGTGCCAGGGCATCCACATTATGCCTATCGGCTGGGATAAAAAAGTCCCCCTTGTCCTGGATGCAAGCGGGCTTTAGGATATGCGCAGAGTAGTTGTTATCGGAGATTCAGCAGCGGGTTTTTCAGCCATTCAGTCGATCATCTCGCAAGGAGCGCAGCTGCAGCTTACCGTCATTTCAAGCGCGCCCCATCCTCCCTGCAACAAGGCCCTTTTTCTGGATTTGCTCTCGGGTAAAATTGCCGAGAAGGATATTTTCCTATGTGCGCAGGATTTCTATTCCAGGCACGGCGTAGAATCGCATAAGCCTGCGCAGGTCTCGCGCCTCGATACCAAAAGGCAGAAAGTAGTTCTCAAGGATAATACCAAAATAGACTACGAGTATCTTATTATAGCCAGTGGTTCGGAGTTTGAGCTTCCAGATATCCAGGGCACAGGTAAAGACGGGGTCTTTGCCTTCGGGACATTGGAGGGCGTACGCCAGATCAGGCAGCGCCTTGAGCTTTCGCCGGTGGCGTGTTTGGTCGGAGGTTCTGAAGAATGCCTTGCGCTCAGCAAGGCCATGCATAAGGCGCGCGAGATCAAGATCATAAGCGCGCGCAAGCCCGAAGGGCTTATATCCGATGAGCATGCGGAATGGATAGAGGAAGCCGGCCTTTCTGAGATCATCGCGGAGGCAAGCGAGCTTAAAGCCGTCAAGCTTTCCTCAGGCAAGGTAATCGGGACGGAGTTGGTCGTTTTCGCCGGCGAGCGCAAGCCACGCTCGGCGTTCCTGAAGGATTCCGGGGTCACGACTGACGAAAAGGGGTATATCCTGGTTGATCAGTCTATGCGTACCAACGTTGCCAATATCTTTTCCTGTGGAAGCGTTTGCCGGGAGCAGGGCGAGACAGGAAGGATAATCGTATGGGAAAGCGCCTGGGCAGAAGGCGCACAGGCAGCAGCAAGCGTAATCTCGCTGCAAAGGGGAATGCCGTTATGTCAGCAGACATCTTGATACAGTTAGGGACCAAGGGCACGGAGGCAGTGCTCAAGGCGACAAAAGAGGCCCTGGATAAGGCGATAAAAGAGAAAGGCGCCAGCCAGCAGATCGGTTTTGAGGGCACCACGTATTTTCTTCCGCTTGTCAATGCCCTGCTTAAAATAGAGGCCAAGACCCTGCAGGATTGCCTTGAGGTTGTTTCTGAGGCCAGGGCCTTGAGCGAAAATAAGGCAGCTGCCAGCGGCCTGAAGATAGACGCCCTGGGCGGGATACTCAATAAGGGGGTTGCGACATTGTTATGCGAAGAGGTCCTCGCCTGCCTTGCATACCTGAATAAAGAACATTCTGCCGGTTTCCTTCCCGATACCCTGCTTCGCTCGCTGGGCATACAACTTGTGGATGGCCGCATCGCCGGCATTGCCGTGATCCTCGGACCTGCCAGAGACGAAGAGTCCGCGGTGCAGCTGGTCAGGGATTTCCAGGGCAGGAGCATCGTCAGCATCCTTATCGGTGCCAAAGATGGGCTTACGTTCCGCAGCCAGCTTGAAAAACAGAAAGTAGAGATGGGCCTGGAGAATTATATCGTATCCCTGGGGGATGATTACCTTTACGCCATTTATGCGGTCAACTGGGCGATCCGCGCGCCCATGATGTACGGCGGTTTTAAAAGCGGGCAGTGGAGCCAGATCCTCCAGTATATGCAGCAGAAGGTCCCGGCGTTTGTGGTGCTATTGGGGCACGTGGATGAAGTGCTGGTTGCAACCGGCCTGGGCGTCCTGGCAATGGGTTTCCCCATCATAACCGACCTTGAGGTCCCGCAACTGGGCAAGATTGACACCACCCTTTACGAGGCGATTATTACCGAGAAGGACTACCGGAAGCTGGCTTCAAAATGCATAGAGGCGCGCGGGCTTAAGGTCAAGATCGCCAACATAAACCTGCCTGTTCCGTATGCGGCAGCGTTTGAAGGAGAGCGCGTCAGGAAGGAGCAGATGCACGTTGAATTCGGAGGCAAGGCAAGCCTCGCCTTTGAATACCTCTCTATTAAGGATCCGGAAGAAATTGAGGATGGCAAGGTTCAGATCAACGGCCCGGACATCGATGCGCTTGCCCCCGGCGTTACCTCTATGCCCCTTGCCATTATTGTCGAGGTCGCCGGCCGCAAGATGCAGAAAGATTTTGAACCGATACTCGAACGCCAGATCCATCGCTTTGTCAATTATGCGATGGGCGTGATGCATATCGGCCAGCGCGATATGAACTGGATCAGGATCTCCAAAGATGCCTTTAACAAAGGTTTCAGGCTTACGCACATCGGTATTGCCATGCATGCGATGCTGCATCAGGAGTATAATGCGATCGTGGACAAGGTACAGGTAAAATTATACACACAGGAGAAGGATGTGCGCGCCCTGCTTGAAGAGGCGCAAAAGGTGTTTTCCGAGCGCGATGAGCGCATAAGCGGTATGACGGATGAGAGCGTGGATACGTTCTATTCCTGCCTTTTATGCCAGTCATTTGCGCCCAACCACGTCTGCGTGGTTACTCCCGAGAGGCTGGGCCTTTGCGGCGCCTATTCCTGGCTGGATGCCAAGGCAGCGTTCGAGATTACTCCTACCGGTCCCAATCAGCCGATCGTCAAAGGAGAGTTGCTGGATGAGCGCCTGGGGCAATGGAAGAATATTAATGATTTTATGCTTGAGAAGTCAAACCGGACGATCGAAAAAGTGAGTATGTACTCATTGATGGATTCTCCGCAGTCTTCCTGCGGATGTTTTGAATGCATCCTGGCAATCATACCGGAGGCAAACGGCGTTATGGTCGTCAACCGCGATTTTTCCGGCATGACGCCCTGCGGCATGACTTTTACCACGCTTGCCGGTTCGGTAGGCGGAGGCGTGCAGACTCCCGGGTTCCTGGGGGTTGGAAAGCTTTATCTTACCAGCAGGAAATTTATCTCTGCCGAAGGGGGGTTAAAGAGGCTGGTTTGGATGCCGAAAGAGCTAAAAGTGCTTCTGGCTGAGAAGCTTAAAAAACGCTGTGCCGAAATCGGCGAGCCGGGGCTTTTTGACAAGATTGCCGATGAGACCGTTGCAACCTCTTCTGAGGAACTGCTGGAGTATTTGACCAAAGCCGGGCATCCGGCCCTCTCCATGCCACCGTTGATATAAATCAAACGGTCAGGAGGGACGTTAATTTTGCTTGACCTTTCATTTTTTTTCTTATATAGTTAGAAATGGCGATGTCAAATCATCCCCCGAAAAAAATCCCTTTTATTATACTCGCAATCACAGTAACCCTCTTTTTCGTGCCTGCGCTTAGCTTCTGTAAGGAGCCGGAATTATCTGCTATGCAGAAGCAGGCCCGCGAATACCGCAACATGGGTTTCCAGCTGCAGCAGGAAGAAAAACTTGAAGAGGCGGCAGCGTACTATCAGAAGGCCATGTTGCTCGATCCTTCTTATGCCGTGGTTTATAACGACATGGGCGTGATTTATGAATCTCTGGGTTACCCTGACCAGGCGTTGCAGATGTACCTGAAATCCGTAGAGCTGGACCCGAATTACCCGAATACCTATACGAACCTTGCCTTGCTTTACGAAGACCAGAAGGATTACCCCAGCGCCATAATCTGCTGGTTGCGCAGGGCGCTTCTGGGAGGGGCCGAAGACCCCTGGGCGCAGACCGCGCGCAAGCGCCTCAGCGCCATCGCCAACTCCTATCCTGAGGCTTTCCGCGACATCGGAGAGCAGTATAAGGCCAATCTTCAGCAGTTAGCCCAGGGAGAACCGGCACTGAAGGAACACGCGTATCTGAAGCACGAAGAAACAAAGGTTACCCTTTTTGAAGACGAAAAGACCGCCGCAGCACAACCGCAGGATAACAGGGCCCGCGCGGTCCATTACCTGCGCAGCGCACGCGAGAGCTTTTACCGGGGAGACTACGTAACCGCGCTGAAGGAAGCCACCGTTGCAGGGTATCTTGACCCTTCCAGCCAGGAGATCAGCGCTTTTGTCGATAAGGTTCGCAAAACGCTTTTACAATAAGAAACTACACGTCATCACACCCCTTTAACATTTCCATGCATTAGTAATGTCTGACGGCACGCTCTATTTAATCGATGCCACTGCATTTTGCTACCGGGCCTTTTATGCCCACGGCGTGAAGCTTTCTACCTCTTTAGGTCAGCCTACCACTGCTATTTATGGCTTTACCAAGATGCTTAATAAAATTTTGAGAGAGCAAAAGCCGCAATACCTGGGAGTATGTTTTGACGTTTCCAGGGATACCTTCAGGCAGAAAAAATTCAGCGACTACAAGATACAGCGTCCGCCCATGCCTGATGATCTTTCTTCTCAGATGCCTTTTATCAAGCAGATAATTTGCGCATACGGAATCAGCATTTTTGAAAAAGAAGGGTACGAAGCCGATGATATCATTGCGACCCTAACGCAGCGCGCCAGAAAAGCACATTTTTCTACGATTATCATAAGCGCGGATAAAGATATTCTCCAATTAGTGGGGCAAGGGGTTTCGGTTTTGAGCCCCTCCAGGGAAGAAGATGTTTTATACGATGAGCAAGCGGTTGAGGAGCGTTTCGGAGTAAAGCCTTCCCTGATACCCGATATCATCGCGCTGATGGGGGATAATGTCGATAATATACCTGGTGTACCGGGCATCGGTGAAAAGACCGCGCGCGAGCTCATTTCTTCGTTCGGTTCCCTTGAAAAACTGATGAAGAACCTCGATAAGGTTACCCCCGAGAAGATCCGCCAGGCATTGAAAGATTATGCCGAGCGCATCAAGCTCAATAAGGAGCTTGCGCTCCTGGATACAGAGGTAGGTGTGCCTTTTGATCCCGAGGGCCTGAAGCCACAGGAGCCCGATATCAGGGAGCTTTACCGGCTTTTTAAGCACCTGGAATTCAAAAGCCTCCTTAAAGGATTGCCTCTGGAGGCGGAGCCACAGGATAGGGGCAGCAGCATTGTGGCCGCGCAACCCGGGGAAGCGGACTTCGAGGAGTGGTCCAGAAAGAAAGCAGAGATTTTTATATGCGAAGATACCGCAGGGGGGATCAGCTGTTTTGTCAACAATAAGCTTTATGCGTGGGGCGCAGGCGTTTTGATGCCGGCAAAGGTTTTTTCCGATCCCTCATTGATAAAATCAGGGCACGATCTTAAAAAACTTAAAGTGACTCTATCAAGGCAGGGGATTGAGCTGGAGGGCCTCGGCTTTGATACGATGATTGCCGCCTATCTTCTTGATCCCTCCAAGGCCCATTACAAGCTGGAGGATATTGCGTGGGATTATCTGGGCATGCTTCCCGGCAAAGAACCGGTTACGGCTGCATTGGTGGCGCGCCTCAAGGTGAAGCTAGAAGAAGAGCTGCGCCAGAGGTCGCTTTATGAGCTTTTTACGCGGCTTGAGATGCCCCTTGTTCCGGTATTGGCTGAGATGGAATTAAACGGCATCACGCTGGATAGAGGAGTACTGAAAGAGCTTTCCGCATATATAGAAAAAAGGCTCATCGGGCTCATAGAAGAGATTTACGCCTTAAGCGGCACGCAATTCAACATTAATTCCCCCAAACAGCTCAGGGAGATCCTTTTTGAAAGGTTGAAGCTTCCGGTCGTGAAGCGCAGCAAGACAGGCCCTTCGACCGACGAGGAAGTTTTACACCAGCTTTCCGGGAGGCACCGCCTGCCGGAGCTGCTCCTGGAATACCGGCAGTTTACAAAGCTCAAGAATACGTATGTGGATACCTTGCCTCAGTTGATAGAAGAGAGGACCGGCAGGGTGCATACGAGTTTCAATCAGACGGCAACCGAGACCGGAAGGCTTAGCTCCAGCAATCCGAATCTCCAGAACCTTCCGGTGAAGACCGAGATCGGCCGCAGGATCAGGGAGGCGGTAATTGCTTCTCATCCTTTGAATTTCCTTGTATCCTGCGATTATTCTCAGATCGAACTGAGGGTCCTGGCGCACCTTTCCGGAGACGAGGTGCTCTGCGAGGCCTTCAGGAAAGGGCAGGATATACACCGGGCAACCGCCGCGCTTATCTACGGACTTGACGAAAAAGAAGTTGATGATAAGATGCGCGATTCTGCAAAGAGGATAAATTTCGGGATCATTTACGGATTGACCTCATTCGGCCTCAGCCGGGACTTAAGGATACCGGTGGAGGAGGCGCAGCATTTTATCGACGCCTACTTCGAGAGATACCCCAGGGTCAGGGTCTATATAGAAGCGCAGATCGAGAAGGCCCGGCAGGACGGCTTTGTAACCACGTTAATGGGCAGGAGGAGATACCTGCCGCAGATACTCGATAAAAACCAGGCAATACGCCAGCTTGCTGAACGCCAGGCGATCAATACCCCCATTCAGGGGTCAGCCTCCGACCTCATAAAGTTGGCCATGGTGGATATCCACCGGCTCATTAAGCACCAGGGGCTTGCTTCGCGCATGGTCCTGCAGGTGCATGATGAGCTCCTCTTTGATGTCCCCGAAAAGGAGCTGGCGGGGCTCTTGCAATTAGTGCGCGAAAGAATGGAACATGTGCTTCCGTTGGAGGTCCCGGTAAAGGTAGACATAAAAAAAGGAAAGAATTGGCTCAAAATGGAGGAGGTACTATGAAGATAGTGATGTGCGCTTCCGAAATGGTCCCTTTTGCAAAGACCGGAGGGTTGGCGGATGTTGCTGGCGCGCTGCCGGCAGCCCTGGAAAGCCTGGGGCAGGACGTGGCCGTAATACTTCCCGCCTACCGCTGCATTCGACAGGCAAAATTGAAACTGCGCAAGGCCAAAGAAGGCATATCTTATACGGTGATAGGGAATAATATCAAAGTTTACTTCATAGAGAACGATGCCTTTTTTGACAGGGATAACCTCTACGGCGACAAGAACGGAGACTATAAGGATAATCTCAAACGCTTCGCCTATTACTGCCGCAAGAGCCTTGACCTGCTGGCAGAGATAAACCTCAAGCCCGACATTATCCATGTCCATGACTGGCAGGCCTGCCTTATTCCGGTGTATCTGAAGACCATATATAAAGACCAGCCTTTCTACCGCAATATAAAAACGGTACTCACCGTGCACAACATCGGTTACCAGGGCCTCTTTGTAAAAGATGAATTTCCAACCCTTGATCTCGACTGGAACCTTTTCAACATGGAGACTCTGGAGTATTACGATAAGATCAACATCCTCAAGGGCGGGATGGTCTTTTCGGACCTCATCAATACCGTCAGCCATACCTACAGCAAAGAAATACAGACCAAGGAATTCGGCTACGGGCTGGAAGGGGTCCTGCGTAAAAGAGAGAATAGCCTTTTCGGCATCTTGAACGGCCTGGATTACTCCATCTGGAACCCGGAAACGGACAAATTCATAACCCATAATTTTTCCGTCCAGACCATTAAGGATAAATACAAGAATAAGGAGAACCTGCAGACGATATGCAACCTCCCGGCCGAAAAGAACATACCTCTTCTGGGCATCGTATCGCGCCTTGCCGAGCAAAAAGGGTTTGATATCCTCAGCGATGCCCTGCCGGCGATCTGCAAGATGGATATACAGATGGTGATCCTCGGGACCGGGGATGCAAAATACCATCTATTGCTTGAAGAGGCAGCGAAGAAATTCCCCAAGAAAATATCCTTGCATCTTAAGTTCGACGATGCGCTTGCCCATAAGATATACGCCGGCTCAGACATCTTCCTTATGCCCTCGAAATATGAGCCCTGCGGTCTCGGGCAGATGATCAGCCTGCGTTACGGAACGGTACCGTTGGTGTTCAGGACAGGCGGACTTGCCGATACGGTTGATGAGAAGAACGGGTTTGTCTTTGACCGTTATACCGCCCAGGACCTCATCGAGACGATTGGCCGCGCGCTCAAAGTTTACAAGAGCAAGAAGAAATGGACGGAGCTTATGGAGAGGGGAATGCAATGCAATTTTTCCTGGAGGGAGTCGGCCCGTCAGTACCTGAAGCTTTATGACCAGGCGATCGCCAGCTAAAACAGGCCGCGTTATAGGGCTCCCGCTGAGACGCGCAGCAGAAAAAAAGAAACGCATCCTCGCCGTTACCGGCAGTTTTGGCAGCGGCAAGAGCACGGTTGCCGCTTTTTTACGGACTCCCGCCGTGGAGGTAATTGATGCCGATAAGGTGGCGCGCCGCCTCTTTATACCGGGAAGCAGCGTGTATCGCAGGGTGGTCCGTGCTTTCGGCAGAGGCATCATCGGCCGTTGCGGGGGGATAAACCGCAAGGCCCTGGCCGCAGCAGTCTTCTCCGACCGCAAGGCCCTGGATGAGCTTAACCGCATAACGCACCCGGCGATCATACGCGCCATCGCCGAACAGATCCGGAAGACCCCTAAAAGCGCGGTATTGCTTGAGGCCCCGCTTTTGTTCGAAGCGGGGATCCGGGATAAGGTGGATGCGGTGGTCGTGGTTAAGGCTTCGCGCAACATCATCATTAAACGTATCGCACGCAAGCGCTCGCTTGATAAAAAAGAGATTTCACGGAGGCTTGCATCACAGCTTCCGATTTCATATAAGGTCCGCCATGCGGATTTTGTCATAGATAACAACGGCCCGTTGAAAGAAACAGAAAGGCGCGCGAAGCGCATAAGGAGGATAGTGTGGAAAAACTGGATATAGGACACTTAAAAGAAATTAAGATCAGCGATCTCAACAAGCTGGCTAAAGAGCTTAACGTTAACGGGTTCAGCGGCCTCAAAAAACAGGAATTGATCTTTAAAATACTGCAGGCGCAGGCCGAGAAGGATGGATTGATGTTCGGCGAGGGGGTGCTGGAGATTCTGCCCGAGGGATTTGGTTTCTTGCGTTCCCCCAATTATAATTACCTCCCCTGTCCGGACGATATCTATGTTTCGCCGTCTCAGATCAGGAAGTTTGACTTGAGGACCGGCGATACCGTCAGCGGCGAGATACGGCCTCCGAAGGAAGGGGAGAAGTATTTTGCGTTGCTGAAAGTGGAGGCGGTGAATTTTGAGCATCCCGAGGATGCCAAGGAGAAGATACTTTTTGACAACCTCACTCCCATTTACCCTCATCAGAGGTTTATCCTGGAGGTACGCCCCGAGGAGATATCGACGCGCATCATGGACCTCTTGACGCCTCTGGGAAAAGGCCAGAGGGGACTGATCGTTGCGCCGCCTTACAGCGGCAAGACCGTCTTGCTGCAGAAATTGGCCAACGCGGTCACCACCAACCATCCGGATGTCGTGTTGATCGTCCTTTTGATTGACGAGAGACCGGAAGAGGTGACGGATATGCAGCGCCACGTCAAAGGGGAAGTTATTTCTTCGACGTTTGACGAACCCCCGGAAAGGCACGTGCAGGTTGCCGAGATCGTGCTGGAAAAGGCAAAGCGGCTGGTTGAGCATAAGAAAGACGTGATCATCCTGCTGGACAGTATCACCAGGCTTGCCCGCGCCTATAATGCCGTGGTCCCCCACAGCGGCAAGGTCCTCTCCGGAGGTATCGATTCGAATGCCCTGCAGAAGCCCAAAAGGTTCTTCGGCGCTGCCAGAGGCGTTGAGGAAGGCGGGAGCCTCACGATTATGGCTACGGCTCTCGTGGATACGGGAAGCCGCATGGATGACGTCATTTTTGAGGAATTCAAAGGCACCGGCAACATGGAGCTGCAGCTGGACAGGAACCTCTTCCAGAGAAGGATATACCCCGCCATCGACATCAAGCGTTCCAACACCAGGCATGAGGAATTACTGCTGAAACAGGACGTCCTGCAGAAGGTCTGGATATTGCGGAAAGTGCTGAACGAGCTCAATAACGTCGAGGCAATGGAGCTTCTGATCGAAAAACTTTCCAAGACCAAGAACAACGACGAATTCTTGAACAGTATGAACCAGTAGATACCTTGCGCCTTGCCGAATGTTTCGCCCGGCAGCTGCGCGGCCGCGCAGCTGCCGGGTAAAATGTTCGATACGTCGCAGGTAATAGAAAGGAAAAAGAGAAATGAAAGACAAGATTCACCCCAAGTACCAGGAATGCGTCATTGTCTGCGCCTGCGGCAATACCATTCATACCCGTTCAACCAAACCTAATATCCGCGTGGAGGTCTGCTCCCGCTGCCATCCTTTTTTCACCGGAAAGCAGAAGTTCGTTGATTCCGCCGGAAGGGTTGATAAGTTCATTAAGAAATACGGCAAGGCCAAAAGCTAAAAGGCCTTTGTGATGAAAAATATGCTGGAACAGTTGCATAAGCTCAAGGAGCGCTATCATGAACTTGAGCGCCTGCTCGCTTCTCCGGAGGTCATCTCCAACAGGGAGGAATGCAACAAATACGCCAAGGAGCTTGCTGACCTGCGCCAGCCTGTGCAGGCGTTAGGCGAATACGAGAAGCTTTGCAAAGAGCTGGAGGAGATTGAGCATGTATTGCAGGAAAAGCACGATAAGGAGCTGCTTGAGCTTGCTAAAAGAGAGCGCCTGGAGCTTCAGGCGCGCCAGGAAAGCCTTAAAGCTAAGCTGCAGGAGCTGCTTGCGGGAGAAGATGAAGACCTCAACAGGGATCTGATGGTTGAGATACGCCAGGGGACCGGGGGAGAGGAGGCAGGGCTTTTC